>JACCDJ011368422.1_pt1 | contig 12696 bp, 9 predicted proteins | sample 7444481 | NCBI WGS metagenome assembly JACCDJ01 (sample SAMN15323435, study PRJNA562643) | freshwater metagenome | isolation source: river surface water | place: USA:Blue River Watershed | collected 2017-08-15 | reverse complement strand
CTACCACCACTTCTCCAATATCACCCACAGTAACTTGAAGTACAACATCAAGTTTACCACCAGAAACTTTTAATTCCTGCGAAGCAAATCCAAGTCCAGAAAAAACAAGGGTAGTACCAGCATTCACTGATACATTGTAATTCCCGTCCGAATTAGTGATGACTCCTTTTTTTGATCCTTTAACCAAAACCGAAATACCTTCTGCAGGTCTTCCAGAACTGGCACTGGTGACTCTTCCCGCAACATTAATCTGTTGCGCTACTGCACTGCTCAAGATCATTAGCAGAAAACAGCATAAGAGTGATACTTGTTTCATAAGCAAACGTTTTGTTTTTTAATATGTAGATTTAATTTTCCCGTTGTGGTCAATTTGTTTTAATTCAAATGGATTGATGGTTGCATCAATTAGTTGAGCAAACTGAATACGCGTTAAAGGCATTTTGGTATTAAATGAACCAAATTTCCATTGCTTCCATTTTTGTTGTATTTGATCAGTAAGTATAGATTTATCTGTAAAATTCCAATTTGATTGTTTTTGATTAAGGTTATTCTTTTTGGCTATTTCAATAATAATATGGATCGTTTCGGATAAGGTTAGAAATGATTTTTTTGTTACAGGAAGCGAATAGAAATCAGCAAAATCATTTACTAAAGTTTTTCTATTTACAAGCGAGTCTGGATGAAAAAGCGTTCTATTTGCCCAACTATATGGAACTCCCTCGCCTTTTAATATTCCAGTAGCCCCTATTTTTTGTGCCGCAAGAAAATTTGGGTGATTAAGAGGTACATCAAAATAAGGCATGATATAGGCTTTACTTTTAAGTAGCCCTAATTGGACAAGCCTTACAGGTATCTCTTGCGCATCTAATTTTTGCTGAACAGATTGTGCCGCCAATGTCCCTGCAGCCTGCCCAATTAATAAAGCAATAGCCTGAAGTCGAGTGGTACCATTTACAACATTTGAAACACTTATACTTTTCTCAGCAATGATTAAACCATTTACATTTTGTGGTATTAAAGATCCCAATGGAATATTAAAAGAAGGAACAGGATAAAAGTCTAGATGCTGTGGCGCTTTTGGATTTTTTTTATGATGATGATCAATTGGATAATCTCCTACCGCAATTCCAGTTCTATATAATGGTGTTGTAGATTCAAATGGCTTAGCAATATGCTTTACGTCAAATCTTACTAAACCTTTTACCCTTCGGCTTTCTCTATGATAAGGAATAAGTGGTAAATGATCAGGTGTTGGAAATTCATCATCCGCTAATCCTAAGTTTTTAAAACCTAATTGATGTTGTATAAAATAAATAAAACGTAGTGTTTGTTCCTTCGCTTTTTCCAATGCTCTTTCCCTATCAGCCTCATTCATTTCAATCACATTTAAATAAATATCATTGCCATAAATTGGCCAATTGATCATATATTTTTGATTGGGTAGTTTACCATAGTTGAGCATTTTTCTTGCATCTACATTTGGCTTTAGTCTAGTTTTATTAAAATAATAATCTGTAGAAGATCCATCAAATTCAGCCGGATCATAATTTTGGGGTTGAACAATCGTTTTATCTGCACCTATTCCATAATCTTTCAAAATAGCTACATAAGTGATATCTTGCACCATATCATTTGATTCTGAAACATGGACATCCTCACCTGTAACAGCACTCGCCTCCATGCCTAAACTATATGGTATACCTGCATTTGCTAGCACATCCCCAAGTTCTGTTGCATCAATAACTTGCTTTGCATATATAATAACTTTTTGATTAGATGGTATATGTACAAATGTAGCGCCCGTTATCCTATTGCTACTTTTAATAACACTTTCAAATTTAAATTGATACTTTATAGTAAGCCCTTTCGTATCAAGCACCATCGATTTAAAAATACTATCCCCCACATGTGGTTCAAAGAGGGTATTACTAACCCAACCAGTAGATACTTTAGAAGGACCACCATACACTTTATATAATGCTTCTCTAAATTCACCAAACATACCAGAAGGCATACTATGATTGCCATCAAATGCACAAACACCTGCTGCTGTTATCATGCCACCCAACCAAGTAGTAGGCTCTGTAATTATTGTATTCACACCCATTCTAGCAGATTGAATACCGGCAGCAATTCCACTAGCACTTGCACCTATAACCAACACATCCGTCTTTAAAACAGGCTGTGCTTTAGTAGTAACCACCATTAAAAGTGATGTAAAAAATAAAATATATTTTATTACTACTTTCATTTATAAAGCTTCAAATGTTTTAGAAATTTGATACAAAGCCCTTGGAATATGAAAGCAACCTTTCCATTTTCCACCTTTCAAAGACAATAAAACTTCACCTCTTCTATTTAAATAACCAAACCATTCTCCATATTCTTTGTCCTTAAATTTAGACCAGGTGTATGCATGTACTTTTTCGAACCAGATTAAACAATTTTCGTCTCCTGTTAATGCATATCCTTTTGCCAAAGCAACTAATGCTTCTACATGAACCCACCATAATTTTTGATCCCATTCCAATTGTTGTGGAGGATATCCTTTTACATCCAAAAAATAAAATATACCATCATATTCCTTATCCCATCCATGTTCTAGCGTGCGCAACATAATGTCTTTTGCTTTATGAATTAAGTGCTCATCATTCATACGCTTCCCTAAATCCATGATAAACCACATCGCTTCAATGGCATGTCCTGGATTGAGTAAACGTCCTTCAAAACTGTCACAGAAAGTACCATCTTCATATACATTTTCTAAAATCAAACCAAAATCAGGATGATAAAATACATCCATAACTTCATGTATGATAGTAGGAATAAATTCTTCTACTTTTTCTTTTCCAAGAATATGCTCAAGCTCTAGCGAAAGATTACAAAGAATCATAGGAAGACTAAAGTTTTTTAAAGACCTTGTTCCAGGATAACTCTTATTGTATTTGCCTTTACTATCATTTTTACGTTTAATAATATTATTAAACGTTTCTAAAGCAATTTTTTTATACTCATCAGACGGCATTGCCTTATCTAAAGAAGCAAAAGCCATAGTAGCAAAACAATCACTAAAAATATTATAAGGTTGAACCAGTGGTTTACCATCTGCAGTTAATGAAAAATACCAATTCCCAGAATCGTCTCTACCGTAATTTTTTAAAAAATTGGCTCCATGTAAAGCCATGTTTAACCAGGCTGGATTTTGCTCTATATGGTTATACATAAAACTAAAACACCAAACTTCTCTACCCTGCAACCATACAAACTTATCTGTATCATAAATGTTTCCCTTTTGATCCAAACAAGTAAAATACCCTCCATTTAATTCATCTTTACTGTGATTGAGCCAAAATGGGAGTATATTATTTACCAATTCAGACCTGTATAGGGTACTATATTCCTTCAAGATGACTTTGTCCATATTTATTAAACCATTGGATTGCATATAAACAGCGTTAAGTTGATTATAATTTTATATATGTAATATCTTAAATAATTTACATAATTCCCAATACTTATTAAATATTTTTAATTATTAGGACTTTTATCTTCATTTCTTATATTTACTTCAACAAGAAAATCTATGGGTAAGCCAAATCACATACTTTCAACAGTATTTAATAACGACAATTCATCTGGGGTTGCTTTAAAGAATAAAATTCTTAAAGGATTGATTTTCAAATTTTTAGATCAAACAGAAAGTGCATCCATTAATGAATTAAGTAAAGAAATCAATATAAGCGTACCCAAAACAACTAGTTTAATCACCGAATTAATAGAAGAAGGTCTTATTAGCGACTATGGTAAATTTGAATCAACAGGTGGCAGAAAAGCCAATTTATACGGTTTAATTGGTGACGCTGGTTTTATTTTAGGGGTTGATGTGAAAAAATATTACATCAATATTGGACTTCTAAATTTTAAAAATCAAGTTGTTAGTCAGAAAAATAGAATCGCATTTAAATTAGAAAATACAGGAGAATCGTTAAACCAGCTGATTCAAATTATACAAAACTTTATTAAGGAAGTTGGCATTAAAAAAGAAAAGATTTTAAGTTTAGGGATCAACCTTTCTGGTAGAATTAACCAAACAAAAGGATACAGTTATACTTTTTTTCATTTTCAAGAAGAACCTTTGTCTGAAATTATACAAGGTAAAATTGGCATTAAAACCAATTTAGAGAATGACTCTAGGGCAATGGCTTTTGGTGAATTTTGTAACGGAGAAGTAAATACAGAAAAAAACGTATTATTTGTAAATCTCGATTATGGAATTGGATTAGGCATTTTGATTGACGGAAAAGTTTATTATGGTAAGTCAGGGTTCAGTGGAGAGTTTGGGCACATCCCTTTTTTTAATAATGAAATTATTTGTCACTGTGGTAAAAAAGGTTGTCTTGAAACAGAAGCATCTGGTAATGCTTTGCTCAGAAAATTTAAAGAAAAAATTAAACAAGGATACACTTCATCTGCATTAAAGAAAAATAAAAAAGTAGAAGACATAACGCTTACTGATATTATTCAAGCAGCGAAAAATGAAGATGTATTAGTAATAGAGTTACTCGCAGATATAGGAGAAAATTTAGGTAAGGGTTTAGCCGTTTTGATCAATGTATTCAATCCTGAATTAATTATTTTAGGAGGAACTTTATCTGAAACAGGAGAATACCTTAAACTTCCAACTAAAAGTTCAATCAATAAATACTCACTCAGCTTAGTGAATGCAGATACAGAATTTAAACTTTCTAAACTAGGAGAAAAAGCTGGTATTATTGGAGCTTGCTTACTAGCAAAAAATAAGATTCTTTCTTTAATATAAATTTTTGTAATAACAAAGGACCCACGATTTAACGTAAGTCCTTGATTTTCATGTAGCGAGAACGAGATTTGAACTCGTGACCTCAGGGTTATGAATCCTGTGCTCTAACCAACTGAGCTACCTCGCCTAGATCCTATTTAGTTATACCCTTAAAAGGGTGGCAAAACTACTTAATTTTTTTGAATTTATAGGCCCTCTTTAAGTCTAAATTGAGATTGTCCTTCAAAATATGCTTAAAATATAGCATTCTCATTATATAAAAAAGGCGAGCACTCTATAGTGCTCGCCTTAAATATTAAAAAAGGACTATTTATTTTTGAGTATATACATCAGTTAGGTTTCTATATGCCCCAGTAAATGCTACCCAGTTGATAGTGAATTTATATTTACCACCAACAAGTTCAACTTTGATACTTGGTTTTGTAAAAATAGATACTCCACCCGCTGTTAAATAGTCATTAACCTGAGCAGGATTGATTTCTACAGCAAAATCGCTTAACACTCCATTATTATCTTTAAATGAAATTAAGTAATCTGGTTGTGTATAATAACCAGTTGCAACTTTGACCATTTTTGTAGTTACTGGTACTAATGTAGCTGATTCATTGTAGAATGATAAACTATTTGGAGTACCTGTGGCAGTAAGGCTATTATATCTAATAAAGTCCCAGCTATACGAACCAGCAATTGGATTACCTAAAGTATGGAAATAGATATGTCCGAAATTTTTACTAATAGCTAGGTTGTTAGTATTTGTAGCAGTTAACGGAACCATAAAATTCTTTTTCGCGTTAATTTTACTTGGGAAGAATACAATTTTTGCTTCGGCTGTTCTAGTACCTGCCTTGATAGTTACTTGAGAAGTTAGTAATTTGTACAAAGAGTCAGGCATTTTTTCGTAAACAGTTGAGTCATTCGAATAGTTTGCATTTAATACAGTCCAATCTGGAACAATATTCACTACTAAATCAGTAGATAAAGCATTAGGGCCATTCAATGTTACTGTAAAAGTAGCAGTGTCTGACGAATGTGTAGCTGGATATAATAACGTAGAACCACCAAAATATTGTAGTCCTGAGTTAACAGTTGTACCAGTACCCCCTTCAACCCATTCGAGTTGTAAGAAATTACCAGTTAAGTTTGAGTCATTCACATTTGAAACACTCTCTTTGTTACAAGAAGTAATACTTAATGTAAAAGCAGTGAATATAATGATATAACTTAATATTTTTTTCATAATCTAAGTTTGTGTTTTTGATTTATTACTGAGCCCAGAATATCAAGTCCTTAAAAGGAGTAATATTTTTAGGCACATTCGCTGAATTATATGAACCCTCTGAAGAAGGATAAATGATTCTTGTAGGTAGTTTATCCGGACGTGTACTTTCTGATACTATTGAAGTAAATGATAATATACCTGAATTACCAAGAATATTTTTTGGATAAGTTGTTCTACGATATTCATTCCAAGCTTCATCACTATTTACATAGTTTAATGCAATATACTTTTGTGTAATAATCGCTTCTGTTTTTTGAGCTGTTGTTGTAGCCAAGTCAAAATTTACTAGAAAATTAGAAGCATTAGTAGTTTTATATGAAGCTGCATCTGCTACCGCATCTCCACTTGCAGTTCCGTCAGGTAATGCATAAGTATATTTAAATGAAGCATCAATACCACTATTAAATAAAGCTTTTGCATCCCCAGTAATAATGCCTCTTAAAGCAGCTTCAGATTGTAAAAAATATGATTCTGCTGCAGTAATTAAAGGGAAGCCAGCATTAGGTCCTTTTAACGGACCTGTCGTAGCTCCTGCACTACTACCAGTTCTAGTTGTACTAGGATACCAGAAGCTACCAGAAGGACATGATTCTAAATCGTTACTTTCAACACCTAAACGATTAGTTCCTGTTGCAGGGAACTTATAATAAATCGCTTTTCCACGACCATTATCTGAAAGTTTTGAACCATCATAGAATCCCATAATGTATTTACTTGGAATCCAAGCTTTGTTAGCATCACTTCCTGTATAACTAAATGCCCATGTATTCCATTTAGGATTTTGACGACCATTATCTCTAGTATAGCCTGGATTTATTAAAGCATCTGTTGTTAAGAATCCATCGTCAGAAAAAGCAGTATTCGCAAAAGTTACTTTACCGCTAGCTCTTACGATTAATCTAAGCTTAATTGTATTAGCTAATTTCTTCCAATTTGCCATACTGCCACCAAATAGTACGTCTTTTGTACCTAATGGTGTAATAGCTGGAGTTGTGTCACCTTGATTGATATAAGCTATAGCTGTATCAAGTTGAGCAGCTAAATCCTTGTATATCACGTCAGCCTTAGTATAAGTAGGTGTTAATTTTGAAGCACCTTTTAAAGCTTCTGTATAAGGGACATCATTGTATGCGTCTACTAATAATTGGAAGCCAAGGGCTTTCATAATTCTAGCAACAGCATTAAAATATTTGTATTTTGACTGACCTTCTGTATTGTCAATGATATACTGATAATCCTGAAGATTGTCATAAGTGGATGACCAACGTGCAGAAAAATCTGAAGAAGTGAAATTGTAGGTTATGGAAGTACCAAAACCACCATATCCTCCAGCATTTGCAGAATATCCTACTAACTGAGCACCGTAAGAATTGAATCCATTTAAATTGGATGCAGTTGCACTTAATGCTTGAGGCAAAATCAAATCTGGCGTAGCCGAAGTTGCTGTATTTGGATCTGTATTAATATCTAATTGTTTGTTACAAGAGATACTAAGTAAAACCAAACCTGCAAAAAGAAGAGTGTTGATTTTTTTCATAATATTTATATTTTTTAAATTCATCTTTTTTTCGATGATTTAATTAAAATTTGAATCTAATTGTTGCACCATAATAACGAGATGGAGGCGTTTGGCTTAAACCAGTTAAACCCATACCATTACTTCCACTTCCAGCATCACTATATTCAGGATCTGTATAGTAGTTGTCCTTCGCCATTAATACAAAAAGGTTTCTACCTTGTACACTAATGTTTATTCCTTTAATGAATTTTGATTTTGCTACGAAGCTTGCAGGCACATCATAAGATAATGCCAACTCTCTTAATTTCCAAAATTCACCTGAAGTAACATAGTTAGAAGTAACTTCTCTGTTTATACCATCAGACCAGAAACCATTGTTTCCGTTTCCGTTTGCAATTGAGACATTTGTATTTGCAACATATTTTGTTCCATCCCAATAAGATGAATTTGGATATACAAAACTTTGTCTATTATAAAGAGCGGTTCTGTAACCTGTACCAGACCAATCCATTTCTGTTCCCATTGAATGGAATGATTCATATCCACCACGGTATTCTACTAAACCAGATAATCTTAGGTTTTTATACCCAATAGAGAAGTCTAAACCTAATTTATATTTAGGAACTGCACTACCTAAAACAGAAATAGTATCTGACTTAGTTGGTAAACCAGTAATAGCATCTACAATTACACGGCCTTGGTTATCACGCTTGTAATCATAACCCATAATTACAGGGAAAGTTCTACCTGCAACTGCATAAGAACCAGCACTTCCGGTAGTTGATAATGCTAAACGTGGAAGCGCTGCACTAATGAAGTTTACATTGTTATCAAGATAAGTGAAATTACCTCCAACAGTTACTTTCCATCCAGATGCGTTATTTACTGGAGTAGCATGCGCTGTTAATTCAAAACCTTTACTTGAAGTTTGACCTGTATTTGTTCTCAAACCAGTGAATCCAGTTGAGTTAGATACAGCTGTATTTACAGTTTGATTGTCTGTAGTAGTACTAAAATAGGTAAAAGATGTTGTGATTTTATCTTTGAATAAGTTTAAATCAAAACCTGCTTCATAACCTTTAGTAACTTCTGGCTTAAGATCATTAGATACTAAAGTATTTCCTACTGTATATCCTGGTAATGAACCATAAGGGAAACCTGCACCAGAACTAAATGTTGGTAACAATTGGTAAGCTCCGAATGCACCACCTAAATTCACTTGACCCACTTTAGACCAACCACCACGTAACTTTAAATAACTAACAACACCGCTTTTAGTTAACTCCGGTAACGCATCACTTGCTATAAATGAAACGTCTACTGAAGGATAAAAGAAGGTATTATTAGCTGCAGAAAGAACAGATACTTTATCTTGACGACCTGTTGCGTGTAAGTATAGATAATTTCTGTAGCCAATACGGAAATCCGCATAAGTACCTAATTGACGTGCCATTGCATTTGACTCAGATGCGCCAGGAGTACCTACACCGTTGCTCACATTGTATAAATCAGGGATTACAAGTCCTGTAGCAGAAACACCAATAGACTTAGTCTGATCTTGTCTCCACTGTAAACCACCAATTAAAGTTGTACTGAAGTCATTGAACTTCTTTGTATGTTGGAAAAAGAAGTCAGTTAACAAGTTCGTAGTATATCCTGCACCATCAGAAACGCTAGCTGCAATGTCAGCTTTAGAACTCGCATCTGTATGTTTTGCATAATCGGTATAAAAGAATGAACCGTTCCAAGTTTTATTCGAAGTATTACGTGTAGTAATACCTTGACGTGCTACGATATCCAAAGATTTAACTGGAGTGAACTTTAGTTCTACGTTTGCAGTTAAATAATCGTTTCTAACTCCTTGTCTGTAATTTTCAGCTGTGAAGTAAGGGTTTTGATACCAAGGATTATAAAAACCATTTGGATTTGCAAATTTATCTGTACGCCAGTTTTTGAAACGAGTGATATCAACGTGTGATGGCATATTTAGCATATTACCATACATGCTACCTGTTTGTGTTGTGATATCATATCTATTTTGTGTATAGCTTGTATTATATGAGATATTTATTTTGTCTCCTATTTTACGAGTTCCATTTACACGTACTACTGTACGATTGTATTTATCACCAGGTGTTGTACCTGTAACATCAACAAATTGACCTGAAAAATAGAAAGTTGAATTATCATCTCCACTTGACAATGAGAAATCTGTTTGATTTGTTACACCTGTTTGCCAAAACTTTTTGTGTCCAGGATTATATGAATAAATAGATGAATCCTGAGAGCCATCTTCTAATGGGGGTCCCAATTCACGCTTAGTTCCGTCAAATGCAGGACCATAAGATTGGTTTTCTAAATAGCTAAAAGGGTTATTATAACCATAAGCTGTTCCACCTGCTCCAAATCCAGTTTGAAACTTAGGGAAGAAAGCTACAGACTCCAAAGAAACTGTATTGGCAACTGTGATTGAATTAATTCCTTTTTTACCTTTCTTAGTTGTGATAATAAGGGCACCATTGGATGCAGACGAACCATATAAAGCAGAAGCACCTGCACCATTCAATACGTTTACGTTATCAACGTCTTCAGGGTTTAAGTTACTCAATACTTCATTTGGAACGATGATATTATCTAATACAATCAAGGCTTCATTGTTACCTGTTAGTGATCTTTGACCACGAAGTACAATTCTAAAGCTTGGGTTAACACCACCACCGGTAGCATTAATTTGTAAACCTGCTACTTTACCTTGCAAACCTCCTGCAACGGTTACAGATTTACCAGCCATTAAGACATCACTTCTTACTAAAGTGTTTGCGCTACCAAGTTCTTTACGCTTAGTTTTAATACCACCAGCAGTAACAACGATTTCATCCATTGTATTCACTGTTTGGTTTAGCACTACATTTAGGTCATTAGTAGAAGCATTGATTTTCACTTTCTCGGTTTGGAAACCAATGAAAGAAAATGTAACCACATCCCCATTTTCAGCCTTAATGGAGAATTCTCCTTTTGAGTTTGAAAGGGTTGCAACTGCAGGTTTGTTTTGCAATCTAATTGCCACGCCCTCCATTCCTGTAGAATTTGCATCAGAAACTTTTCCTTTGACAATTCTACCCTGACCAATCGCTACAAAGCTCATGGAAAATAACACAACTAGTGTGTATATGAGTTTTCTCATAATCAGAATTTTTGTTAAATAATTTTGTTGAATTTTTTCTAAAATATTTAACAATTATAAGCCTATTTTCTGAAAATATTAACATTATTTATTCCAACTATTAACAATATTTATATATTTACTTCAATTCATAATTAATTATTTATATTTTCAATATTAATAAATTGTTATATTCTATGAAAACATATACTAATATATTATATATGTAAATATATATTTTACAGATGTTTAGGCTTTAAAACAAAAAAAATGGATTGGATATATTACTGATTTCCAGCTAAAAAAAATAAGACCATTCAGTTAGAAATTACTTTCTTCCAGGCAAATAAAAAGCAAAAAAAAGGATATCAGAATCAATTGAGTCTTCCTGATGATTGTGTTTATGAGTTCACCTTAAGACTAAAAACAGATTGGCCTTCAAAAAATCCTTCAAATATGTCCCCTTTAATAGTAGGGCCAACACCAGCTGGTGTTCCTGTATAGATTAAGTCCCCAGGGTAGATGGTAAAATACTCTGTAATACCTGCTAAAATCTTGTCCAATGGAAAGATCATTAAACTGGAATCCCCTGTTTGAACAGTCGCTCCGTTTTTAGATAAGGTATAATGAATCGGATTAGCTAAAATTTCTGAAGTCAAAGGATGCCACTCGCCTAAAATTGCAGCATTGTCAAATGCTTTTGCTTTTTCCCATGGCAAGCCCTTTTCCTTTAATTTATTTTGTACGTCTCTTGCTGTAAAATCTATACCTACTGTAATGGCATCGCAATATTCAATCACAGGTATACCATTGGGATGTGCATCACTTAAATTTTTAGCTTTTTTACTTACACGTAAAACCAGTTCTCCTTCAAAATGTAAATCATTGGTAAAACTTGGAATAGAAAAATTTTCCCCTGCAGCTAATAATGCTGTGTCTGGCTTCATAAAAATAATCGCCGATGTGGGTACTTCATTTCCCAACTCGTGTGCATGCTCTACATAATTACGTCCTATACAAAATATACTCATAATAATATGGTTAATCTACTTTAATATCCAACCCATTAGCAAAGGTCATCGTTCTTGATAATCCTATTGTAGCAAATGACTCTATAACTTCTACTGATTTTTCAATTTTGATGTCAATCAATTTTCTCTCGCTTTGCGCCCACCTTCCTAAAACAAAATCCACTTGTTGTCCTTTTGCAAAATCATTTCCAATACCAAATCGTAATTTAGGATAAGCGTCTGTTCCCAATGTTAGTTGGATATCTTTCAAACCATTGTGTCCAGCATCAGACCCCGATGCACGCAAACGAATTTTAGAAGTTGGTAATGCTAAATCATCTACAATTGTTAAGGTATTTTCCAAAATAACTTTCTCTTTATCCATCCAATATTTAAATGCCTTGCCGCTCAGATTCATGAATGTTGTTGGCTTCACACAAACAAATGTTTTGCCTTTCCATTTAACCTCCGCAACTTCGGCCAATCGATCTAATTTAAAAAATCCACCATGTTTTATGACAAAAGCATCCAATACGTCAAAACCAATATTATGACGGGTATGCGCATATTCTGCACCTACATTCCCTAAGCCTATGAGTAAAAATTTTGACATAAGATTTCTTCGAGTTCAAAAGTAAAGAAAATTCTTCCAGTTACCCCTTAAAAACAAAAATCGCTTCTGCGATTTTTAAAATCATCAGAGGTTTTTTAGGGTAGCCTTAAATTCTTAAAGGCTGCCCTAAAAAACAAAACCCCCTGATTGCTCAGAGGGTTTTATATTCAAAAGATTTGAATTATTTCTTACCTGCTTTTGCAGCTTCAGATTCTTCTTGCTTTAATTGACGAGTCATTACAACAGAAGCAACCGGGATACGTGGAGAGTTCATGATCTCCATGTTTGGTACT
>JACCDJ010513081.1_pt1 | contig 12705 bp, 10 predicted proteins | sample 7444481 | NCBI WGS metagenome assembly JACCDJ01 (sample SAMN15323435, study PRJNA562643) | freshwater metagenome | isolation source: river surface water | place: USA:Blue River Watershed | collected 2017-08-15 | reverse complement strand
TGCAAAGTAGGCGGTGTCAGCAATTCCCGTGCCTCGCATAAATTCAACAGCCTTAGCGACTATGCCACGTGGATCCCTGGAGTATGCAGTGTTGTCATCTGGATTATGGACTGAGAATAAAATGATTAAGGTTTTTTCCTTACGGAATGGATCAAGGTATGCCGATGATGGAACTGGCAACAGCTTCATATCTGATTCATGGATTGATTGGAAGCCTCTAATTGATGATCCATCAAACATCAAACCATCTTTAAATACGCTCTCATCAAATGACTCGACCGGCACATTAAAGTGATGTTGAATACCTGGTAGATCGATAAATCGGACATCAATCAACTTCACATCATTCTTTTTGATGTAATCGAAGATCTCTGTGGAATTCTTAAACATCTATTCTCCTTGGATAATTTTTGCTGAAAGAAGGGCAACTTTGCTCCGCTTCAGATGGGTAAAACCTAGTAGAAATTAATGAAAAATCGGTGAAGCACGTGTTACATCTATGTTTCGCTTACCCCAAGTGGGCTAGGGTTGCCCGCATGAGTTGGGAAAATAACCCGAATTTGTTGCCAGATGCCTCCCTGGGCAGACGGCTTTTGGCACTGGTGATTGATTGGACTATGTGCCGATTAATTGCTGCGCTTTTGAGTCCGTCGGTGATTCCAGATAATACATTTGCCACCCTGATCATTTTTTATCTTGAGGTTTGTTTATTCACCATAACCTTTCAAGCATCAGCTGGTCAGCGAATTATGGCAATTAAGGTAGTTACCTATCCAGATCAAGCTAGGGTAAAACCAACAAAAGTACTTCTTCGCACACTTCTTATTTGTTTAGTGCTACCGGCCGTCTTTACCAACAATGGCAGAGCATTGCATGATCACTTTACTAATAGCCAAACGGTAAGAGAGCGTTACTAAACCTTATCGACGTGGCATCTTTAGATTAGTAGGAATTGGACCCTTCGGCATTGGCAGATTTAAGCCACCAACTGACCTTAATCTAGCTCGCATCTCTCGAAGTTGTGCGGTATTTAACTTCTTTGGTAATTTCTTTAAATGTTTTTGAAGTTTTCGAATTGAAACTTGGCCTTGACCATCACCAACTATTACCTCAGTTACCGGCACGCCAGAGAGAAATCTCTCCATCTTTCGTCGTTCATCCTGCATTAATGACTTAAGACCATGACCACCTTCGCCTACCAAAATAATTCCAGCTTTAGCAGATACTCGATGGACCATATCTTGATCACGATTCACATTTACAGCAGGTGTGGTTAAAAATCCTCTGCGAATAGACATTAAAACACTTGCTCCAGCGCCGATTTGACCTTCAATTGAGGCAAAGGCAGCAGAGTTTGCGTAACGAGTGAAGAGAAAAAATGCTGCTAAAAATGCTAGAGGCAAAGTTAAAATTCCGGCGTAAATCGGACGTCCTAAGTTATTACCAATAATGATTCCAAAGGTTAAAACTAAGATGAATATAACGGCACACCAAAGAATGGCTAGGGGAGAGTCCTTCTTAACTAAACGATAAGCATCCTTTACAACCGCTAGTTGCGATTGCTTCTTTGGCGCATCTGACTTACCAGCAGCTGCTGCTTCCTTCTTTTTCTTTCGTCCAAACATTTTTCTCCCTTACTTAACTGCTCGGGCAGCCATCGCTTGGTTGTACAGGCGACCTGCTCTATAGCTAGAACGTACCAATGGACCACTCATAACACCAAGAAAACCTATCTCTTGGGCCTCTTTACTCAACTCCACAAATTCATTTGGTTTTACCCATCGGACCACCGGATGGTGTTTTGCAGTTGGCCTTAGGTACTGGGTAATTGTAATCAAATCACAGCCGGATCCACGTAAGTCAACTAGTGCTTGAGTAATCTCCTCTCGAGTTTCACCCATGCCAAGAATTAAATTTGATTTGGTAATCAAACCAAAATCTCTTGCCTGAGTTATTACCTCTAATGATCTTTCATATCTAAATGCCGGCCTGATCTGTTTGAAAATTCGCGGTACGGTCTCTAAGTTATGCGCAAAGACCTCAGGTCTTGTTTCAAATACTTGATTTAGTAAATGTGCATGCCCAGAAAAATCAGGGGCCAACATCTCAACTCCAACACCAGGATTTAACTGGTGAACCTGAGAGATAGTCTCTGCGTAGAGCCAAGCTCCCTCATCATCTAGGTCATCACGGGCTACTCCAGTGATAGTTGCATACTTTAAATTCATTGCCTTAACCGATTGGGCGACTCTTCTAGGTTCATCCCTATCTAACGGCAGCGGCTTACCAGTATCTATATTGCAAAAATCGCACCGTCTGGTGCAAGCCTCACCACCAATTAAGAATGTCGCCTCTCGGTCCTCCCAGCACTCAAAAATGTTTGGGCAAGCCGCCTCTTGGCAAACTGTATGCAGACCTTCTTTAGCAACTAATGAGCGAAGCTTTGTGTACTCCGGTCCCATATTTGCTCGCGTTTTAATCCACTCTGGTTTTCGCTCAATCGGCGTTTGCGAGTTTCGAGCTTCAATTCGAAGCAACTTTCGACCATTAGGAGCGGTGTTCATTGCGAAACTTTCTCTAGGACAGGAAGTAGGAAATTTTGCAATACAGGTTTGACCTCTGAGATTTGAATTGTTCGACCAAGCTCTTTCTCAAATGAGGTCACCTGGGCACCTGCAATTCCACATGGGATTATCTTTTCGTATGCAGAAAGTTTTGGGTTCACATTTAAGGCAAAGCCATGCATTGTTACGCCCTTTGCCACCCGTAACCCGATGGCAGCTATCTTTCGATCTCCAGATGAATCTCTAATCCAAACTCCGCTGCGCTCACAGTAGCGCTCTGCTTTTATCCCAAAGTATTCACATACCTCAATTAGTACACTTTCAAGCTCTCGAACAAATCCAACAACATCAGTTGCATTTTTCAATCTCAATATTGGGTAACCAACAATTTGACCTGGGCCATGCCATGTTATTTTGCCACCCCGATCAACATCAATTACAGGTGTGTCATCTATCGGACGATCTTTGAGTTCGGTTCGGCGGCCAGCTGTGTAAACAGAGGGATGCTCAAGTAATAAGAGGGTGTTTTTCAATCTGGATTCAATAACATCTTGTTGAATCTGTTTTTGTAATTGCCAAGCAGATTGGTAATCAATCAAACCAAGATCTTGAATTTGAAGATTGCTATCAATTGCTATGGTTGAATTCACATGGTAAGCCTAATTGGCTAGGATAATTTTGGCGAAAGATTGGCTTACTAACGCCCATTTGGTGTGATCAAAATGGCATCGCTGATAGATTTCACCCCTACCACGCATTATCTGGAAAGGCTTAAATCCCTATGGCATTAAAGACAAAAAGAGAAGCTTCGATTAAAGGCAGAAAACCACTTTGGATTGCGATTGTTGCAATTATTGCCTGGTTGGGTATCTCATCAGTGGCCGGACCGACTTTTGGAAAACTCTCCACTGTTCAAGAAAATGATAATGCTGCCTTTTTGCCAGATAACGCCGAATCTACTTTAGCTAGCAAGGTGATTGTTAAGTTCAGTGATAGCTCAAATGATCAGATCCCAACCTTGTTGGTTTTTTTAGGTGATGTTGATCCAAAGAAAAACCCCGCCAAGTTAGTTGAAATCCAAAACTACTTAAATAAATTGGGTGAAAAGATACTGCCAGAATCAGGCAAACCAATCAGCTCCTATATTGTTCCTGGATTTCCAATTCAAGCTATTCCATCACAAGATGGTAAAGCAGCTCTTGCCAATATTGCGCTTAATTCTGATATTGGGCAAGAAAGTATCGAAGAAAGACCAACGCTACCAATTCTTATTGAGTTTATCCGCGAGGATTTAAAAGAAAATTTTGAAGCCAAAAATCTCACCACCCACGTAACTGGATTTGGTGGAATTTTTGCAGATTTATTTGGTGCTTTTGGATCAATTGATACAACACTGCTATTAACAACTTTGATTGTGGTATCGATTATTTTGATCGTTGTTTACCGATCCCCATTACTCTGGATTCTTCCTTTGTTCACGGCAGTAACAGCATTGTCATTAGGTGGAACTGTGGTTTATTACCTGGCTAAGGCAGGAACTATTGACTTAAATGGCCAGTCGCAGGGAATTCTCTCGGTATTGGTATTGGGAGCTGCAACCGATTACGCCCTGCTTCTAATTGCTAGATATCGAGAAGAGTTGCATCATCATGAATCTAGATATGAGGCAATGAAGATTGCATTGCGTGGTGTAGTTGAACCAATTCTTGCCTCAGGATCGACAGTTATAGCTGGATTGTTAGTCTTACTTTTAAGTCAATTATCTGGTAACCGAGGCTTAGGCCCAGTAGGTGCAATTGGAATCGCATCAGCGATGATCACCGTACTTACATTTTTACCAGCATTACTGGTCGTTTTTGGTCGCTGGATTTTTTGGCCAAAGATTCCACGCTTTGATGATGTAGATGAACAATTAAGTGGCACTTGGGCAAAAATAGGCTCAGTTGTTGAAAAGAATCCAAAGCGAATTTGGATTTCAACTGCCTTGATCCTAACCATTTTCGCCGGGTTTTCTTTCACTCTTAAGGCAGATGGATTAGCTAATACTGAGGCTTTCACAACTAAGACAGATTCTGTAATTGGACTTGAAAAATTAGGTGAACATTTCCCAAGTGGTGAGGGATCTCCTGTAGAGATAGTTGTGAAGGAAAAAGATGTTGCAGCTACAACTGCAGCTCTTATGAGTGTTGCTAACGTGGCATTTGTTGAGCCAATTGTGGCTGGGCAAAAGATTCCAGGCCAACCTACTCCACCAATCAAAGTAGTTGATGGCAAGGTGTTGTTAAATGCTACTTTGAAGGTTGCACCGGACTCAGTCGAAGCCAGAAATACAATTCCACTGATTCGAAGTGCTGTACAAAAAGTTGATAGAGAAATTTTGGTGGGCGGTGGAACTGCGGTTCAATATGACACCGATGTGGCATCACGTCAGGATAATCGACTGATCATTCCAATTGTTCTGATAATTATTGGAATTATTCTAGGGTTGTTGCTGCGAAGCATTTTGGCTGCAGGAATTCTTTTGTTGACAGTTGTGCTGTCATTTATGGCCACCCTTGGTGTCTGCCAACTAGTGTTTGAGCATGTCTTCGGTTTTGCTGGCGCAGATGCATCATTCCCACTCTTTGCATTTATCTTCTTGGTTGCATTAGGTATTGATTACAACATCTTCCTAATGACCAGGGTTAGAGAAGAGGCTATGAAGATTGGTACTCGAAAGGGTGTAATTAAAGGTTTAACAGTTACTGGCGGGGTAATCACATCAGCTGGAATTGTTTTGGCGGCAACCTTTGCAGTACTAGGTGTCTTGCCACTGGTATTTCTGGCCCAACTTGGCTTTGCTGTAGCTTTTGGAGTTCTACTAGACACAATCGTTGTTCGATCTTTGTTGGTACCAGCGCTGGTTCATGTAATGGGACCTAAAATATGGTGGCCCTCAAAGTTGCAATATGAGGGTAAGAAGTAAGATTTATTTATGGCGCCTCGCGTTGGTATCGCAGGATACGGTTTAGCGGGGCGTTACTTTCATGCACCACTTCTACGTGGTGCAGGTTTTGAAGTAGCAGCAATACTTACCACCAACCCTGCTCGCGTCTTAAATGCTAAATCAGATTTTCCGCAAGCAAAAATTGTTGAAAGTATTGATGACCTGTTAGCTACCAAAATAGATCTACTGGTTGTTGCCTCTACAAATGATGCTCACGCCTCTCAAGCCATCTCTAGTTTAAAAGCTGGAGTGCCGGTGGTAGTTGATAAACCAATGGGAAGGACTTTGAAAGAGACACAAGAGATTATTGATGTGTCAAAACAAACTGGCGTACCGGTAACTACATATTTCAATCGGAAGTGGGACTCAGATTCTTTAACTATCAAGAAAGTTTTGGCAGAGGGGACCCTAGGAAAAATCTTTCGATTAGAGTCAAGGTTTGAAGTTTTCAAACCAAAATTAAAGGGGGACTCTTGGCGTGAAAATCAAAGCGCAGCTGATGGCGGGGGAAATCTCCTGGATTTACAGCCACACCTACTCTCAACCGCTCTTGATTGGTTTGGCCCTGCCCAGTTGATCTCATCCTCAGTTAGATCAATTCGAGGTGCATCAGATGATGACATTGTCTTGGTGCTCAAACACCAAAACGGGGTTGATTCATACTTATCAGCAAGTGCAGTTATGGGGGCGGCGGGTCCGAGAATTAGGTTGGTTGGAGATCAAGCAACACTAATTATTCAGGAGTTAGATCCTCAAGAGAGTCTGCTTAAAGCAGGAGGTCAGCCGGTAGATGGCAAGTGGCAGCAGAGCACTAAGTCAAAAGCTTTTATCCATAAAGGCTCTGAAGTGATTGCTTATCCAAGTGTGGATGGAAATTACACTGAGTTTTATTCACTAGTTAAAGCTGCATTAGCTGGATCAACTTGGCCAGTTACCACTGATGAAGCGATAGCGGTTGCAAAGATCATTGATCAAGCACGTGAGATTAGCTTTAGATAAGAATGAGTTTTGATTGCATAGTTGTTGGCGCAGGCTTGGCTGGTATAACTGCAGCACGCACCGTGCAGCAGGCCGGCAACTCAGTTTTACTTCTTGAGTCCAGTGACCAGGTCGGGGGCCGGGTAAGAAGTGATGTAATTGGTGGGTTTATCTGTGATCGTGGATTTCAGGTTATCAATCCTAGGTATCCACAAGTAGCAAAAAGTAAAGCATTAAATGATTTAGATTTTAAGTATATCTCTGGAAAAATTAGATTGGCAGATCAACAACTAAAAGTAGGTTACAGCCTTTCAACATTCTCACCAAAACTAGGATCTCTAAATCAAAAGTTAAAATTCATTAAATTTGTGGCTAACCCAAAAGTTAAAAATGAGAGAAGTTTTGGTCACTACACAAGTGATTTTCCAGAACTTTATCAACGAGTACTTAAGCCATTTCTGTCAGGTGTCTTTTTGACAGATCCAAAGGAGATTGCCGCCGATGTAGCACAGGAGATTTTGCGTAGCTTTGTAAAATCTTTACCTGGAGTTCCAGCAGCTGGAGTGGGAGAGTTTTCTAAGGCCCTAGCAAAGCCGATACAAAATCTTAAGTTAAATGAGAGTGTGCAATCTGTATCTGATGGTCAAGTAACAACCAATCAAGGTAGTTATCGAGCTAGATATGTAATTGTGGCAACCGATCCGACCACCGCAGCTCAACTACTTACAGGGGTGCACCTACCTAAGATGCTATCTAGCACCACTGCTTACTTTGCAACAGATCAACTGCCCACTGATTCAAAAAACCTGGTGGTATCTAGTAAATCAAAGTTGGTTAACTCAATTGTGATCAGCCAGGTATCTAGTAAGTACGCCCCTTTTGGCCACCACTTGGTAAGTGCTACCTGCCTAACCGCCATTACAGAAAGTGTTTTTCGTAAAGAGCTAGCAGAGATTTGGCGGACAAGTACTCACTCTTGGGAGTACGTGGCAAGGTATGAGATTAAGCAATCTCTGCCAGCTCACCTTCCCGGAGTAAGTAAAACCAAAGCAGCTAAGTTTTCAGATTCAATATTTCTTGCCGGAGATCATATGGCTGTGCCATCCCAGCAAGGTGCTATGCAAAGTGGTTATCTAGCAGGTAATGCGATTAATCAACTAATTCAGTAAGTGCAGCAAGTAGGTGAGGATAATCAAATTCAAAATTATTATCTAATAAAACTTTTGGCATAACTTTTTTTGATCCCAAAATTTCAGTTGAAAACCCACCCAGAACAGCACGAAGTGCAAAGGCTGGGGCTGGAAAAAATGCTGGTCGCTTCAGTGCCCGCGCTAAAGCTGCAGTGAACTGTTGGTTGGTTACTGGATTTGGCGAGGTGATATTAACTGGACCCTCGATTTTGGAGTTCATTAAGAAAATCATCGCTCTAATCTGATCATGCAAAGTTATCCATGACCACCATTGTTTTCCAGAGCCGAGTTTTCCACCCAAGCCAAATTTGAAGATCGGCAACATTCTGCCTAACGCGCCTCCGGTGGGATCTAAAACTAAACCAGTTCTTAATTTAACTGTTCGAACACTAGGTGCTTGGTTTGCGACCAACTCCCATTCACGGCAAACAATGGATAAGAAGTCATCACCACCACGATCTGTTTCTGTTACCGATCTATCACCAGTTTCACCGTAATAACCGATGGCACTAGCTGAGATAAAGACCTCTGGCTGAATTTGTTCACATGCATTTGCAATTGTGGTTGTGCCCAGCAGCCGTGAGTTTAAAATTTCAGATCGATAGGCAGCAGACCAACGTTTATCACCAACACCAGCGCCTGCAAGATGAAATACAGCATCTGCGCCCTCAAGCCCTGCTAAATCAATCTCACCTTTAAGGGGGTTCCAACTTACTTCATCAGCTACACGGGCAGCTCGTCTAACAACCTTTATAACCTGGTGACCATCACTTTTTAGTTGTGCACACAGTGCACTACCAATTAAGCCAGAGGCACCAGTTACTGCAATCTTCTTTTGCTTTACCAAGTTATAAACCTAAATCAGATTCGAATCGACCCTCTTCTAATCTTTCCTTTAAGGTCACTAAAAATCTTGCAGCATCAGCACCATCAACAACACGATGGTCGTAGGAGAGTGCCAGATAAACCATAGATCTAATTGCAATTGTCTCGCCACCATCTGCGCCTTTAACGACCATTGGCCGCTTAACCACAGCCCCAAGACCTAAAATTGCAACCTGTGGCTGATTAATAATAGGTGTATCAAACAAGGCCCCACGTGATCCTGTGTTTGTAATTGTGAAAGTTCCGCCACCTAACTCATCAGGCGTAATTTTGTTTTCACGGGTTCGTGCAGCTACATCTGAGATCTTTCGAGCAATTCCACCCATGTTTAGATCGCCAGCATCTTTAACTACCGGAACTAGTAAACCGCGATCCGTATCAACTGCCACACCTAGATGCTCAGCGCCATGATAGGTAATTTGATCACCCTCAACTGAGGAGTTTAAAACGGGATGTTGCTTTAACGCCTCACATACTGCAACTGCAAAAAATGGCAGGAAGGTTAATTTCACACCTTCTCGAGATTCAAAAGATGCTTTTGCCGCATTACGAAGGCGATCAATCTTTGTGACATCAACCTCTACAACAGTAGTTAACTGTGCTGAGATCTTTAAGGATTCAACCATCCGATCTGCAATTACCTTACGCAATCTGGACATGGTCACAGTTGTGCCACGAAGTGGTGAAACTGCAATTGGTCCACGTGGCGCTACTGCAGTTGAGGCCATAACTGTTGCCGTAGGAGTTGCAGCCGCCCGCGGTGTGGCTGCCAAAATGTCCTCTTTGCGAATTCGTCCACCAACACCAGTGCCTTTAATTGTTGCCAGATTTACTCCTGCCTCAGCAGCTAATTTTCTGACAATCGGTGTTACATAAGCATCATCAGCTCTTGCAGTTGCAACTGGTGTGCTAACTACCGGTGCAGAAACGACTGGGGTGGAAATTACTGGTGCAGAAACGACTGGAGGTGTAACAACTGGGGGAGCTGGCGGTGGGGTTGGCGCGGCCGCCACGGGTGCGGCAGCTACTGGTTTTACAACAGGTGAAGCCGAACCTGAAACACCAATTGATGCTAAGCGCGCACCAACTGCAACTGTTGAATCTACCGGCACATCAATACTTAACACTGTTCCAGATACCGGGGATGGAATCTCAGTATCTACTTTGTCAGTTGATACCTCAAGCAGTGCCTCATCTGCTGCAACTGCATCACCAACCTTTTTCAACCATCTAGTTACAGTTCCCTCAGTCACAGACTCACCAAGTGCTGGCATTGAAACAATTGTTGCCCCACTACTTGCTACCGGCGCAGCGGCAACCACTGGAGTAGGTGTTGGGGTTGCAGGTGGAGTTGGTGCAGGTGTTGGAGTTGAAACTGGTGCAGCTGTTGGTGCTGGCGCAGCAGCTTTTGTTGCACCATTGGATTCAGCGATAATCGCTAACTCTGCTCCGACTGCAACTGTGGAATCTACTTGCACAACAATTTTTTGTAATACTCCCGCTACCGGGGATGGAATCTCAGTATCTACTTTGTCGGTTGAAACCTCTAGTAATGGCTCATCAACTGCAATCTGGTCACCCTCTTTTTTTAACCAACGAGTTACGGTTCCCTCAGTCACAGATTCGCCAAGTGCTGGCATGGTTACTGAAAAAGTCATTTAGATTTCAACCTCTCTATCAACCATTTTAACTCTAACCGTGTGCATGCAGTGGCTTACCGGCCAGGGCTAAGTGTGCCTCACCCATAGCCTCAGACAAGGTTGGATGGGCATGAATATGTTGGGCAACATCTGCTGCATCAGCCTCCCAGTTATAGATCAGTTGAGCCTCAGCTAATAACTCGCCAACTCGAGATCCAACCATATGTATGCCAAGTATTGGCCCATTCTTTTTGGCAACTAACTTAACTGAACCCGCGGTCTTTAAAATATTTGCCTTACCATTTCCAGCCAGATCATAATTTAACTCCACTACATCATGGCCAGCTGCTTTAGCTGCTGCAGTAGTTAATCCAACTGATGCAACCTCAGGCTCTGAGTAAGTAACACGTGGCACGCCATCATAATTAATTGCTCTTGGATTTAAACCTGCAATCTCCTCCGCCACCATAATTCCCTCAGCAAATCCGACATGTGCTAATTGCAGTGTTGGAATTAGATCACCAACTGCCCAGACACCAGCTACATTGGTGCGGCATTTCTTATCTACTAAAACATAGCCACGATCCATCTTGATTCCAGCCTCTTCATAACCCAAACCAGTTGAAACTGGACCGCGACCAACTGCGACTAACAAAATCTCTGCGGAGAACTCTTTGCCATCCTCCAAGGTGACCTTTACATCTTTCTTACCACGTTCGGCAGATTTAAACTTTACGCCCAACTCAAAATTGATTCCTCGCTTGCGGAAAGCTCGCTCTAATTGCTTGCTTGATGACTCATCCTCTAGTGCAACTAGGTGAGATAGTCCTTCGATGATAGTTACCTCTGCGCCAAATGATTTCCAAACCGAGGCAAACTCACAGCCAATAACACCGCCACCTAAGACAATTACAGATTTTGGAACATAATCCAACTTAATTGCTTGTTCACTAGTAATAATCTGCTTGCCATCAATCTCAAGCCCTGGCAAAGTTTTTGGATATGAACCAGTTGCCAAAATTACATTTTTACCGGTGTATTTGGTGCCATTAACCTCAACTGTGTTACTGGAAACTAATTTACCAACACCTTGCACATAAGTAACATTTCTAGATTTAACTAAGCCCTCTAAGCCTTTATGGAGTTTGGCAATGACCCCATCTTTATAAGTATTGACCGCTGCCATATCCATCGCGTGAAAATCAGCTTTTACTCCAAAATCACCAGCATGGCGAGTGCTATCTGCAATCTCGCCAGCATGTAGTAGAGCCTTGGTTGGTATGCACCCCTTATGAAGACAGGTACCGCCTAATTTTTCTTTCTCGATTAAAACTACCTTTTGGCCTAATTGTGATGCGCGAAGTGCTGCTGCGTAGCCGCCGCTGCCGCCACCAAGAATCACTAGATCAAAATCGGCCATGAGGTAATCCTGCCACGAATTCTTCTACCCAATAAACCTGAAGTAAAAGCGCCACTATGCCTGTGATGAAGCCAACTCAGCTAACTGCACCAATGAGCGTAGCGAGATTCCAGTGCCACCAACTGTGGTGTAGCCATGTGGATGTTTTTCATTGTAAGCAGGTCCTGCAATATCTAAATGTAGCCATGGTGTTTGTGGATCAATAAACTCCTTCAAAAATAATCCGGCTACTAACATTCCACCCATTCGATCGCCAATATTTGCGATATCTGCAACTGGTGAATCAAGAGAGGCTCGTAACTCAACTGGTAAAGGCATGGGCCAAAAAGCCTCACCAGCTAATTGCGCAGCTTTTAGGAATTGATTACTAAATTCTTCATTATTTGTCATTACTGCAGAGGTTCTCGTTCCAAGTGCCACAACCTGAGCACCAGTTAGTGTTGCAACATCAACAATTCCATCTAAACCACCAGCCTTATTGCCAACCTCGGCCGCTTTAATTAATGCATCAGCTAGAACCAATCGTCCTTCAGCATCTGGATTTAAGACCTCAACAGTTTTCCCGCCGTAAATTGTTATCACATCACTTGGCCTGGTAGCAGTATCACTGACCATATTTTCAGCAAGGGGTGCCCAGCCATCAACTGCAATTGGCAGTTTTAATTGGGCAATCGCAAAAACTGCTGCAATTACTGCGGCAGCTCCTGACATATCCGACTTCATCGCCTCCATACCAGCTGCCGGCTTTAAAGCCAGACCACCGGTGTCAAAGGTGATGCCTTTGCCAACAAATGCATATCTTTTCTTTGCCTTAGCTGGTGAGTAGGAGACGTGGAAAAGTCGCGGCGGATTGGCAGAGCCTTGTCCGACACCAATTATTCCGCCATAACCAGATTTTTTAAGAGTGGCATCATTAATTATCTCTGCCTTCACTCCGTACTTTGTGGCAAGTTTTTTCATCTTTTGTGAAAATGAGTCAGGGGTTAAATGGCTTGGCGGCGTATTGATTAGATCTCGCACTAAATAGGTTTGTTCAGCAAGG
>JACCDJ010168520.1_pt1 | contig 12720 bp, 17 predicted proteins | sample 7444481 | NCBI WGS metagenome assembly JACCDJ01 (sample SAMN15323435, study PRJNA562643) | freshwater metagenome | isolation source: river surface water | place: USA:Blue River Watershed | collected 2017-08-15 | reverse complement strand
ACCAATTTTTAGGAGTGTGGTTAATTTCACAAAGTTGCATTAATTTCTCTAAGTTTCTGATTGCCTTAATGCTGAGCAATCTTCGAGGGCCACCACTAAAACTACCAAATGTTTCAGCCTCATGACTAATAGTAATTACATCTTCTTGGCCAAATTCATCTCGAGTGTCCAGAACAAGTCCAGCTCCAACGAAATAAATTCGTTTTAAGTCATTACCATAAGGACTAAAATCATTGATAGATTTATTTTCACCTCGATCTGAAGCTTCTGCGATTTGAACCCCAATGTTGATTGAGTTTTCAATAAATTCCATTGGAATATCGAATGTTGGGTGTATATTCATTTTATTTTATTTTTATGCTACGTAATACGCAAAAATACCGATTGCAATAAACCACAGGATCACTAAAATATATCCTGCGTTGTCGTTAATGAACTTTTTCATAATTAGGGTTGTTTTTAATTATATAATTGCCACAAGCCTTAATAGTTTGAGGTTCGCCACCACATCCACAGTCAGATTTAAATATTACACAACCATTTGATTCAGTATATGTGTCAGTTGTAAAAACGCCGTCACCTGTATCGATTGTGTATTTTTTGTTTGGCGTACACGATGCCAAAAATACGGCTGCTAAAATTAACATTACTTTTTTCATTGTTCTGATTTTTCTTCGATTACCAAATAGTTCATTCCATTAACTTGTTTAATTTGCCCAGATTGAACTAGTTTCTGGGCAAATTGTTGGTCTTGTTGAGCGATCAAAATAATTGTCGGCTCCATATAGATTATTTTCATGCTTCAGTTTTATATAGAGACATTGGCATGCCTACATTATACATTAAACTTGCAAAGAATTTAAAACCTTTATATGAGGTTCCGTCTGCTCGACCAATAGCTCCCATTAAATCATTGTTAACAAATGACTGAACAAAGCTACCGCCTTCATAACCAACTTTCCATTTAGTACAAAGAATTGATGTACCAATTTGAATGATATGGTCTTTTTCAGACTCTCCTAGGTTCGCAACTCCTGTATATTCAGCGTTTTGGTTGAAATGGTTAATTACTTCTTTTTTAACGATTTCGATTTGATCTAGTACGTTCATAATTATTATTTTAAAATTAAATAGCTTCAGTTAAACTAAGAGGAGCAGAGATAAGACCAATTTTACCATCTTCTCTCAAATGCACTTTAGTACGGTTGATTTTAACAACTGTGAATGTTTTACCAGCTGCTTGAGGGTGATTAACTTTAACAGTCATACCTACGTCAAGTGTTCTTTTGACCATACGTGCATCTTGTCTACGACGCAATTTGATAATATCAATTAGGTCTTGGTTAAGCTGAGAAAGTTCAGCAGTTGAAAGGTTGTTGATTTCTGAAAGGATTTTTGAATAGTTCATAATGTGTTTGTTTTAATTGATATGTAAATATAACTATAATTTCTCAAACGGTAAAACTTTTTTCACTTTTTTTTCAAAAATTATGCTAATTGTTTATAAGTTTCAATCAATTCATTCATCTTAACTGTAAGGCTTCGTTGAGAGTTATAGTCTTTTTGTTTAACATCAAGACTTGTAACTCGATTCTTAACAATAAGAAGCTCTTTCAACAATTCACCAACAGTACCTTTATCAAGAACCTTTTGTGAACGTTTAGCCAAATGCATGCTAATCATATCGTCTAAACGTTTACGAGCTGCATTCATTCGACTAACGCATTCTTCATAAGTACCAATCATTGAGGCAGATGACGCAGATTTTTCAAAATCTTCAGAGCCTGTCAAATATGAATCGTCAATTTTAGCATAACGTAGACCAGAATGTGTTGGAATATCGATACGGCTTTTATCAATGCCATATTTTTTGCAAACTTCATAGAAAAGCTCAATGTTGTTTGGCATATACTTACATTTTGTTTCAAAGATGTTTTTAGCATCTAGAGAATGTAGAGGAATGATATTCTTATAAGCACTTACAGGATATTCAATCATCTCAATTTCTAATTCATGAACTGCTTCAGTATTTTCATAGATTGGAGAATAACTACGAGAGAAACGAACTGCTGCTACTTCAGCTTCAATGCTATCATATTCGTACTCATCAGTATCATCATTGTACTTACGGGTTTTATTAATTTCAGTCTGAATAGCTTTATATTCATCGATAGAAATTGTTTGACCTGTTTCAGTATTTTCATAAGCTGAAACTACTCGACCTGAAATTTTATATGTGATAGTTTCAGGCTTTTCAGAAATTACAAACAATTCGCCACTTTTGAAACCAGTCAAAGGATTAACGATAGATTTACCGTTTACTTCCATTGTTGAATTGTAAAGAGATTGAAATGTGTACATTCCAGTTTGAGCATCGTAACCTACTTTGATTGATTGTTTCTTTTCCATTTTGTTATTGTTTTAAATTGATATGTAAATATAAACATAATATTTCAAACCCGAAAACTTTTTTCAACTTTTTTTCAAAAAGTTATTAACATTATCGCTTTTCAAATGTTGGCTTTAACCAGAGTCCTCGATCAAAAATCAATTCAGTTAGACCCGGTAACTGACCTTCCATTCTAGTTAAAACCCTTAAAGTTGCTGGAGTATCATGGGCCATCATTTTTGCAACTTCTTCTCTGATTCTTTCGGCAGAAACTACCAATCTTAACTTATCAAAGATTTCAGGCTGCTTCATTGCCTCAATAATAGATTGATGAATGAAAAAACCTTTAGTGATTGAAAATCTCAATGCTCTAAGAAATCTCAATGGATCATCCATCATTGTTTGCTCGGCTGGAAGTGGAGTGTACAACAGTCTAGCTCCTAAATGTCCTTTTCCATTGAACAAGTCAATTAAGTTTCCATCTTCATCTTCAGCCATTGCGTTCAATGTAAAATCTCGACGAAGTAAATCATCTTCAAGAGTTCCAAGTTCTAAGATTGGACGACGAGTTCCTTCAACATAACCAACTTCTTTACGAGCCATAACAAAATCTGCTACTAGACCAGTAAATTTATGGTCTTTTGGAAACTTTGCACGAATAGTAAAACAATCTGGAGTTTCTAAAAAGATTTCAAAACCTCTTTCAAGCATCCAACTTCTCATCTCAGACCAACCTTCTTCTACGGTTTGAGATTGCTCACAAACAAATGTGAAATCAATATCTTTAGAATCTAGTCCTAAGATTTTGTCTCTAACACAACCTCCAACTTTAAATATTTTTGCCATTTTGATTAATTTGATATGTAAATATAAACAAAAAACCCGACATCTGAAAATGTCGGGTTAATTTTTTCAAAAAAGTTATTAACAATTTTACTTAATACCAATCATAGCATTAGTTTTATCACCTAACATCGTTTCTGGCAATTTACCATTCCAACGTTCGATCCATTGTTGTTGTAAAAGCAATGGTGTTAATGTTCTTTGTTTCAATGTATTTGCTTCAGCTTCAGCTTTTGCAGCAGTTAACATTGCTTTTGCATTACCTTCCGCTGTTGCAATTTTAATTTTAGCTTGTGCTTCTGCAGTTTTAACTTCATTTTCAGCTCTCAATGCTGCTTGTACTGCGTTATTCTTGGCTTCAATAGATTTCTTAAATGTTTCAGGATATACCAAGTTTGATGTGAATTGATTAATTATAAAACCTTCTTGAAGTAATTGTCCTTCTAAAAGTCTACGAACTTCTACTTCGAATAGTTGACGATTTCCAATTAATTCATCTGCTGTATATTTGTTAGTAGCTAGACGAAATGCATCATACACTGCGGTTTTAAGGAATCCTTCTTCAATTTCTCCTAATTGTCTACGATATTTAGCAAAGATTGCAGGTACCTTTTCACGTTGAACTGAATAGTTCATGATTGGCGAAACTTGGAATTCACTACCATCTTTAGAGTTTACTACGAATGAATTTTCATTATTATATTCTTTGTGTTGAATATAGGTTGGAAACTCATAAATTTTAGTTGAAATTGGGTTGTAGAATACCCATCCTGTTACTTCAGTAACGTCTTCAACTCCACGGCCTGAACCGTATAAATTAACTTTAACACCGACGTGACCAGCATCAATACGCTCACACGACATAAACATTGTAATTAGAGCAAAAAATGCTACGATTCCGATTACGATTTTTCTAAACATACTTTTTAATTTTAACTGTTGATTTAATTTTTCTTGTTTTTCTTGTTCTAGGCGTTCTTGCCACCAGTCTCTTTGTTCTGCCATAAATTTTTAATTTCTTTTACGCATGTTGCTGCATTCCATCCAAAAACAAAACCGCCAATCATAAACATTGCAATTCCCAGGATTGGTCCAAAATAGGCCAAATCAGAATTCATATTCATTAAGTTTGCGATTTGATTTTTCACTGGTTGCATTAACACTACAACTGCAACCATTACTAGGATGCTTGTGAATAATTTAGAATATTTCATTTTTAAAAGATTAAATGTATAACTTATAGAAAGTATTTACACTTTGTTTCACAGGATTGTATTTTCAACCCGGCGTTCCCATCCTATATGCTTCACATAACCGTCTTGGTCGTTCATGGTCATACTTACAACTTTATAACCTAAATCTCGATAGTAATGGTCAACTAAATGTTCTTTACCAAACTGTGAATATCCACCGGAACCTAATTTAAAATAGTCAGACATTCTCTTAACTCCAGGATTATATGAAAATCCCATATAGTTAATAACTGTCTCTTTAGTTTCGTCTTCTAAAACTTTTCCAGTATAAAAGCTAGCTGGTTGAACTGCTCTAAATGGAATAGACCCAGCCCAAAAAACTTCTGGAGCAATCTTATTTAAAATACCATCAGTTTTTGGTCGAATCCAGGCTTGTAAAACTTCAGGTCTGGCTTCTAATAATTGAATTGACTTTTCAATAAAACCACCAGCATAAAACCGCCAATCATCTTCACAATGAAATACGTATTTCGTATCTATGGTTGCATATGCTCTATCAATTGACCGGCTTTGACCTAGTTTAACATCATTATAGATGAATGTTAACTTGTTACCATACTTTTGATTAAGCAGATCACACGCCTTGAATACCTCCTCATCTCCGGAATCTTCCGTTATAATAAATTTACTAATTGGATAAGTATTATACTTAAAAAAGCTGTCAAGCGTCTGTTCTAAAAGATCCAGACGCCCACAACTTGTTAAAACAAAAGTTATAGAATTGTTTTCCATTAATCCCACCATCCTTTTAAACCACTACCATCGAACCAATCATTCCAAAGATCTCTATCATCTTTCATTCCAGCTTTTTTATGTTTCTTAAATAGTGTATTGAATTTTTTATAGTTCTGTCCATGTAAAAGTTCAAATAATTCTTTCCATTCAGACTCTTCTAATTTACGACTTAAATTATAAACTTTACTGTTGTGTCTTTTTTCGGCTGGAGTTTCTTTATCAACCAATTGAGAATATCCTGGTTTATCTGGAACATCTTCAAATTCCCATGGGTGATGAATGATTTCTCCTAATTCAGCTTCAGCCATTTCAATATAACGATCTTCATTAACATTTTTAAGAATTTCAACAACACGTTTCATTGCTGCAACTTTCTTTAGTCTAGATTCATCAACTTCAAGACCTTTAGTTTCAACATTGACTGCAATATCATTGATTGCAATTTCCATGAACTTTAAAGTTCCATGATAATCCCACCAATGATGTCTTGATAAAGCATCTCTAAATTTCCAGACATTTTTCCAGAAATGAGGTACATCACGGCGAATCCATTGCCATGCTTTATTATACCATCTTTCGCTTTTAATTAAACGATCTAATGACTCCATAAATGTGTCTGCAAATTTTACTTCCATATTTTTAATTTTTATTTTAACTAAAATCAGTTGAACTTGAAACTCTCAGTCCATCAATTTCTCTATCATAATGCTTCCAACCATATCTCCAATAACCTGGATTTTCAGCTGCTCTCTTATCTTCATATTCCTTATTGAAAACTAAGCCATCAGGTTCACCCCATTCTAATGCCATTTGGATAAATTCATCTGGATCTAATTGTTCTCCATATTCATTTACAATTCGACCGCTTCTAATAAACTTAAGCAATTCTTCTTTATTAGAATAGTATCGATTATCATGAAAGTTCCAGCAGAACTTCCAACCTCCTGATCTTTTACCTAAATGAATATTTAGTTCTTGAGTAAATTCTTCCCATGGATTAATACGTTCCCAATCACCATGCTCAATAGTTCTAAATTCTCTCTCAATTTCAGCAGCATTCATTGAGTCAAGTTGTTCAACTCTTTTTATTAGCCTAACTCGACGAGCTTCTACCTCTTCAAATTTTGGTATTCTATAGTAATTAGTTCCCATTAGATAAAAGTTATTTCATTAGTTTCAGGATTCCAGTCAAAAGTTACTGGCTTATTTACGTATTCATATCGCTCATTTAAAATAGAAGCATTAAAGAAATGCGTTCCATTATGAAACTTATAACCATAACCACCGTGAATGTGACCACATACGTGAATTTTTGGTTTAATTTCTTCAATTCTTTCTGCCAATAGAGCACATCCTAAAAGCGGTTCATTGTATGGAGGTCCACTTGTATCTAAATGACCAAGTGCTGGACCATGTGTTAACAATATGTCCGTATCTTCTGGAATTGCTTGCCATTTTGACATTAATTCAGAACCATTCTTTGGCAGATTAAAAGCCCAATTATAAAATTCTGGCTGCCATGGACTACCATAGATTTTAGCAGTTTGTACATTTGCATCATGTGGATCACCATCACCAACTATAATCCAATCATCTTGTAAATAATCAATCCATTTATAAGAATTAACAACTTCCATTGCCATTTCTGGAAAGTCTTCAAACATACGGTCATGATTACCCGCAATAAACACTTTATGGTCATATTGTTCTAATTCATTAAACCATTTACAAAAATTAGTAATATCATTAATATTTCTACCAGAGTTCATTAAGTCTCCAGTGTGGATTAAAAGGTCTCCTCCAGGAAGATCTGTTTTATCCCAATTTAGTTCATCGTGTTTAGTGTGAGTGTCTGAAATTAGCGTAATTCTCATGATTCTGTCTTTGGATTTATATTCAATATTTTAAAAATGTTTATTTTTGCGATGCTTGTAAAATAAATAGATTGTCTAACAAAATAAATCCCAATTTGATATGGCAAAATCTTCAAAGAGTGCTAGTGTTTCTATGAAAGTTAGCTTTGGCAAAAAGAAGCGTGGAAAGTACGCTAAAAAGAAAAACAAACACGATAGAAAAGAAAAGAACTATCGTGGACAAGGTCGTTAAGGTCAAAAAAAGCTCTCGAAAGAGAGCTTTTTTAATGTGATGCCTACAGTAATTTTTAGTCTATTTTAGTCCCACAATTTGGGCAAAATTTCCAAGTTTGTTTCTTCATTCTAGTCCCACAGCTAGAGCAGTAGTTTCGAATTTCATTAACTTCGATTGGCTTATTTGATTCAGCCATAATCTTCATTTTAACAGTTTGACATGGAAAGTTTTCAAATTCCATATTTACTTCTGTAAAATATTGATCTGTTTTAGATCCTTTTTCAATTCTACCAGTTTCAAAATCTTGCATATTGATACCACTCGGTCCTGAAGGACTCATACTACCTGCTACACCAGCTGTATTTGTTGAAAAGAATGCAGTGTTTGAAGTTGTTATAGTTGTATTATAACTTGGAGAAGTTCCGCCATATCTAAAATCAGTTAACCAATATGGTTGAATTGAAGGTTGATTTTGATTCCATTCTCTCCAACTTGGATTTTGCCAAAGATTAGAATTTGCTTTAATTTTTTCTTGATAAAAAATAACGCTAACTAAACCATTGTCTTCAATTGCCTTTAAAACTTCTGAATGTGTTCCATCAACAGTGTAAGTTTTAAAAACAAACTTATTATTTGTGTCAATGTAACGTTCTAAGAAGAATCTTTGGCCTGGCTGTAAAACTAATCCGCTTTCAGAAATTAGTTTATTGTTCATCCAAATTTTTGCAAGAACTGGAGTTGGTCTTGGATTAAAGAGTTCAATTTGAAACTCATCTCCATCTTTTAAATATACAAGCTCTAATTCAGAATCTGTCTTGTATGTTTTTAGTCGATTGTTTTTGACAGCAATAGCTGCCATTTTTGTGTTGTTATTCATGTGAATTTTCCTTTATTTTAAAACCCATTTACTGCCATAGACAGTTCTAAAGCCATTATTGACTCAGGGCCTCAAGTGTAGGCATCACTTGGCGGAGAGGGAGGGATTCGAACCCCCGGTACCTTTCAGTACGCCGGTTTTCAAGACCGGTGCGATCAACCAACTCTGCCACCTCTCCAAGTATTATTTATATGTATTAGTGAAAAAAGGTTTCAATTAAGTAGCACTATCAGTTCTAATAGTAACACTTTCTAAAAGTGCTCTTAACTGTTGAAGTGTAATTCCAGGCTTGGTATCAGCCGGATTAGTTTTTGTCGGTGCTGGTGTAGTTGTGCCTTTAGGCGGCGGTGTAGTTGTGCCTGCTGGCGGCGGTGTACCAGTTCCAGTTGGAGGTGTACTAACTTTATTCTTAAATTCTTCAATCATATTAGCAAGATGCTTGATAGAATCATTTAAAGCCTTACTCATTTGGTCAACCGAACCACGACCTTTATAACCAGAAAGATATGCTAAACCTTGGAACATATCACTTGTGAATTTCAAGTTAACTTTGTCAAATGCATTTAATGTGTCTTTTAATCGACCCATATCGTCAACATATTTCTTAAAGTTATCAACAAACTTAACCCAAGGATCAATGTTCTTTCCGATTTCTTCAAGTTTTTTAGCAACATCACCAAGAACTAGTACGAAACTTTCTTGTTTTTCTGCATCTTCTCCAGCCGCAGAAAGAGCAGTTGTCATACCACTGATGATTCCTTGAATTTTATTAGTTAATGCGGCAGGATCTACATTTACTTCCATAAATGTTTTTGCAGCGTTTGCAATCTTTACAATTGGGTCGGCAAAACTTGTTACAATTTCAACACCATCTTCGATTTTAGAAGATCCAAACCAACCCCAATCATTTTGAGCATCTGGATTATTACCAATTTCTCCCATCGTTCCTGTTAAACTAACAACAAGTTGACGAATATTCTGGGTTACTTTAGTAATTGCATCAGCACCCATTGATTCATAACCTACAATTTTACCATCTTTATAGATAGGTATTTTAAGGTCAGCCATTGCTTGAACTCCTTTAGCAATTTCAGCAATTGCAGCTCCCATACCTTGAACAGCTCCAATACCATCGGTAACTGGATTTCCTCCACCACCGAAGATTAAGTTCATGAAGCTTTTTTGTCCACCTGGATATTGAAGTCCAATTTCACCGAATACGCTTGATAGAGACCAAACTATATTTCTAATATTTCCTTTTAATCTATCGAATGCTCCAGAATCTAGAGTATTATAACCAACGATTTTAGTTCCTTGATAAATTGGAAACTTAAGATCAGCCATGGCTTGTACTCCACCAGCAATAGAAGTTAAAACATCTCCCATACCCATAACAGCTGCAATACCATCTGCTACTGGAGATTGTTTTCCACTTCCAAAAACGCTAGAAAAGAAACCTGCTTTACCACCTGGGTATTTAAGTCCTAGTTCACCAAACGTTGTACTTAGTGAATTTACAATTAAATTGATATTATCATTAACCTTTGCAAAGGTGTCACTAGATAGTGTAAAATAACCTGTAATTTTAGTTCCGGTGTAGATTGGGAATTTAAGGTCAGCCATTGCTTGCACACCTTGTGCGATTGAACTTAATGCATCTCCCATTCCTAATACAGCATCAATACCATCTGCAACCGCAGATTGAGAACCTCCACCGAAAATACGGCTTAATACACTTTTTCTACCGCCTGGGAATCTTTCACCAATAGCACCAAACGATCCAGCAAGAACTGTTACTAATTTACCAATTTGATCTGGTAAAGAATCATAATCAATTTTTAAATCTTGAATCTTCTTAATACCATATGCGATAGTTGCTAATGAAATTCCAGCCATAATCATAGCAGGAGCAGTAGCATACATTGATGCAATATTTACAGGACTAAGCGTAAATGAACGAGCAATTGATAATAATAACCATTCCATATTACTCATCATTCTACCAGCTCCAAATCCTAAGAATCCTTCTGTTTCATGACCTGAATCTCCGAGCATTTTGCTCATATCATTATCATTAAACAATTTAGCCATTGCACCAGCACCAACTGAAATAATTAATAATGCAATACCTGCAACAATCATGGCAGCGGCACCACCTAGAATAAATGCTGATGCAGCACCAGCAAGTCCCATAACAAGACCAACACCAGTTACTAATGCACCAATTTGACCGATTGTAATCCAACCAGCCTCATCAGGTGTAACTGATTCAGCAAAGATAGCTGTTGCAACTCCTAATAAAATAATTGGAATTGCAGCTAAAGTCATTACAATAGTTCCTAAGAATATGTCTTTTGCAAATTTACCAGCAATTGCCATTACAAGACCAACACCAATAACCATTCCCATAACGGTTAAAATAGTTGTCAATGGATCGTCCATTGCTTGTAACATTAAATCAACTAGTAAGAATGAAGCTCCTAAAGAAACGATAGCAATTGCTGCCCATGTTAAACCTTTAGCAACTTTCATCATTGATTTCTCAATGCCTAATTTGTCTAATAAGAAGAATATACCACCAATTGCTAATAATGAAACTGCAATAAATGGTAATGCAAAAATACCGATTGCATATAACGGAATTGCTAGGACTAATGCGACACCAAATAATAGGATAGCTCGTGCCACATCACCTAAAGCAATTAATGTATCTTGTAGCTTTTTATCCTGTAACGGACCTGAAGCTAATTGTAGGGTTTTAGCAATAATAAACACAGACAATCCAAATAATGGAGCTGCGATAGCACCAACTAATAATAGTGGTGTTGCTAAAAATAGGTAACCAGCAAATTTAAGAATTGCTGGACCAATTTTCGATAGAGCATCTATTGTTAATACTAAGGCTTCGGCTTTATCTTTAAATTCTTTAGAAGTACTTTTCATGGATTCGATTGCCTCAACAATTGCTGCTAATCCTTTACCAATTCCTTCTAATCCTTTACCACCGACGATTTTTAATGCGATTGCATTTCCAAGTCCTAGACCGCCTCCTCCACCGCTTCCTCCTTTTGCGGAAGCAGCAGTATTAACTGCGATTTGCTTCAATAGTTTCACCATTTCTTCAACCTTACCAAAAAGAGCACCTCCAGGTGAAACAGCTATTGCTGTCACCTGGGAAGTTGCTACTAATTGTTGTTGATTTTCTATTGAAAGCCTTTCAAAGGCGCTTTTAAAGATGTTCAAAACGGACCAAAGCTATTTTTTACTATATATCTTTATTAAAACTTAGGTGTCTTGAAACTAGGCGTTTTAAACGTTGGTGTCTTCATATTAGGCATTTTTGCTTTTGCCATTTTCTGAGGATCTCCATATTTACTATAAGCCTCGTCTTCTTGACCCTTCTGACCATCATTTTGTTTCTTAATGAAATCAGCTAAGTCTTTAACAATGTACCAGAATTCGTAATACTCAAGTTTATCAATTTCTGAAGGTTGAGTATGTAAATGGTACATAAGATAAAATTTTGTCTTAAAGAAGTTCAGAAGCGATATCTTGAACAACGAAAAGAGATTTGATCCCAGAACGAAACCCAATGGGTACGAGAACCTCCTCATCCTCGTGGGGTACCAACATTTCTGGTTGTACTCCAATTTTCATTTTTTCAGCTAAACGATAGATTAATGAATATTTCATTGTGTTCCAGCTGTGGAATTCTACTTCACCTTTAAAGATTTTCTCATCATTAAATCCTCTCCAATCTAATGTAATATATGGAAGGATTTGAAGATATGATTGATCCCATGGTTTCTTTTCAACTTGACGAACTTTAATATAGTTTGTTACAGATTCCATAACACCGATTGATGGTGGTCTCATATAGATTGTACCAAAGCTTTTAGTTTGAACTGCAAAAGCTCTTTTCTCGTCATCATAATACTTTTCAATTTCTTCAGGAACTCTAGAAAGTTGGAAATAACGAGCATTAATTTCTGCTTCGAATTCTTCTCCATCTTTAGTTGATGCTTTAACAGTCAACTTAGTTTCTGGTTCTGGGAAAGTTAAATCACGAATTGATAATAGAATATAGATTCGATCTTCTTCTAAAATATCTTTGTATGATAACACTTTAGTACCTGAAGTAAATCTCGTACAATTCTTTACGATATGATTTAATTTATCTTCAATGTCTAATAAATTGCTCTCATCGATAGTTGAGAAATGTCTAACTTCAGCAACTTGTGCTGATCTAATAGCCATTTTAGCATCACTCGGATAAAATCTACCACCTGACGGTAATGTAGTAATATCAATTGAATGATAACCTAAGTGTAAATCTGGATCTAACGCCTTTTGCGTAGAATAACGATCCATGTTTACTCTTCCTAAATCGACTCTTTCGTCTTGTTCGGATTCTTTCTCTTCTACCATTTTACGATATTGTTCTTCCATGTTGAACTCTTCGTTTTCTTGATTCTTTTTTGTGCTCATAAATTACTTTGATTTTAAATGTTTTACGCGATCTTTGTCCCATGTTT
>JACCDJ010737463.1_pt1 | contig 12745 bp, 13 predicted proteins | sample 7444481 | NCBI WGS metagenome assembly JACCDJ01 (sample SAMN15323435, study PRJNA562643) | freshwater metagenome | isolation source: river surface water | place: USA:Blue River Watershed | collected 2017-08-15 | reverse complement strand
TACTTCATGCTAGGACCATGGTCGAATGACATCGATCTTTCGATTTGCGGATTTATGCTACTGGCCATTGGAATTCCGCATGGAGCGGGAGACCATTTAATCGCTGAAAAAATCGCGAAAAGAGAAAATCTCACTTTTCATTTGCGTCCATTCATTATTTATTACCTAGGCATCATGCTGGCTTATGCAGCACTTTGGCTCGTTTCTCCTTTACTTGCATTCGTTATATTCATTGCCATTAGTGTGTTTCACTTCGGTGACATGGAAGATGTACAGCCAGTTGAATCCCATAAAACCTGGGTCAATCTAGTACAGACTCTTTGCCTCGGTGGTGGGATCCTATCTTTCCTCTTAATAAGTCATTGGGAAGAGGCTTATGACATTATCTCATCGATGCAGGTGAATGTACCCAAACACTTGCCACCATTTTCTCTAGTCGTAAGCCATTTGTTGCTGACTTTAGGTTTTCAAAAGAAAAACAGCCATCCTTTTTTCAATACTTTTTTGACTTTATGGATTGGATTTTTCCTACCCTTGATTCCCGCCTTTATCTGTTATTTCGCTTGTTGCCATGCCATCACTAGCTTTGAAGGCATGCGAAAGCACTTAGAATTGAAAATATTAGAATTATACAAAAAACTAATCCCATTCTCTATAGGCGCGCTTTTACTAGGTATAACGTATATTTTAATGGTAACCAGCAACTTACAAACCTACCCCGTTTTCATCTTTCTATCTTTACTAACCCTACCTCATTTTCTACTTATGCATAAATTAATAAAACGTCCATTTTGACTATTTTGGACAATTTTTATTTTTTTTTAAATTTTTTTTACAATATTTGAAACAATTGCCGACATCACATAGTTTAATCAGTATCACTTTAAATCATTAACATTTATGGAAACATTAAACATTTTATTAAACGGCACCCTAGCTGCCGGAGATTACATCGGCTTCACCTTCTTTACAGGTTATATGTCGATGCTTGCTGCTTCGATCTTCTTCATTGTTGAGAGAGGTACAGTAAACGATAAGTGGAAAACATCCCTTTTGATTTCTGCTTTGATCACCTTTATTGCGGCAGTGCATTATTTCTACATGCGCGGTGTATGGTTAGACACTCACGAGTCCCCTACACAATTCCGCTACATTGACTGGACACTAACCGTTCCGTTAATGTGTATTGAATATTTCTTGATTTTAAAGCCAGCAGGTGCTAAAACAGGAATGTTAACACGCTTAATCTTCGGATCTGTAGTAATGCTAGTAGCAGGTTACATTGGAGAAGCCGTAGTTCCAGCTCAAAACGTAATGTGGGGAATCATCTCCACTTTAGGATGGGCTTTAATCATTTACGAAATCTACATGGGAGAAGCTTCTAAATTAGCTGCGGCTTCTACGAATGCAGACGTTCAAACAGGTTTCAAAGTAATGCGTTGGTTCACATTAGTAGGTTGGGCAATCTATCCAATCGGCTACATGATGTTACCAGGCAACTTGTTATCTGGTTTCACAGGAAACATCGACTTAGCATACAATATTGCGGATGCAATCAACAAAATTGGTTTTGGCCTTGTTGTTTGGAATATCGCAAAGGGTGCTACAGCAGCGGAAGCAAAATAATTGTTTTCTCGGCAATAAGAGGGGGACGGTCATCGATCGTCCCTTTTTTTATGGCCAAAAATTAGCTAGCTTAGTACCGATAAACCTATTAAAATGCTCAGCCCTAAGCGCGTTTCCGATTCAGAAACCACAATCACCGAATTAATGATTCCTGCCTATGCTAATTTCAGTGGCAAAATACATGGTGGCACATTACTTTCTTTAATGGACAAAGTAGCCTACGTGTGTGCAGCAAAGCATAGTGGTAATTATTGCGTCACAGTAGCCGTAGAGGGAGTTGAATTCTTTAATCCGGTAGAAGTAGGAGATCTAGTTTCCATTAAAGCTTCTGTAAACTATGTGGGCAGAACCACGATGATTATCGGGATGCGCATCGAGTCATTAAAACCCAAAACGGGAGTAGTTACCCATACCAATTCCTGCTATTTCACCATGGCAGCAAAAAATGATGAGGGTGAATTAACCGAAGTTCCGGGGCTAATATTAGAAAATGAAACCCAAACAAGGCGGTTTGCAGAAGGCAAATTGCTACGTAAACTCTCTTTGGAAAAACGCGACTTATTGAAATCAGATTTGAAAAACATCTACTCAGGAGATATTCGTAAGATGTGCGATGGAGAGAAATGTGAATTGACTTACTGACATGAAAAAGACTCTCCTAATGCTTTGCTTTGCGTTGAACCTGATGGCACAAGACGCAATCATAAAAACCACCAAAGGCTACGTCGAAGGAACATTCAATCCAAAAACAAAAGTGGCCAAATACCTAGGAATTCCTTTCGCGAAGCCGCCCGTAGGTGATTTACGATGGAAAGCTCCAGCTCCCATGGAGCCTTGGACTGGCATCAAGACGACGAAAGCCTTTGGACCTAGCCCTATGCAAGCAAAACCCGCTCCTTTTGCATTTTGGTCATCCGAATTCCTCATTCCAGAATCCCCCATCAGTGAAGATTGCTTATATTTAAACGTGTGGGCACCCCGGATGAACAAGGACAAAAAAGCCGTTTTAGTCTACATCTATGGAGGTGGTTTTCGTAGCGGTGGTGCCGCATGCCCTATCTATGACGGGGAAAATATGGCCCAGAAAGACATCATATTTGTTAGTATTAACTACCGGGTGGGTATATTCGGATTCTTAGCTCATCCTGAATTAAGTTCAGAAGCACCCTATGGAGCGTCTGGAAATTATGCCCTGTTGGACATGATTGCGGGATTAAAATGGGTGAAGGAGAACATTGCTTCTTTTGGAGGAGACCCGAACCAGGTCACTATTGCGGGACAATCTGCTGGTGCCTTCGCGGTGAACTTCTTGTGTGCGTCTCCATTAGCGAAAGGCCTGTTTCAAGGAGCAATCGCTGAAAGTGGTGCAAGCATGCTACCGAGTCCTTTGAGACCGGCGATGACTAAAGCCAAAGCGGAAAATAATGGTCTTGAATGGGCGACTAAATTAGGTGCGAAGTCACTAGCGGAATTACGCGCCATGTCCGCAGAGGTTATTCAAAAAGCGGGCGGAAATGCTTCTCCTTACACGGATGGCTATGTTTTACCATTGGCTATGCCAGAGATTTATGCCAAAGGCTTGCAGAATGACGTTCCTATTTTAGTGGGTTGGAACTCAGAGGATCGCCTAAGTATGAAGGCCGCTGAACCAGAAGTATTTAAGGTGACACTTGAGAAGCGATTTGGGCCTCGAGGGGCTGAAGTTTTAGCTGCCTATGGGCCTAACGGATCCTTAGATTTAGGTCGAGATGAGAGTTTTGGAGTACAAGTTCATACCTGGGCAAAGACGCAAAGTCTTCTCGGAAAGGCTCCAGTCTATGTTTATAACTTCAACCGTGCGGTGCCAGGATATGATGAATCTACTCGTTTTGGTGCTTTTCATACTGGGGAGGTTCCGTATGCCTATGCTAATTTACATACCGTAAACCGTCCATTTGAAGAGGCTGATAAAGTGCTGAGCGAAAAAATGTCTTCCTATTGGGTCAATTTCACGAAAACGGGGAATCCGAATGGAGCTGGTTTAGAGGTTTGGCCTACTTTTCATTCCTCAGACCAAAAAGTTCAAATCCTGGACAAGGTCATCGAAACCAAAGAATTACCTACCCGTAAAGCATTAGAATTACTTGAAACTATAAATTAAACCTATCATGAAAAAAATCCTCTTATTTCTCTCGCTATTTGCCTTCAGTGCGGTAGCAAAACCCACTGGAACCTACAAGCTGGTCGTGGAAGGCTTCGACTGGGGTGCCGGAGTAAACAAAGTCATTCTAACCTTGAATGATACCACTTCTAAAGCGAATGCGGCAGACTACACCGTTTATGCTAGCCGAAAATTAAGCACAGGACCCATCGCGGACCAAGAAACGAAACGCGAAATTGTTACTGCGTACGTATCGGATGAAAATGGCGCGCGTGTACGCACCGGCAAAAACATTACCCTTGTATTAGCAGTAGGCCCTCAATTGCCTATTAGCTCCCCATTTCAATACTTGAGAAGTAAAGGGAACGTGTGGGTGGATTATTCCCTAACCATCGTGCAGCCTAAAACGGGGCAAGTTTGGGATACCTCCACCGGTAAAATCATGCCTTTGATTGATCAATTTGACCTAACGGGCAAATACGTTTTTAACGATAAATTGACCATGTCTTACGCGACTTTTACTCCTAAAGTCAAAAAGGACAAAGCACCTTTAATCATCTGGCTACACGGCGGAGGCGAAGGCGGGACAGATCCTACCGTTCCTCTTTTAGGAAATAAAGCAGCTAACTACGCCACTGAAGGCATTCAAGCCATTTTCGAAGGGGCCTATGTACTTTCTCCGCAATGCCCAGGTGCGTGGATGCACAACGCGCAAGGTGTGGGAACACAAGGAAAGGATAACGACGTTTATAACGAGGGTTTGATGGCCTTAATTAAGGATTATGTCAAAGCAAATCCGGGCATCGACCCTAGCCGCATATATGTGGGCGGATGTTCGAATGGTGGCTATATGGCCTTGAAATTAATCCTTTTGTATCCAGATTATTTCGCGGCAGGTTACATCAGTGCTTTGGCCTATAAATCAGAATATATTTCTGATAGTGATATACAGAAGATTAAAAACGTGCCTATTTGGTTTGTACACTCTAAAGACGACAAAACCACCATTCCTGACTTGACCGTTGTCCCTGTATTTGATCGTCTACGCAAAGCGGGTGCAAAAAATGTACATTTCACCTATTATGACCGAGTGAACGATATCACGAATTTCTATGGTGGAAAAGGCTTCGAATACAACGGCCACTGGTCCTGGGTTTACCTACACGAAAACCTACCGAGAACGGATTTAGACGGATCACCCGTTCGTGTAAATGGCAAGCCTGTCACCATCATGGAATGGATGGCAGCGCAGAAAAAAGGAAAATAATAAAAAAGGACAGCTTTGCGGCTGTCCTTTTTTATCTCACAAGCAGTACATAAAAAATCAATGAGAGAATACCGATAGCTAGCATGGATTTCCAATGTATGCGCTGGTATTCCGGGTATTTGATCCACATAAAGGCCACTAATACCAATGTCCCCAAATGAACATACATCTTAGCATTTTCATAGGATTGATCGCGATGTAGTATAAAAATGCAAATGAGTTGATCAACTAAAATGCCAGCGGCAATGCCGTACTTCTTAAGGTAAAGACTTAAGGTGTTTTCCATGATAATTGATTTATTGATTTAACTATTTCCCATACAATAATCGAAATTTCTCTGAGCACGATTTTGGCATTCTAACAAACCCCAACCAGCATTAATTGCAGGAAGTAAACCGGAAATAAAACCTCCAACACCAGCAGCAAGTACTGCAAAAGTAGCATCCCGAAAAAAGCTTTCCCTGCAATCAGATACATTTTGCATATACATAACCATGCATGCTTTTCTATCCCCAGAATCATTCAAAAGCATCCCGGCATATTTGTTTTTCTCATGATTTATGTATGCTATTACCTCTTCTACAATAACGTATTTATCCTTATGCTCGGAGTAATAGTTTTGATTCAATCTATCATTCATTCTGGCATGATTAACCAAACGTTCAAACCCCAACTCATCAGTTTTAATCGAAGAAAAATAAGCAAATAAATCACCTTTAAATTTCGATGAAATCAGCACTTGATTGACCTGAACTAACTCTTGATTAGCTAAAATAAAGTCCTGAATTTCCACCACATGTACAGAGTTTCGCTTAATAAATTCTTGCTGACTCTCTTTTTTTGTATTGAGTAATTCGTTTTGAGATATCCCATTCATACAAGAAGAAAAAATCCACATACAACAAAATAAACCTAATAATAAGGCACTTTTCATTTTCGTCTATTTAACTATTTCTCCTACTCTTTTATGGATTTTCGGATTCCACCATATCAGATTAAAATAATAGAACAATAGTTAGTTAGAAATAACCTGAACTACTGAAAACGTAATAGTAAACTACTAATTGGTACTTATTCTTTGATTTTGAATAATAGAGGCCAGACGTAACCTTGATTTTTCAAATGTAATGATATTCTAATCAATAATCACTAATTTTCAAATTATTACCTCTCTTTAAAATATTCATTATGAAATTCACTAAATATCTCCTCCTCCTCTTCAGCCTCCTTTTCATAGGCGAAATCAGTGCGCAAGTGCCCAAAATCGTGGCGGGCATCAATGTCGATCGAGTAAAACGATTAGAAAAATTTGTTCAATCCGAGATAGACAAAGGGAATATTCCTGGTGCTGTGACCATGATTATTCACAATGGCCAGGTAGTTCACCAAGGAGCTTTGGGATACAAAAACGTGGCCACTAAAGCACCCATGACGACGGACGATTTATTCTACATTCAGTCGATGACCAAGCCTATCATATCCACCGCATTTATGATGTTGTACGAAGAAGGCTATTTCAAACTAGACGATCCCGTATCGAAATACCTACCCGAATTCAAAAACTTTCGTGTAGTTAGAAGTGTAAACGACGGCCCAAATGACCCAACAGACAGCTTAAAGTCAGAAATCACGATCACGCAATTGTTAAGCCATAGTGGCGGTTTAACACATGGATTAAACCAAAATCCAGTGGATATTCGCTTTAGAAAAGGGTATTTTAGACCTGAAATCAAGACGATTCAAGAGCGAGTGGCAAATATCACTAAATTCCCTTTGTTAGCACAACCGGGAACACAGTGGAATTACAGCGCCGGACCTGATGTGCTTTGCGTGTTAATCGAGAAGTTCTCTGGAATGAGTGTGAATGACTTTTTGAAGTCGCGCTTATTTGAACCTTTGGAAATGAAACACACGGGCTATAATGTACCTAAAGCAGAGCAAGCTAACATAGTTGCTTTGCACACGAAAGGGAAAAATGGTTCCATTTCAGTAGCGGCGATTCAACCTCCTTTTGAAAACGTGACCGTTTGGAGTGGCGTAAATGGCTTATTTTCTACCGCAGCTGACTATGCTACTTTCTGCCAAATGATGCTAGCCGGCGGGACCTTTAAAGGGAAACAATACCTAAGCCGTAAGACGGTAGAATTAATGACTGCAAATCACACAGGCGACTTATTCCCTACACCGGGCATTGAATGGGGACTTGGATTTGCAGTAGTAACTGACGGTCCTGCAACAGAAACACCAGCATCTAAAGGTCTGTTTTATTGGGGTGGAGCAAATAACACCCACTTCTTTATCGATCCTAAGGAGAAACTTATTGCGTTATTTATGACTCAAGAAAGTAATTTTACGTGGGACTACCATAATAGTTTACGCCAAATGGTCTACCAGACACTAGCAGATTAATACAGAAAGCCGGGCATCGTCCCGGCTTTTTATCTTATTTTTGTGTATGAGTAAATCACCTTTGAGTAAAACAAATTGGATCGCAGATGCTGACATCGAATGGGAAATCCTAGACGAGTATTGCAAACGAAAGATCATGGCCTATAATGATCGTGGACATACAACATTTCAAAAAGGAAGCTTATTAGTGGATTCATTCAATCCCCTGCGCGCCGATTTTATCCAATGAAAATAATCGTCATAGGTGGTGGAGCCGCTGGATTTTTTGCTGCAATATCTGCCAAAGAGCACAACCCTGAGGCCGAAGTAAGCATCCTGGAGAAAACCTCTAAGTTTTTAGGGAAGGTCAAAATATCAGGTGGAGGTCGCTGTAACGTAACTAATGCCACCTTTAATTCCCGATTACTTTCAGAGAACTATCCACGTGGAGAGAAATTTCTGCGTAAGGCTTTTGAAGTCTTTAATGCTTCCTCCATGGTCGAATGGCTAGAAAGCAGAGGAGTGGCTTTGAAAACCTACCACGATAACTGCATTTTTCCCCTTTCGAACGATTCACAAACCATCATCGATTGCTTTCTATCCGAAGCTCGACGATTGCACATTAACCTACATTGCAGTCAATCAGTGGAAGAGATAAAACCCACCTCTAAAGGTTTTCGCATCCATTGCCGGGACTCGGAATACGATGCGGACCGCGTCATTGTGACGACAGGAGGACAACCCAAAATGGCTGGCTTGCATTGGTTAGCAGATTTAGGACATGAAATTATTCCGCCGGTTCCTTCCCTATTTACGTTTAACATGCCGCATGAACCGATACGCGATTTAATGGGGATTGTGGTGGAGAAGGCACGGGTGAGAATTGAAGGTCAAAAGCTAATCGGCCAAGGACCTTTATTAGTCACGCATTGGGGAATGAGCGGCCCTGCCATTCTGCAACTCTCGGCATGGGGAGCACGGATTTTAGCAGAAAAAGAATACCAATGCGCCATTTTGGTGAACTGGCTAGACGACACAAAAGAAGAAGAATTGAGGGCGCAAATCGCGCAAGTCATGAAAGAACACGGCGCCAAGATGATGGCGAATTGGAACCCTTTCCCCATGCCGAATCGACTTTGGGTTTACTTAATAGAAAAGAATGAAATCAAAACCAGCCTCCGCTGGAATGAAATAGGGGGAAAAGCCTTAAATAAATTAATCAATACTTTGATTAATGACCGCTATGTAGTCCAGGGGAAAACAACCTTTAAAGAAGAGTTTGTAACCGCTGGTGGCGTAGCCTTACCCGATATCAACGTCCAAACCATGGAAAGTAAAAAATGTCCAGGACTCTTCTTTGCAGGAGAAATCATGGACATCGATGGCATCACGGGGGGATTTAACTTTCAAGCCGCCTGGACTACTGGATTTATTGCTGGCAAGAGTGCAGGATTACCGTAGAATATCTTTGATAATCTTCAAATGATGATCCGTATGCATCTCTAAAAATGGAATGACATCTTTCTTCTTTGTATCCCCAAAATAAGGATGAGAAAAATAATGCCCCGCTCCTATCGAATCTAATTCCGTTACTTTAGCACGGCATTGATCGATATGTTTTAGAAGTGATTCTGCCGTGAACGTATCTGGGGTAACAAATTTAGGCGCTCTCGACTTACCTCTTGGGATTTTACCACGCCAAAAAATCAAATACTTAATAGGTCTAAAACTCCATTTGAATTTCGATGGATCCGATCGCTTAACACCTTCAATCACAGAAGAAATCACTAATAAGCTATGTTCGATTTGCCAGCCTACAGAGGAAGCAGAAATAGCTTCATTCCTAGCCTCTAAATGCGGAATATAAGACGCTAACTCGTCTACAAGATTAATTAACTTTTGCATACGGCAAGGTAGCGATTTTCTCGGTTTTATAATACCCATTCGTGCCTAGGGAGCTTAGGATTCCAGCTTTGGCCAAATCCAAAAAGCCATCCTCCTCCTGTATTTCTGCCGGAACATAGGCTTCTTGCAAAGAACCTATCACGAGAAAGGTTCCATTCAATTCAATGGGCATCACTTGCTCGAATTTCAAAACATATTGTACCGGGGATTCCGCCACAAATGGCGCAATGCAACCACCGCGATACGCTTGAGTCAAGCCCGTCATCTCAAATTCAGAAACGCCATCTGGGTATTTCGCACTCGTTTGGTGTGCTTGCTTGTACATCGATTCCGTCACTAAATTAACCGTATAAATACCCGTTTCTTGAATATTTCGGATGGTATGAGGGGCTGCAGATAAGGGCCGATTAATGAAGCCAATCAAGGCTGGATCAGCGCCTAAATGGACAATATTGCTAAAAACTGCCAGGTTTGAAATGCCCTTGCTATTCACTGTTCCGATGAGCGACAAGCTTTTAAATCCGCTTAAAGAATTAATAAAATTAGCACGGGTGAAACGATCCCAGGTTTGAAGTTCAGAAAGAGAAAAATGTTTGCTCATAACGGGAGAAGTGACATTAGTCACTTTTTATAGCCTAAAGATAGACTACATTTGACTAAACAAACAATAACACCATGAAAACGCAAGAGATTTTTGTCGAAAACATCAAGTGTGGCGGATGCATGACGAGCATTAAAAATGCTTTGGAGAAAATAAATGGAGTGGTTAAAGTAGAGATTAATAAAGACGAGGAAAAGATTAGCCTGACTGGCGATCATTATCAGTTAAGCGAGGTCATCGATTCGTTAAATAGTATGGGTTACCCACAAAAAGGAGAAAACTCCATGTTCAAACAAGCTAAATCCTATGTCAGCTGTGCGATAGGGAAAATGAGCTAATCACTTATGTTACAAAAAAGGCCCTTCGTGTGAAGGGCCTTTTTATTTATCTACCGATCAGGCTAAACAATTCAGCATCTAGTTGTGGCTTTACCACACAGGTATTATCGAAGTGCATCGTTGCCGTTCCGGCTACATCGAATGCTGGCCAAGTAGGTAGACCCTTGTGACCCGGGTTACCTGTTTTAGCAAAGTTAATCCAAGAAGAACTCATACGATCTGCTAGGACATAGGCCTCTTTTCCACCTCCGGTCATTTCCTCGCAACGGGCGATATTGTTAAAGCAGAAAGGTAATTCCATGCAATGAACAGCTTTGTATTTCCCATCCATCACAGGCGATTGCCACGTCATTAAGTACATATAAACAGGAGCTGCTTTCAAGGCTGATTTCTCTTTCGCCTGAACCACTGCCCCTGGACGGAACATCACATCCACATCCATTAAATCAGATGGCTTCGTGTCATTCGGATACGCTTTCTTCACTGCTGCTTTAAACGCCTCCGCTTTATCGCCATACGTCCGTTTGATATAACCATCCACTTGCTCCATTGTCGCATCTGGCATACCTGCCATGAGAGATGGCATAAACTCGTTCTTTACGGTACCAATTAACAGAGGAACGTCTTTAGATAATTCGAATGCTTCCTTCGAAAACAATTGATACGGTAATAAGTCACCATCTACCGATGGTCCCCAACTAAGGCCGAAACCAATAACCGGTTTGCCTGCCGCTTTCATTTGAGTGGCCACGGTAGCTAATGCTTTCTTTCCTGCGTTTGCTAAAACCGGATATGGGATGGTTTGTAAGCTATCCACTTTCGCCGCTGGAATGTTTAGTGCTTTCAAGACTTCAGCAGTAATGCTTTGAGTGGTCGCTTTGTCTAACATGTTTGCGCGGAAAGAACCACTTTGGTTAATCGCTTTGCTGAATAAACCTTTTGCAGATGGCATCGCCATCAAGGTATTTACTTTCGCGCCTCCGCCGGATTGACCGAAGATGGTTACGTTTTTCGCATCGCCTCCGAAAGAGCCGATGTTTTCTTTTACCCATTCCAAAGCCGCACGCATATCTAGCACGCTATTGTTTGCCGAATACTTGTACTTATCGCCGTAAGCGGATAAATCTAAATAACCCGTAATGTTCAAACGGTGGGAGATGGAAACGACAACGACGTCCCCTTTTTTGGCCAAATTCTCACCATCATAAGACGGCAATTCAACCGAAGAACCCGAGGTAAATCCGCCACCGTGGATCCAAAACATCACTGGACGTTTCTTCCCATCATTGATACCGGGCGTCCACACGTTAATGCGCATACAATCCTCATTCGTGTAGCCCCAGTTATGGTTAAAGACAAATTCTGATTCGTCTTGTACCTGAGTCGTTTCATCAATTAAAGGTGAAACAGGACCATAAGCTAAAGAAGAGCGAACTCCTGCCCAAGGCTTTGGCTTATGAGGAGCCTCGAAACGAGCAGCCTCTGCATAAGGAATCCCTTTATAGGTATAAATGCCACTGTGAATATATCCACGCACCTTACCCGCATCCGTCGCCACAACAGCCACGTCTTTACCCGTTGTAATTTGCGCTTTCAAGCCTACTGAGGCGATTAATAAAGCACAAGCTAATGTAAATCTTTTCATCGGTTTAGTTTTTGTACTGTTTATCTAAGAACTCATAACGGGCATCGTCCGTCGCTTTGATTGCTTTGGATTCTACGTCGATTACCATCACACCGGGCTCCTTATCTTGTGGAGCTGCGGCTGGCCAGTTTGCCAACGTTCCTCCGTTCGGATTCCCCGTCTTAATGAAATTCGCGAAATAGCTGAAAAACGTTTTAGACACCGTATAATCATCCGCCGTGAAAGCGTAATCCTTAATCAAGTGTAAATTGCCCATGCAATATTCGATCTCGCAAGCGTGAGGTGCGCCTACTGCAGGACGAGGTTTAGGTGCATTCGGATCTGCTTTCACCGTTCCGCCCGCTAATCCAGAGGCCACCGTTTTATCTACTAAAGGTGCACGGAAGCGAGCGTATAAATAACGATATACAGGTTGAGCTGAATTCTTGCGATGTAAATCAAACCACTTCCAAGTGCTGTAAACAATGAAGCGATCAGCTGCTAAAGCCGTAGCCGAACGCTCGATCACCTCTTCCGAACCTGATGGATATAATTTCAACACCGTCTCGTGATCTGCTGGATAGGCTTCTTTCACCTTTGCCACATAATTTTCAGGCGTGTAAGGCTTTCCTTGCATAAATGCTCCACCCGGAATTTCAGCTGAGTTCCAACCTAACAATAGTGGCACCTGTGCTTGCTGTTTAGCGTTGAAGATTTCAGGCAATGATCTGGGCAAGAAATACCCATCAATGACGGTAGGGAATCCCATAGAACGCGTCTCTTGTGCAATCTCAAACAATTCACGCGAAGACATCGCACGTAAATCCTTCAACGATTTTGCACCTGCTTTCTCCGC
>JACCDJ011545531.1_pt1 | contig 12754 bp, 14 predicted proteins | sample 7444481 | NCBI WGS metagenome assembly JACCDJ01 (sample SAMN15323435, study PRJNA562643) | freshwater metagenome | isolation source: river surface water | place: USA:Blue River Watershed | collected 2017-08-15 | reverse complement strand
GGAATGTCGCCGAATGGGTATCAAGGTATTGCCGCCAGATGTTAATGAATCTAATGCTGAATACACGCCACGTGGCACTGATATCCGATTCGGATTAGCTGCAATTCGCAATGTGGGCGAAGGTGTGGTCAATTTGATCAAACAGGCTCGTGAGAGCAAAGGGCGTTTCACGTCGTTCGGTGATTTCTTAGCAAAAGTTGATGGCTCAGTTTGCAACAAGAAAACCATCGAGTCACTTATTAAAGGTGGCGCTTTCGACTCCTTAGGTGCAACTAGAAAAGGCTTGATGGCAGTTCACTTGGCTGCGATCGATTCGGTTGCAGAGTCCAAACGCGCAGAAGCCATTGGGCAATTTGATTTATTTGGAAGCCATACCGAGTCTGGAATCACTACAGTTGAGTTAGATATTCCAACTGAAGAATGGGATAAAGCCACCCTCTTAAATTATGAACGCGAGATGCTTGGGCTTTATGTATCGGATCATCCGTTACTTGGAGTAGAAGGTGTACTGCGCTCTAATTCGGATATCAGCATCTCTGAATTAGCTGATGAGGAGAATGGCGTCGATCGCATGGTTACGATCGCAGGTTTGATTACAGGAGTGCAGCGTAAAGTTTCAAGACAGGGTGCATCTTGGGCGATCGTTACAATTGAAGACCTTGAAGGTGCTATCGACGTGATGTTCTTCTCAAATACTTACAATCAATATGCAATGGGATTAGTTGAAGATCGTGTAGTAAAGATTAGAGGGCGCGTTGATTGGCGAGAAGATCAACTTCGTTTCACTGCCATGGAGATGAACCCGATAGATCTCTCAACCGGACCCGTTGGACCTTTTACTTTGGCCGTACATGCAAATCAGCTGACACAACCGATAATTGAAAGAATCAAAGAGACTTTACGCACCCACCCTGGCAAAAGAGAGGTGCAATTAGTTGTCAGCGATCAAGGAAAGACAACTACTCATAAATTGGGTTTTCAAGTTACCTCTTCACCAAGTTTGCATGCAGATTTGAAGGCGATTCTTGGGCCAGATTGCGTCAGGAATTAATCAGCCACCAACTACTAGTCACTAAAGTAGAATTGGGTGGTGATTCGCAGAGTAGATCTTCGTGGCAAGCGATTAAGTAAAAGTGAGATCAATAAGGCGATTCCGCGTGCCAAGTTGGATGTGATGGCTGCGATGCAAATAGTTACACCGATTTTGGAGCAGGTTCGTGTCGGTGCTGAGAGTGACTTAATCAAATTGGCAGAGAAATTCGATGGGGTTGCTCCAACCAAGATTCGAGTACCAAAGGCAGAACTCGATACGGCACTACTTGAATTAGATCCAAAAGTTCGTACGGCCCTTGAGATTGCTGCCGAGCGAATTAGAAAAGTGCATAGGGATCAAATAAGAAGTGAGAAAGTTACTGAGGTTGTATCTGGCGCAACTGTGACCGAGAAATGGGTTCCGGTTGATCGAGTTGGTCTTTATGTGCCAGGCGGTCGTGCGGTTTATCCATCCAGTGTTTTAATGAATGTGATTCCAGCGCAAATTGCCAAAGTCCCTTCTATCGCGGTGGCTTCACCACCTCAAATTGATAACAATGGTTGGCCAAATAAAACTATCTTGGCGACCTGTGCGCTACTTGGTATCGAAGAGGTTTATGCCATCGGTGGAGCACAAGCGATCGCACTCTTTGCTTATGGAATGGCTGGAGTTTGCGAGAAGGCAGATTTGGTAACTGGCCCAGGAAATATCTACGTGGCTGCGGCAAAACGTGCACTTCGTGGAGAGATCGGAATTGATTCAGAGGCTGGCCCTACAGAGATTGCAATCTTGGCGGACGAAAGCGCGATCGCATCCGATGTTGCAACAGATTTAATTAGCCAAGCCGAACATGATGTCATTGCAGCAGCAGTGCTGGTTACAGATTCTCTTGCGTTGGCGGATGAAGTTGAATTTGAGCTAGGAAAGCGAGTACCTAAGACCAAACACTCTGAAAGAATTGCAACTGCGCTATCCAGCCAACAATCTGCAATAGTTTTAGTTGACGATATGGCTCAAGGCTTAGATGTTGTTAACGCTTATGCAGCGGAGCATCTTGAGATTCAAACCAAGAATGCCACTAAATTGGCAAAGAGCATTCGAAATGCTGGCGCTGTGTTTGTAGGTAGATTTGCACCGGTTTCGCTTGGGGATTATGCAGCAGGCTCCAATCACGTACTGCCTACAGGTGGTTGTGCTTGTCATTCTTCAGGATTATCTGTGCAGAGCTTTCTGCGTGGACTGCACTTCGTCCAGTATGACCAAGCAAGTTTCAACGCAATTGCCGAAACTGTGATCACGCTTGCGAATTCTGAAGATCTACCTGCGCACGGTGAGGCGATAACTGCGAGGTTTGAAAATGAGTAATTGGCCAGAGTGGTTACCACTTAAAGATCAATTAAGACCACTTACTCCATATGGTGCGCCACAAGTTTCAGCTAATGCTCGTATGAATACCAATGAGAACCCGTATGGCCCGTCAAAAGAGCTGGCTGCAGCGATTGCTAAAAGAGTTGGCGAGGTGGCGACAGAGTTAAATCGATATCCGGATCGCGATGCGATTTCTTTAAGGGAAGCGCTAGCCAAATATTTGATGAAACAAGCCGGGGTGAATACTGGCTTTAATTTAAGTGTAGAAAATATTTGGGCAGCTAATGGTAGCAATGAGATTTTGCAATCAATTTTTCTAGCATTTGGAAGTCGCAGCGCATTGGGGTTTGTGCCTTCTTATTCGATGCACCCTTTGATTAGTAACGTCGCAAATGTTCCTTGGGTTTCAGGTGCCAGAAACGCAGATTTTTCATTAGATGTCGATTTGGCGTTAAAGCAGATAGCGGAGCTGAAGCCTTCGCTAACTTTTATAACGACCCCAAATAATCCAACTGGTCAGGCAGTTGAAATTACGGTTATAGAGAAACTGGCTGCTGCAACCAGAGCAATGAATGGACTCTTGGTTGTTGATGAAGCATATGCTGAGTTCTCAAGTCAGATCTCTGCGATCTCCTTAATTGAGAAATATCCAAATGTTTTGGTGAGTAGAACCATGTCCAAAGCATTTGCTTTTGCTGGCGCAAGGCTTGGCTATCTGGCAGCTGATAAGAATGTGATTGCAGCGCTACAGCTTGTAAGGCTTCCGTATCACTTATCTTCAATTACTCAGGCATCTGCAGAAGTCGCGCTTCAATTCCAGGATGAACTTCAGAGCGAAATCAAAAATTTGATAGCCGCAAGGGAAGTGATGAATTCAAATTTGAAAGAGCTTGGCCTTAAGGTGATTCCATCAGATGCAAACTTCATTTTATTTACTGGCTTCAAACAAAGCTCCGAAGAACTCTGGCAGCGATTATTAGCAGCAGGGGTTTTGATCCGAGATGTAGGATTGCCCGGTTGGTTGCGGGTGACCATAGGCAATGAGGCTGAGAACAAGTTATTTTTAGAGGCCCTGAAAGGCGCGCTATGAGAATTGCACGAGTAGAACGAAAGACCAAAGAATCCTCAGTTTTAGTTGAGTTAAATCTGGATGGTAGCGGTAACGTCTCCGTGGAAACTGGAGTTCCATTCTTCGATCACATGATGAGTCAATTGGGGAAGCACTCCGGTATTGATCTGACCATTAAAACTGTTGGCGACATCGAAGTGGATTCGCACCATACAGTTGAAGATACTGCTCTCGCTTTTGGGCAAGCGCTACGTGAAGCGTTAGGTGACAAAGCGGGGATTCGCCGATTTGGTGATGCGCTAGTTCCGATTGATGAGAGTTTGACCCAAGTTGCAATTGATCTTTCAGGTCGCCCTTACTTGGTTTACCGCCAACCGGAGATCGTTGAATTGATCGGTACTTTTGATACCACTTTAGGTAAACATATTTGGGAATCTATTGTGGCCGAGGCGCGAATTGCGATTCACATCAGAGTTTTGGAAGGTCGCAATGCACACCATGTGTTTGAATCCCAATTCAAAGCGGTAGCAAGAGCGCTACGCGATGCAATTAAGTTAGATGGTGTGGCAGGGATTCCATCTACAAAGGGAACGCTTTGATTGCAATTCTTGACTATGGGTCAGGAAATTTAAGATCGGCGCTTCGCGCATTTGAAACCACTGGTCGTAAAGTCACTTTAACCTCTGATCCCGAGACAGCAATAAATGCAACTGGTTTAGTAGTTCCGGGTGTTGGTGCATTCGCATCTTGCATGGCTGGTTTATTGAAAATAAATGGAAATCAACTTATCAAAAATCGAATCGCAAGTGGCAAACCCATCTTCGGTATTTGCGTCGGAATGCAGATACTCTTTGATTCAGGTACAGAAAATTCATTTACTGCAGGCGTCGGAGCAGTTAAAGGTGTTGTTGAATCCTTGGATGCTCCCGTCCTTCCACATATGGGTTGGAATAACCTCAAAGTCACTGGTAAATCGCGGATCTTTAACGGTGTCGAAAATGAATCGTTCTACTTTGTTCATTCCTATGCAGTTAGGAATTGGAGCGAGAGCAGTTTGGATTCGACTGGAGTGACGAATTATCACGGAGATTTTTTAGCAGCGTTTGAAAAAGGTCCAATAACAGCCACACAGTTTCACCCTGAAAAAAGCGGTGCGGCAGGTTTAAAGTTGATCTCAAATTGGGTGAGCGGATTATGACAATTAATAATTCCAAATGGGAAATTCAAAAGTTAGAGTTATTGCCAGCCGTTGATGTTAAAGATGGTAAAGCGGTCCGGCTAGTTCAAGGGGAACTAGGTAGCGAATCAAATTACGGTTCTCCAATTGATGCAGCGCTTGATTTTCAAAACGCTGGTGCGGAATGGATCCATTTAGTTGATTTGGATGCAGCCTTTGGTTTAGGAAGTAATGCTGAACTTTTAGCGGAAGTAATTGGAAAACTAGATATAAAGGTCGAGCTCTCCGGCGGTATCCGAGATGATCAATCTTTAAATCGAGCACTTGCCACTGGTTGCAAACGAGTCAACTTAGGCACCGCGGCACTTGAAAATCCTGAATGGACTGAGAAAGTTATATCTAAATATGGTGATCGCATTGCAGTTGGATTAGATGTTCGAGGCAGAAATTTGGCAGCCAGAGGTTGGACCAAAGAGGGTGGAGATCTCTTCGAAACTATTGAGCGGTTAGATCGAAATGGTTGCGCACGTTATGTAGTAACAGATGTAACTAAAGACGGAACTTTAAAGGGTCCAAATCTAGATCTGCTAAGAAGTGTCTGTGCAGTAACCAAAGCACCAATCGTCGCATCCGGAGGTATCGCAAGCCTTGAAGATATAAAGTCATTGCGCGAGTTGGTTTCCATTGGGGTTGAGGGCGCGATTATGGGTAAAGCGCTTTATGCAGGGGCGTTCTCATTAAAAGATGCGTTGATGGTGGCAAATTAAATGTCTCTTGCAGTAAGAATTATTCCTTGTTTGGATGTCGACAATGGTCGCGTAGTTAAAGGCGTCAATTTCTTAAATTTGCAGGATGCCGGCGATCCAGTTGAATTAGCAGGCAATTACTATCTAGAAGGCGCAGACGAACTTACCTTCCTAGATATCACTGCAAGCAGTTCGAATAGAGATACCACCATCGATGTGGTCAGAAGAACCGCAGAGCAAGTATTTATACCGCTAACTGTGGGTGGTGGGATTCGAAGCATCGATGATGTTGATCGATTACTTCGAAACGGTGCAGATAAGGTAAGTATCAACACCGCTGCTATTGCTCGACCAAGTTTGATATCAGAGATCTCCAATCAATTCGGATCACAAGTCTTAGTGCTCTCAGTCGACGTTAAGCGTAGCGATGGAATATTCCAGGTAACTACTCATGGTGGACGAGAGAAGACCGGAATCGAAGCTAAAGATTGGATTGCAAAAGCATGCCAATTAGGTATCGGGGAAATCTTGTTGAATTCTATGGATGCTGATGGCACCAAATCTGGATTTGATTTAGAGATGATTTCTGCGATTCGTAAAATCTCATCGGTTCCATTGATTGCCTCTGGCGGTGCGGGAAAACTTGAAGATTTTGCAGATGCCATTGATGCTGGTGCGGATGCTCTTCTTGCCGCCAGCGTATTTCACTTCGGAACTTTTAGAATCTCAGATGTGAAAAACTATCTAAGCGAACGCGGATATATTGTGCGCCAAGCGCTCAATAAATAGGGCAGAATTTCGCTATGCAGATCTCAGTGGCTGTAAAAGAAGCGCTTACAAAAGGCTTCGCCAACGGATTGATCCCTGCCATCGCGCAAGATGCCACAACCAATCAAGTTTTGATGCTGGCTTGGATGAGCGAGGAGTCTCTTGCAAAAACCATAGATAGCAAAAGGGCCACCTACTTCAGTAGAAGCCGAAAAGATATATGGGTAAAAGGCGAGACCTCAGGACATTTTCAAGAAGTAGTTGAGATTTCATTCGATTGTGATGGGGATGCAATCTTGCTTAAAGTTAATCAGATTGGTAGCGCTTGTCATACCGGAGCAGTGACCTGTTTCCATAATGACTTGCTCGAGATTTCTAACGAAAATAGATAATGGACCTATCAACTTTTCGAGAATTCGCAAAGAGTTTTAACGTAATTCCGGTTACTAGAAAACTATTGGCAGATGGCGAGACTCCTATTGGCGTCTATCGAAAGTTGGCTAAATTAAAACCCAACACTTTTCTACTTGAATCTGCCGAACATGGTGGAGTCTGGTCTAGATATTCATTTATCGGCGTATCTTCTGAGGCGACCTTAACGGAGAAGGATGGAGAGGTTTTTTGGCGTGGTGTGATGCCAGCAGGGGCACCAACTGGAGTTGATCCATTAACTGCGCTTCGAGAGGCATCTGCACATCTGCGCTCACCGAAGTTACCAGGTATGCCGACGCTAACCGGAGGGTTGGTCGGTTATCTGGGTTATGACAGCGTAAGACGATTAGAGAAATTACCGCAAATTTCGAAAGATGATTTAGGCGTTCCCGAACTTGAATTTATGTTGACTTCAGATTTAGCTGTTATGGATCACGCTGAAGGCACAATCACATTAATAGCAAATGTCATTAATTGGGATGGTAGCGATGAGAGAGTCGATGAAGTTTACGAACTTGCCGTCAAACGTCTGGATCGAATGCAGCAAGATTTACTTGCGCCCCTGCCTGGAAATCTTGCTTACGTTGATCAAAAAGGCAGAGAGAAGAACCCAGAATTCAAGCGAAATATCAAGGAGAGTGAATTCTTAGAGAAGGTCTCTCTGGTTAAAGAGGAGATCAAGAAAGGCGAAGCCTTTCAAGTAGTGATCTCTCAGAGGTTTGCAACCGAATGTAGCGCGGATTCGATTGATGTCTATCGGATGCTTAGGCTGCACAACCCGAGCCCCTACATGTATTTCTTACGTTTTGAGGATGGATTAGATGTAGTGGGCTCTAGCCCAGAGGCGCTAGTTAAAGTAACCGATGGAAAAGTGATGGTGCATCCAATTGCCGGAACCAGAAAGCGCTCCAATTCTCCGGAACAAGATGAATTGATCGCAAAAGAACTTCTCGCAGATCCGAAAGAACGAGCCGAACATTTGATGCTTGTTGATTTAGGTAGGAACGATCTGGGCAGGGTATGCACCTCTGGAAGCGTAGAAGTTGTTGAGTTTATGAACATTGAGCGCTTCTCTCATGTAATGCATATTGTTTCGACAGTCACGGGAGATTTGGCAAAAGAAAAGGCTCCGATCGAAGCGCTCTTTGCAACTTTTCCTGCTGGGACTTTATCCGGTGCACCAAAACCAAGAGCCATGCAGATCATCGAAGAGCTAGAACCGAATCGAAGAGGACTTTATGGTGGCGCGCTTGGGTATCTCGATTTTTCTGGAAATATCGATACCTGCATAATTATTCGAACTGCAGTAATCAAGGAAGGAATTGCATACGTACAAGCAGGCGCTGGAATTGTTGCCGATTCCGATGCGGAATCTGAGAACCAAGAGTGTTTAAATAAGGCAGCTGCAGTGCTTGGGGCAATCAGCGCTGCAAATAATCTAAAGGTGGCGACATGAGCGAGACTTTAGCTTTTGCTATCACTATCATCTTGGTTCTTGCGTTAGTTATGTACATAGGTAGCAAAAGAAAACGAACATCCCGCTACGACCGAAATCCAAAAGAGATAAGCGATTGGCAGAAGTTAGATCGCGGAATCGATCCATCAGAATGACAGTCCTTGATTCAATAATTTCTGGAGTCCGTGAGGATTTAGCGGCAAGGCGCGAACCGCTCTCAAAATTAAACGAAATGATTTTGGCTGCCGACCCTCCAAGAAACCCCAATTTTCCGCTAGATCAGATGTCGGTGATTGCGGAGGTAAAACGAAGTTCACCTAGCAAAGGCGATTTAGCGGAGATTGCTGACCCAGCCAAATTGGCGGAGCAATATCAGAGCGCTGGCGCTAGCGCTATCAGCGTTTTAACTGAACAGCGCAGATTTAAAGGTTCGCTCGATGATCTGATTGCAGTGCGAAATGCAGTGGAGCTACCAATCTTGAGAAAAGATTTCATGATTGATGAATATCAATTCTATGAAGCTCGTGCTTATGGTGCTGATTTGGTGCTTTTAATTGTCGCCGCCTTGTCAAAGTCCCAACTTAAGGATTATCTCTCTTTGACTGAAGAGTTGGGGATGTCTGCATTAGTGGAAATTCATACACTTGATGAGTTGGAAGATGCCATGGCAATCGAACCAAAGATTGTTGGAGTAAATGCAAGAAATTTGAAAACTTTAGAAGTTGATATCAATCTATTTGATGAATTAATCCCGAGAATTCCTTCGGAATTGGTGCGAGTGGCAGAGTCAGGTATTGCGAATCGTTCGCAGGTGGTTACGGCAGAGAGAGCCGGTGCAAATGTGATTTTGGTCGGAGAGGCCTTAGTAAAAGCGGGAGATCCAATAACTGGAATGGCTAATCTCTTAGGTCACACCTAATTTGGCATAGACGGGCATAAATAGGTAACTTGGGTAAATACCGCGCCAGTAAGATTTGCGACTATGGACGGACACTTTGGCCAGTACGGTGGTCGGTTCGTGCCGGAAGCGCTAATTCCAGCGCTCGAAGAATTAACGGCGGCATTTAATACCGCAAAATCTGATCCAAGTTTCCAAAAAGAATTAGCAGAGTTACACAAAACCTATTCGGGCCGTCCATCAATCCTCACTGAAGCGAAACGATTCTCAGAATATTGTGGTGGCGCACGGATTCTTCTAAAGCGAGAAGATCTAAACCATACCGGTTCACACAAAATCAATAATGTTTTGGGGCAAGCGCTACTTACCAAACGAATGGGTAAGCCCCGCATCATTGCCGAAACCGGCGCTGGACAACATGGCGTTGCTTCGGCAACTGCAGCTGCTCTGCTTGGTCTTGAATGCGTGGTTTACATGGGCGAAGAGGACACCAAACGCCAAGCTTTAAATGTGGCGCGAATGAAACTTCTAGGAGCGCAAGTAGTTCCAGTTACTACTGGTTCACGAACTTTAAAAGATGCAATCAACGAAGCGATGCGCGATTGGGTAACCAATGTGGAGAACACTCATTATCTGCTTGGTACTGTTGCAGGTCCACATCCATTTCCAGAGATGGTTCGTGACTTCCACCGAATAATTGGAGACGAATCTCGCGAACAGGTTCTCGAATTAACGGGACGTCTGCCTGATGCAGTATTAGCTTGCGTCGGTGGTGGTTCAAACGCGATCGGCATTTTCCATAGATTTATCGAAGATGAGAGCGTACGTTTAATTGGACTTGAAGCTGGCGGCGATGGAATTGAGACTGGTCGCCATGCATCAACAATCTCAGGTGGAACAGTTGGCGTTTTGCACGGAACCAGAACTTATGTTCTGCAAGATGAAAATGGCCAAACTGTTGAGTCGCATTCCATAAGTGCAGGTTTAGATTACCCCGGAGTTGGTCCAGAGCATGCGCTGCTACACGACATCGGCCGTGCGGAATATCGTTCCATCACCGATGATCAAGCAATGGAAGCATTCTCACTTCTTTCAAAGAGCGAAGGCATAATCCCTGCGATTGAAACAGCACATGCATTAGCTGGAGCGATGCAAGTTGGTAAAGAACTTGGTCCAAATTCGATTATCTTGATAAATCTCTCAGGTCGCGGAGATAAAGATGTGCAAACCGCAGCGAAGTATTTTGGGATTCCACTGGAATGACCGCGCTAGAAGAGCTCTTTAATACACCTGGTAAGAAATTAATTGGATACATGCCTGCCGGCTATCCAACTATTGAAGGCGCTAAGGCAATCATCAAGGCAATGGTTGAAGGCGGTGTTGATGCAGTTGAAGTTGGTTTTCCTTATAGCGACCCAGTCATGGATGGACCAACCATCCAAGCTGCGGCAGAGCAATCATTAGCAAATGGAACCAAGGCATCTGATGTTTTGGAGACTCTTGATTTTGCATCGAAATTAGCCCCGGCAGTTGTGATGAGTTACTGGAATCCAATCGAGCGTTATGGCGTGGATAGATTCGCAGAAGATTTAGCTAAAGCTGCAGGTAGCGGAACGATAACTCCGGATTTAACGGTTGAAGAGTCAGACAGCTGGTTGGTTGCTTGCAAAGATAAAAAAGTAAATTCAATATATGTAGTTGCACCAAGTAGTAACGACGATCGATTACAGAAAGTATTATCAAAGTGCTCAGGCTTTGTTTACGCAGCATCTCTTATGGGCGTAACTGGCGCAAGAGCCGAAGTATCAAACGCTGCAGAGAGTTTGGTCGCACGAATCCGTAAATACACAACGCTTCCAGTATGCGTTGGCCTTGGAGTATCCACCCCAGAACAGGCTAAAGATGTTGCAAGGTATGCAGATGGCGTGATTGTCGGAAGTGCATTTATCAATGCAATTCAAAACGCACCAAACTTCGACGCTGGGCTAGTTGCAGTTAAGGAACTAGCAGGAAAACTGAAGGCAGGAGTAGCAGCATGAGTTCGGAAGAGAAAGTAGCTTGGAAGGTAGATGGCAAAGTGAACTGGGTCGTATTTAGACCGTGGTTTGGATTGCTCTCACGTCTGATACTTGGCGGGGTTTTGTTAATCGCTGGATGGTTAAAAGCATTTGAATTCGACAAGGCACAGATGGCGGTGCGAGCTTATGAAGTTTTGCCAATTTCCGTTGCAAATGTAATTGGCGTGATCCTTCCATGGGCCGAGATCGCAATGGCGATACTTTTGATTTTGGGTGTCGCCATCAGGCCAATGGCAATTGCAACTGCCGCTTTGATGCTGCTCTTTATTGCAGCGATCACCCAAGCAGGCCTACGCGGCCTTTCGATTGACTGTGGCTGCTTCGGTGGCGGTGGCGCAGTTGAACCAGGTGAGACGAAATACCTTCAAGAAATTGGAAGAGATATCGTGTTTTTCTTGTTAGCCGTATACCTATATAAATACCCTGTGACCAAATGGGCGCTAGAGCGTAACCAGTAAAGGCGGAGAGAAAATGGCAAAACCAGAGAAGAAAAAAGATAACGTCACTAGAAACCTAGTGATCGGGATGGTCTCAATGGTGCTGGTGGTCGGTGTTGCGGTCTCATTTAGCACCAACCGTTCAGATTCAAATGCTGTTACACCTGCTCTAGTTGAAAAGAGTGAAGGTTACGGAATCGTGTTCAACAAAGAGCTCACTGGCGTTCCAAAGATAGATATCTGGGAAGATTTTCAATGTCCGGTCTGCCGAAACTTTGAAGCGATCAATGCCAAGCAGATAAAAGAATGGATTGATACCAAGAAGGCGACAGTCGTCTTCCATCCACTCTCATTTATCGGAGCAATAAATCCTTACGAGACAAATGAGTCAGCGTTAATGGCAAATGCTGCAGCTTGTGCTGCCGATGAGGGAAAGTTCTTGCAGTATCACGAAGCGCTTTATGTAAATATGGCAACCTCTGAAAACTCTGGCAAATGGAATCCAATCACATTGGTGGAGCTTGGCGATAAATTGGGAATTTCAAGCGAAGAATTTAAAGGTTGCGTAAACAACGGCAAGTATCAAGATTGGGTTAGAAATGTTGCGAATGACGGTTCAGAAAAGAATGTCAATGCAACACCTACAGTCTTCTTGAATGGCAAAGAGATTGAGCGAATCAATGCCAACTACTTTGATGCCAAGACTTTGGAAAATCTAGTCTTCGGAAAGTAATTGTTCTTTAATTACATTCCTACACCAACAGTCTCTGAATTCTCTGTTGGCCCACTAACTTTTCACGCATACGCACTTTGCATTATCGCTGGCGTGATCGCAGCGGTATGGATTGGCGATCGTAGGTATCAAAAGTTTGGTGGTGCCAAATCAGTAGTTAGCGACCTTGCACTTTGGGTCGTACCTGCCGGAGTAGTTGGCGGAAGGCTTTATCACGTTATAACTACACCCGAGAATTTCTTTGGTGCAAATGGAAATTTTATTGATATCTTGAAGATCTACGAAGGTGGCCTTGGAATCTGGGGCGCAATCACTTTAGGTGGCTTGGTTGCCTATTGGCGCTATCGAAAGTTGCAGAAAGATTCCGATCAGACCGATGTGCCAGAGTTTTCTTATTTCATGGATGCCTTGGCACCGGGCTTACTTGTAGCGCAAGGAATTGGCCGATTTGGTAATTGGTTTAACGGTGAATTATTTGGATCTCCCACTCAGTTACCTTGGGCGCTTGAGATTCCGAGATTCTTAAGGCCACCAGAGAGCGTTGATCTTGCAACTTATC
>JACCDJ011272846.1_pt1 | contig 12756 bp, 10 predicted proteins | sample 7444481 | NCBI WGS metagenome assembly JACCDJ01 (sample SAMN15323435, study PRJNA562643) | freshwater metagenome | isolation source: river surface water | place: USA:Blue River Watershed | collected 2017-08-15 | reverse complement strand
TTGGGTATCGGCCTCAACATTTAGCCTTAATAACGGCTCAGTATTTGAAGACCTAAGGTTAAACCACCAATTCTTAGCGTTAACAGTGAGACCATCAAGCTCATCAAAAGTTAAGCCTGGCTCATAATCTTTAAAATAAGACTTGATCTTGTCTATCGCTTTGCCCTGATCAACAACGGTTGAATTTATCTCACCGCTTAGGCTGTATCGATTAAAGCTCTGCATTAACTCAGATAGCGGAATCTGACTTTCAAGAAGTGCTGCTATTGCATGAAGGGCAGCAAGCATTCCAGAGTCGGCTGACCAAAAGTCTTTAAAATAAAAATGACCTGAATGCTCTCCCCCAAAGACTGCGCCTTCATCTGCCATCATCTGTTTTATATATGAGTGTCCAACTCTAGAGCGAAGCGCTCTACCACCTGACTCCGTAATTACTTCAGCAACAGCTTTGGAGCAAATTAAGTTATAGATAATTGACGCACCTGGATTTTTAGTAAGTTCTCGTTTTGCAATTAGCGCAGTTAGCGCAGATGGTGAGACAAGATTTCCTTTTTCATCAACTAAGAAACAGCGATCAGCATCGCCATCAAAGGCGAGACCAATATCAGCTTTATGTTTCTTCACCGCCTTCTGTAAATCCTTCAGATTTTCAGGGTCGATTGGGTTTGCTTCATGATTAGGGAAAGTGCCATCTAACTCGTAGTACATCTCAATCACTTCAGCATTTATCTCTGCAAAGACTGCCGGAGCGGTATGGCCAGCCATGCCGTTTCCAGCATCAACAACAATCTTCAATTTTCTTATCTGTGATACGTCGACTAGGTGTAGGAGGTGGGCCACATACTCGCTTAACATCTCTTGCTGACGTTCAACGCCAATCTGAGCCAATGCAAGTGCAGATCCTTCTTCAACAAATTTCTCAATGGTGAGCAGTCCGCTCTCTTTACCAATTGGCCGTGCACCGCTCAGGCACATCTTGATGCCGTTATATTCGGCAGGGTTATGGCTTGCGGTAAACATCGCTCCAGGAAGATTGAGTTTGCCTGCTGCGAAATACAACATATCGGTGGAGGCTAAACCGATTCGAATGACGTCAAAACCTTGCGAAGTTACTCCTGCGCTAAATGCATCTGCAAGTGCAGGTGAAGAAGGGCGCATATCTTCACCAATAACGACTGTTGCGGGTTCGCGCTCGAGTTTGAGAAAGCGCGCAAATGCCGCACCAGTGGCAAAGGTGAATGCTGGATTAATCTCAACATCTACGAGGCCGCGGATGTCATAGGCTTTAAATATAGATGCGCTCATAAGGTAATAGTAAGAGTGATTTGGTTACGACGGTACCGCGCGCAAATGTCCACGCCGACCTACTTGATTTGAATGTGATGTTGACTCTGGCGCTGCGCTCTCCTGATATGACTTTGCAACCTCGCGGACTGCATCTGCAATCGCCATTAAATCATCTTCGCTCGGACCAACACCTTCGCTAGAAATCGCCTCTCGTTCAACAGTCCAACCATTGGGCACAGTAAGCCGAGCTGCATGTCGCTCACAGAGATCGTATGCATGAGGTTCAGAGAAGGTAGCAATCGGACCTAAGACGGCACGTGATTCAGCATAGATATAGGTCAGAGTCATCGTTGCCGCAGCTCGACAGCTCACGCGAGAGCAAGGTCGGCTAGTCAAAGAACTCATAGGTAAAAGATTAGTGGTGGAGAGCCCGTTAACTAGGGAATCAACACTCGAATATTTGATCGAGGAATTGAAGTCCTGGTTAAGGCGCTTCCAGGCAGAAGTGGGGCGTAGCCAAAACCACTCTTAGAGGTAATCAGAGCCGCACCAAATGTAGGCGAGGATATCTTGGAGATTTCAAATGCTCGCACTTGATCTGAGAGTTGGTAGGTTGCAATGCCATCTCCGCGAATCGAAATCTTCTGCTTCTTCCCCTTAATTGATGTGAGGTTTACATCAACAGCAATCTCTTCACCGGTGAAGACAAGCATCGGCGCTAGTCCTGTCACTGAATAAATGCTCTCTCTCAGCTCTGGCACCGCCGTGCTCCACAAGAAATCGCTCTTTCCTTGAGCCGTGGTCTTGGTAAAGACAGAGGCTACGACAGGTCGTTCCGCAGTAAGGCGAAGGCCGAATTTTCCAGATTTCATAATTACATTGAGAGGAATATCCACCACTCGTCCGGCAGGAATTTGCTTGCCATCGACTCCTGCCGGGGAGAAAGTTCCATCGGTGGAGGTAATTACGACATTAATTGTCGCCCCAACTTCACCAGGGAAGAGCAGGCGCAAGGTGTGCGGAAGAGATGTATTGCGTCCGGTTTGCTGTGGGATGGCAGGAATGACGAGTGACTTGGAAGGTGCCTCTATTGAGTTAACTGAATCTCCACCTAATGCGCGCAAACCTCTTCCGCGCTCATCATTTACAAATGCGTTCACTCGACCAGTCTGTGGCTTTACATGTATCGCAAGTGATTTTGCGCCAGGTGCCAAAGATGCAAGCTGCATGGTCATTAGCGAGTTCGCCTTCACAGTGAAGATCTGTTCTGCTTGAACGCCCGCCTCGGTGTAGACAGTCACGCCAACCAACGCGCGACCTAGACCGCTATTAACCAAGGTGAGAGTTCCCTTTGAAGTGACATCAGCGGTGGCACCAACAAACCATTGTGAAGTCGTTGGAGCTAAACATGTGACTCCACCAGCCCATACACCGCTTCTGACCTGCCACGAAATCGGTGTGATTGCTTGTGAATCAATCACCGTTGCTTGCGCACCACCTGCAAGTCTTCTCGCACGTGAATCTTTATAAGCAAGTGTTGATGTTCCTGTCTTGCGAACTTGGGTCTTCGGTGAAGAGAGTGCGATAACAGAGGTAAGGCCTGCTCCATTTGCAGGACACACCACTGCTGGATAACTCTCAGAGTATCGATTGCTCTTAGTGGTAAATGTGAGGAGATTTCCTAGTAGTAGGACTGTAACTATCGCCACTAGTAATCTCAGCGCACGGTTCTTCATCATGAAACCTCACTATCTGAGAGTTCGCGACGACGACGCCCCGCAGGAAGTGCCATCACAATTGAGGTCACTAATGTGATCAAGAAAATCGATAACCACGCTCTGCGGATTGAACCGTCATGTAAGAAAACAACTTCTCCTGCCTCGAAAACCTTAAATTGGGGCAACCCAAATTCGCTCTGCGAACGTTCAAGGCGAATGCCATCATGGAGCGCTTGCCAGGATTGGCTGTAATTTTCGGTCAACGTAATAGTGCCAGGCCCTGGTGCAATTACCGCACCTAAAGTGGTTTCGAGAATTGTTACCTTCCCAGCAAAATCTGTAAATATTGCGCGCCCTGTTGGTTGAGCTACCTTCCACACTGTGCCAACGTCAGTTGCAGAAGCGCGGTTAAATCCACCAAGACCATCAATTGTTTGAATTAACTCTTCGTTGGCAGGATTCTTAACAAAGACATATTTAATTCCGAACGCTGCAAAAACCTTTGAGCTTCCAACTCCAGTGTTATCAATCAGTCCTTCAACTGCGCTAGTGATTGCATCGGCATTAGGAATCGCCACATCAGGCTGGCCAAGAGTAATAGCTCCACCACGAGCGATGTAATACGCGAGAGAGGTGTGCTCTTCTTGTTTGATAGGACGAATCACTAGCGTTTTTGCATCTCTCTCCACCGCAAGGAAGGCAGGCAAAACATCCTCGCCCTTGCGTTGCACAGGAGATGCGGCGCCAGCGGAGAAAACCCAGATGGATGAGGTCGCGCTATAAGAGATTGAAACTAACATCACCAGGGCAACTGCGAAGTGTTGATAGTTAATGTGAGAATTCTCAAGACGGCTACGAAGATCATTAAACATAATCACCGTTGCCACAAGAGAGAGCAGAGTTGCTATCGCAATAAATGCACCGGCAAAGACCGCTTCTCTACTCGATGAACCATTGCCAGTCACTTGAAATGATGCGGCGGCGCCAGCGAGAAGGAGAAAGGCAATTCCTGGCTCTGCGAATTTTCTTGCCTGTGGAATTGAGAAGTATGTAACCAGAAGAAGTACTGGAATCGGACTCAGCGACCACCAAGGAAGTGATCCCGCTCCCCCAGGATTGGCAAGGAGTGCAAGGTTGCTTCCACCGCCCGGTTGCATGATCCCAATCTCAGCCAACATCCGTGAGGGATGGAGAATGTATGTCAGTGACGTTGGCAAGGTCAGCGCTAGTGGAATCAAGAGGGCGATCGCTCTACGCCCACTCCTGGCAATAAAAATCGGGTCGCGGTAATTTCGGCCTGAGAGAAGAAAGTCTCTGATGAAGAGGTAGATAGAAGCGACTATCAAGATGAGAAAGAGTGATGGGTTGAGTGAGGCAATCACCCAGATAAACAGCGCTGTTCCAAAGAGATTTCTAACCGAACGCTTTTCAATCTCACGCCACTGACCGAAGAGTGCGAGAAAGATTGGAAGCAGAACAATCAGAGCGAGAACTCCCAAGTGTCCACCGTTAATTGCAGAGATGGATATTGGCGAGAGCGCGTAAAAGAGCGCTGCAATGGCAGATAGCCAAGGGCTAGTAGTTAAGTTCCGTAGGAAACGGTGTGAAGTCCAGAGCGCCAAGAATGGCGCGACAATAAAGAAGAGTGAGATAAAAAAGGCAACATTTCCAAAGGTCAGAATTGAGCCAAGGCCGACGAAGATTAACCATGCTGGCGCGGCGAGATTAGATCCCATGCCGACTTCATGCCAGCTCTCCACAAAGAATCTCCACAAATCGCTCACACCTGAAGGAGAAGTTGCGAGGGCGCCACCAGAGATCGCGCCCCATCGATGGCGAGTCCATCCAAAGGTAATAATGAGCAGGAAAGACGCCACAATGACCAGCGGTTTAGTGAAGAAGGCTTTCCAGGTGTTATTGGAAAGCGGCTTTAAAATCTCTTCATCTTCATTAATCTCAAGATCGCTTAAGACAGGAGCATCTTCAATCTCCTCTGGAAGAATTTTGGTACGAACGTTCTCAACAATTCGGTTAAAGCCGCTGCGCAATTGAGTTGCACGCGATGGAATGAAGCGAGCCACCGTGCTGGAGGAGACAAGTCTTTGACTCTTTCGAACTTTTCTCGCTCCAATTAATTCACGCGGATGGATTAAGAGCGTTGCAATCGCCAAGATCTCGTCACTGGCATATCCAGGAAGTTTGGCGAAGAGATAAGCAATAGATCGAATTGCGGCGCCGCTAAGAAGTTGAAGTACTAATACCGGTAACTTCCACCATGATGAGTTTGCCAGTAGAACATATGCAGCATTGCGTCGATCGAGTAGCAATGGTCGATGCAAGGGAGCGCCTTCAATATCAATCGCTCGCCGTTCAGTAGAGGCAGCTTGTGCGTGATAGCCAATCGCTGAAGTCACGACCAAGACTGAGTGGCCTGCCGCATGGACTCGCCAGCCAAAATCAACATCATCACGAAATAGTTCAAGGTTCTGATCAAAGCCACCAAGTTCTTCAAAGACATCACGGCGAATGAGTGCACCAGCGCTGTTCACAGCGAGGACTTCATGGTTTCCATCATGCTGACCTTGGTCGTATTCGTGATTTTCTAAACCGGTCCATCGCGTTCCATTGGTGGCGATACTGACTCCAACTTCAAGAAGGTGAGTCCGGTCATGCCAGCCGAGAAGTTTTGGACCGACCATCACAATGTTGGGACGTTCTGCTACCGCTGCCAATAATTCTTCTAGCGCGTTGGAGTGGAGCGCACAGTCATCATGCAAAATCCAGAGCCACTCTTCCACGCCGTCGATAGCGGCGGGAAGTTGTGATGCGCCGTAACTAATTGCAGCGCCGAAAGAAGTTGTTCTCTCTAAAGTAACTGTTGGAATGCGAGCGCCTTTGAGGAGCTTCGCTGAACTATCAATGGAACCCGTATCGATTCCGAGAATCTGATCTGTACTTCGAGATTGCGAAGTAATGGATGCAACTACCTCTGGTAACCACGTTGCTCCGTCATGCACAACGAGAAGTGCAGTAACGCGTGGATTGCTCATAGTGGGATTATTGCGCGAACTCACCTAAGAAGTGAGTGCGCCTTATGCGGGACGGCGCTTGAGGCGACGGCGCTCACGCTCAGAGAGTCCGCCCCAAATACCGAAGCGCTCATCATGGGCGAGCGCGTATTCGAGACATTCTTGGCGAACATCGCATGACTGGCAGACGCGCTTTGCTTCGCGAGTGGAGCCACCCTTCTCAGGGAAGAAAGCTTCAGGATCGGTCTGAGCGCAGAGTGAGCGCTCCTGCCATGAGAGCTCCATGTTTTCGCCGCTTGCGAGTTGAATTGTTGGTCCAGCAGTAAGGGTTACTGGCTTTCCGGTTGAAGAACCTTCTGGGCGGATCGGCATATGTCGAATCTCCTTGCAGAACTTAGGGCGCAATTCGAGAGTGAATTGCTGCGCTCTAGGAGTGAATTACACCCATGTAATCCCCATAAGTCAACCCCTGAGTTGGGGTTGAGGTGGTCACAACTGTGAGAAATGTCGATTTACGGCAGGTTTATAGGCTCAATAATCGTAGAAGATATGTAATGACGTGATTTTTCTAGCCCTGGTTCGAGACGAGTTCCATGAAAGATAAAGCAGTGTGAGATGTGAACACCATCGCCGATAACAACCCCATCCCCAATGATGCAGTCATCGATGCGGACATTGGCGCCTACCTTTACTCCCTTACCGAGAGAGCTCTTGCCGGAGATGGTTGCGGTGGCATCAATCTCGCAGCCAGGCATAGCATGGAAATCTCCTTCGATGAGATCTCGAGAGCCTTTAAAGAGCGCCGCTGGCGTACCTACATCCAACCAATATGCCTGCTCTTTATACCCAAATACGGGAAGACCGCTCTCTACCAAGGCAGGGAAAGTTTGGCGCTCAATACTGACGACTTCACCGAGCGGGATTTGCTGGAGAACTGATGGATGAAAAACATAACAGCCAGCATTAATTGAGTTGGTGACTGGGTTATCCATTTTCTCAAGGAATGCCGTCACTCGCCCCTGGTCATCAGTAGGAACACAGCCAAATGCGCGCGCATCGTCAACTTCAATCAGATGGAGAGTTGCAACGGCTTTTTTCTCTTGATGAAACTGAATTTGATCAGAGATTGAATGGCGACTCAATACATCACCATTAAAGATCACAATGGGTTCGTCACCGAGATTCTCCACATCAAGCATCTGGGCTGCATTGCGGATTGCGCCTCCTGTGCCGAGTGGCTCCTTCTCTACAGCGTAAAGAATCTTCATTCCCCATTGTGAGCCGTCACCGAAATACGGTGTGAAAACTTCAGAGAGATATGAGGTTGCTAAAACTAAAGTGTGAATTCCGGCGCGCTGAGCTGCAAGTATTTGATGTTCGGTTACGGGAAGTCCTGCGACTGGCAACATCGGCTTTGGTGATTCAGATGTCAATGGCTTGAGGCGAGTACCAAACCCACCAACGAGCAAGATTCCGATTGCCATTGTTAACGCGATGCCACTTCTAGAATTCGTGAAGCTGCCGAATCAATCTGCTGATCTGTGGCAGTCATGGCGATGCGAATATGACGTGAGCCTTTCTCGCCGTAGAAAACACCGGGAGTTGCAAGAATTCCTAAATGAGCCAACCATGCAACGCTCTCCCAGCAATCTTCGTTGCGGGTAGCCCAGAGGTAAAGTCCGGCATCGGAGAAATCGATAGTGAAACCAGCGGCCTGTAGCGCTGGAATGAGACGTGCTTTTCGAGAGTTGTAGCGATCTCGCTGCTGGGCCACATGTTCTGAATCAGAGAGCGCTGCCACCATTGCTCTTTGAATCGGAAGTGGCACCATCATTCCGGCATGTTTGCGAACTTCAAGAATTTGGGCGATGAGTGCTGGATCTCCAATAACAAATGCTCCGCGATATCCAGCAAGATTTGAACGCTTGGAAAGTGAGTGAACCGCGAGGATATTGCTATTGTCTCCATCAGTGAAGTTGAGAATTGATTGAGGAGTTTTATTGGTGCCAAACTCGAGATAACACTCATCGGAGACTACGACTCCCCCGCTTTTTCTCGACCATTCAATGGCGCTGCGAAGTTCGCCCTCGCTATGGACTCGTCCAGTTGGATTTGATGGCGAATTCACCCACGCCAGATCTGCAACCGGCCAATCTTCTGCGTCGATATCAACAGTGGTCGCCTCAGCTTTTGCTAAGAGCGCGCCAACTAAATATGTAGGGTATGCAACCTCAGGATAGAGAACAGTCTTTGCAGTTAAGAAAGTGGGTAACCACGCTACAAACTCTTTCGACCCAATGAGTGGTAGAACTGCGAAGTCGCCTCTTGCTCCTAAATTTTTCTTAGCCCATTCAGTGATTGCTGCGCGTAACTCTGGTGTTCCAACTGTGACTGGATAACTTGGTGAGTTTGATGCCTCGCGAAGTGCGCTCTGAATAAATTCAGGAGTGGGATCAACTGGAGTTCCTACAGAGAGATCAATGATTCCGGAAGGGTGTTCTCTCGCAGTTGCGCCATATGGGGCGAGCGCATCCCACGGAAAATCAGGAAGCTTGTGGCCCAAGAGCGCTTACATCTGCGTGGTCAGTATTTGTCTGTCCCACCTTTGATGCTCCGCCAGGTGAACCTAGCTCGATAAAGAATTCGGTGTTGATCTTCTTGTAATCCTGCCACTGTCCTGGAACATCATCTTCATAGTAGATCGCCTCGACTGGGCAGACTGGTTCGCAGGCACCGCAATCTACGCACTCATCAGGCTGGATATAGAGCATGCGTGAGCCTTCATAGATGCAATCCACTGGGCACTCTTCGCGACATGACTTATCTTTCACATCGACGCAAGGCTGGGCAATCACATAGGTCACGGTGGGCCTCTTTTCTATATGGACTCGAGCAGGCGGCAATTCTAACCCTGCCAAGTCATTAATGTGCGATTAGGGTTGCGACATGACATCTAAGGTCGACCTCGCCGCCGCCATCGGTAAGCGGGTATCAATCAGAGTGCGCGATGGCGAGGGATTTAGGGACCTCTTAGGTGTCTTACAAGATGAGAATTCAGTGGTGAAGAAGGATGGAACTGTTGCGCCATTCTCGATCGATCAAATTGCGTACTTTCGAGTAGTGCCGGTCTTCAACCGTGCCAATATCGAGATGAACGATCTTCATCTCTATGAAACGGCATCTCGCCAGCTTCAAAAGATTGAGGGTGAGCTGGTTCGGATTTACTCGTGTGGCCCCACCGTTTACCGCGATGCCCATATTGGAAATATGCGCACCTTTCTTCTTACCGATCTCATTCGCCGATGCCTCGCCCTCAATGGGATAGAGACAATCTCTGTCTCAAATATCACCGATGTTGGGCATATGTCAGAAAATCTCGATGGCTCAGATAGCGGAGATAAAGTTCTCGAAGAGGCCGCTCGAGAATCGGTAGAACCGCTTGCTATTGCTCGACGTTATGAAGAGAGATTCCACAACGATCTCGCTCAACTTAATATCATTCCAGCTCATCACTATCCACGAGCAAGTGAAAATATTGAAGAGATCATCTCATCGATTGATGAATTAATTCGGATCGGCAGCGCATATATCGGCAGTGACGGAAATGTTTACTTTGATGCACGGAGCTCAGATTCATATGGTTTTATCAGTGGCAACAAATTGGATTCTCTAAAACCCGGTCATCGTTACGAGTACACAGGAGATGGTGGAAAGAATTTCCATGCCGACTGGGCGCTTTGGAAGTTGGCTGGAAAGCGGAGCGAGATGATCTGGGATTCTCCTTGGGGAGCAGGATTTCCTGGCTGGCATATCGAATGTAGCGCGATGTCGCTCACCCTCCTTGGTGATTGCGTCGATATCCATGTTGGTGGAATCGATCTCCGCTTCCCCCATCACGAGGACGAGAGAGCGCAAACAAATGCCCTCGCTGGTAAAGAAGTTGTACGCAATTGGATTCATGGCGAACATCTCCTCTTTGAAGGCAAGAAGATGGCAAAGAGCGCCGGCAACGTTCTCCTGGTCGCCGACATCGCCGCGCGCGGCTTAGATCCCCTTGCGCTTCGGCTAGCCCTGCTCGAGAACCGATATCGCGCTCAGATAGATATGACGTGGCAGACAATTACCGCAGCTGATGCAACATTACAGAGGTGGCGAAAAGCAATGGCCTCCTGGGGATCTAGCGATGAGATTAAATTTGATGAAGAAATTCATCGCCACTTTATGAATGACCTCGAGACATCGAAGGCGCTCTTGCGACTTCGTTCGATTGAGAAAGATGAGAGCATCGGTATCCAGGATAAGCGCGCGATATTTCTCTTTGCAGATCAGGTATTGGCTCTAGATCTCAATCGAGAAATCGCACCTGCCGCAGAAATCGAACTTTCCTCTGAGGCGCTCGAACTACTTGCGCAACGTGCAGCGGCACGCGCCGCCGGAAATTGGGCAGAATCTGATCGAATCAGAGATTTATTGGCCCTTGAAGGAATCACTGTGCGCGATGGCAAGGATGGCCAGAGCTGGGAGCTCCGTAATTAATTTCGAGCTGCGATAGCAAGAAGCACAGCTGCTGTGCCAAGTAATAAGAGCGCCGAACCAACTCCATCACCTTGCACTAAGAGTTCTTGTCCAGTGCCAAAGGTTGCTCCACGGAGAATGATTGCAATCCATCCTGCGCCAGCTGCCCACTTGAGCGAGCGACTTTGATAGCGACGACCAATTGCCCAGATTGCAGAGTAGGTAAAAATTAAAGAAGCGATCACTCCTAATGGTGGAACGCTCTGATGAAGCAGAATCGCAATCGCCGCTGTGGCAGCTCCTGAAAAAATTGATAAGAGCAATCGCATTTAAAGAGTGATCCCTGAGAAGAGATCGGTTTCGCGCGCTGCCGAATCTAAAGGTGGCGACTTCTCGCCCTTTACTAAGGTGTAGTACTCATTGCCCCACACCTGTAATCCAAGGTTATTGGAGAGCGCAAAGAATGGGCCATCGAGCGCGATCTGCGTTGCATGAGCACGCATCGCTGCCATCTTCGCATCAACATAACTATTGCCGTCGATATGAGTTGTGACAAAGGAGTCGTCTTTGCAGAATGGGAGATCTTCGGCGTTCTCTGCGCCAAAGAAATCAGAGCCGAGCTCTTTCATCTTATCGATGCCCTCTTGAATGACAGAGCGAGGCGTAACGTTCCAGTAAATCTTCTCGATCTTCCACTCTGACTTATCGGCTGCTGCCATCGCTACCCGGTGGGCCTGGATATGGTCAGGGTGGCCGTATCCACCGAACTCATCGTATGTAACTAGTACATGTGGCTTAACTTCGTCGATAATGGAAACGAGATGCTCTGTCGCTCTATTGAAGTCAGCTCTCCAGAAGGAATCTTCTCGATTATTGGGTTCGGTATCCATCATTCCGCTATCGCGATATTTGATATGAGGGTGACCCAAGAATCTAAAGTCAGAGATTCCCAGCGCTTTCATAGCATCGGCGAGTTCTATCTCTCGATGGTCACCGAGCAAGTCATCATGTGCGGCAGCCTTATGGCTATGTTCTTCAACAAGAACTTCGCCTTCTTCGCCTCGAGTACAGGTCACAAGGGTCACCTGCGCACCGAGCGCGGCATACATCGCCATCGTTGCACCGTTGTTAATGGTTTCATCATCCGGGTGGGCATGCACCAGTAGGAGGCGGTAACCCTTATATGTATCGCGCATTAGTAGACAGGCAGAGTTGGATCGATCTGCTTTGCCCAGGCAATGACGCCGCCGCTGACATGTGAAGCATCTGCAAATCCTGCATTCTTAAGGATTGCAAGACACTCTGCAGAGCGGACCCCACCCTTGCAATGGAGAATGATCGGCTTATCCTGTGGAAGCGATGCGAGAACGCTGCCATCGATAAAGCCTTGCTTAGGAATAAGTTGGGCGCCCGGAATCTTTACAATCTCATACTCGCTTGGCTCGCGCACATCGATGAGATAGAAATCTTCTTTATTATCCATCTTCGCCTTTAGCTCTTTAACGGTAATGGTGGATCCAGTGCTCGCCTCTTGCGCCGCATCCGAGAGCACGCCGCAGAATGCTTCGTAATCTGGAAGAAGTGCGGTCTGCTTAGGATTCTCGCTACAGATTGGGCAATTTGGATCCTTGCGAATCTTCACCTTACGGAAGTTCATCTCCAGAGCGTCATAGATCATTAATGAACCAATTAGAGATTCACCAACTCCGGTGAGGACTTTGATTGCTTCTGTTGTCTGGATTGATCCGATAGTTGCACAGAGGACTCCCAGTACTCCTCCTTCAGCGCAGCTTGGAACCATTCCTGGAGGTGGTGGTTCTGGATAGAGGCAGCGGTAGCAAGGACCGTATTCAGCCCAGAAGACGCTCGCCTGACCATCGAAGCGATAGATAGAGCCCCAAACATATGGCTTCTTAAGAAGTACGCATGCATCATTGACGAGATAACGAGTTGCGAAGTTATCTGTTCCGTCGACGATGATGTCGTATTGAGCAAATATTTCGAGGACGTTTGAATTATCAAGACGAGTCTCGTGAGTAATTACCTTCACATAAGGGTTGATCTCAGCAATTTTTTCGCGAGCAGATTCTGCCTTGCTCTTTCCGATATCGGATTGGCCATGAATAATCTGTCGCTGCAAATTTGATTCATCAACGGTATCGAACTCAACTATTCCTAAGGTTCCAATTCCTGCTGCTGCGAGATAC
>JACCDJ010264024.1_pt1 | contig 12760 bp, 13 predicted proteins | sample 7444481 | NCBI WGS metagenome assembly JACCDJ01 (sample SAMN15323435, study PRJNA562643) | freshwater metagenome | isolation source: river surface water | place: USA:Blue River Watershed | collected 2017-08-15 | reverse complement strand
CGGGCGAGTGGGATACCTCGATGGAAATCGACCTGAGCCGCTTAGGGTGGCAAGGCGATCGCGCTGCGATCACGGGCAATGCTTTTGCCATTTTGGGTAAAGGCGAACCCCGCATGCACTACAGTTTGTTCCTGCCTCCGCAGGAAAAGCCCGATTTTCATCTTCCCGAGCATTTCAAGAAGCTGCCCGGGGTTTGAGTTTCGATCGATTCTCTCTCTTAGACCGAACCCAATTCTATGCGGCTCCCGCCGAGAATTTCGGCGTGTCCGGGGTGGCAGGTGAAGATCACGACTTGCCATCCCTGAGCAGAGAAGCCCTGGATTTCTCGGGCCGCGCGCTCTGCGTGCGCAGGGTCAAGGTTCACCAAGGGGTCGTCTAAAAGTAGGAGCCCTTTTTTGTCGCGCCCCAGAACCTGAGCCATGCTGAGTCGCAGGCCTAAGGCTGCGCTGTCGCGCATACCGGTCGAAAGCGAGTGAAAGGGAATTCTCACTCGGTCGGTTCGCTCGAAGCTTTGCGGTACGCCTTCTTGGGGTCCACTCCCTAAATCAGGCGAAGCGTATTTCCCGGCCGTGAGACGACTGAAAGAAGCTTCAAACTCTTGCCGAAGGGGGCCGAAAGTATCTGGAGCTTCAGCCTGAAGAATCTTATTCAGCGTGGCTTGGACTAAGAGTAAGGCCCGCCCGTGAGCCAGCTGCCTTTCAAATTCGTCGCGCGCTTCAGTGACTTGCGGCTCAAGCTCTTGGACTGAAAACTCGGGTGCCGAAGCCAAGAGAGCTGCCCGCTGGCTTTCGAGGGTCAGATGGCGCGAACGCTGAGCATCTAAGCGACTCTCAGCCGCTTGAAATTCGGCGAGGAATCCCGCTTCGTCTTGAGTGGCTGCTTCGGGAAGGCGTGGCAAAGCTTCGATCTTTTCTTGGATTTGCTGAACACTGAGTTGGTTTTTGACGGCAAGCTGAAAGAGGGCTCCCGCTTCGGTACAAGCATACTGAGCTTGCAGACCTGAGATCCCGCGGCGGGCGGATTCGAGCTGAGCGCGCATCGTCCCGAGCTGATCCCGCGCTTGTCCCAGTTCCGTCCGAATCTGAGCGCTGGGGCGATAGGATTGCGACTCCCCTAGCGCCAAGTACCGAGCTTCCAAGGATTCAAACGTCTCGCTGCCCAGAAGCGTCTTCAGAGATTCTCGGACTGCTTTCAGCTCAGTTCGCGTCTCATCTTGGCGGCGAAGCACTTCTTCGGCCATTTCAAGATTGGCAAGCTGTTGCGCCAAAAGCAGAGACCGAATCTGATCTTCCAAATGAGCCGCTTGCCGCGCCACTTCCGAGAAATTTCCGTCTCCGGACTCGACCGTGAGTTGGAATTGATCGCTCTCCAAGCGGATTCGTCCGCCCGCTTCGAGTCGCACGGTGCTTCCGGAAGAAAGCTCCTGTCGGGATTCTGGGTCAATGTCGCGCTGACTGGTGAGGCGCAGAGACTGAAGAGCCTGAAAGTTCACGGAGAGGCGACCGCTTTTGAGGCTAGCTTTCAGCTCTTTCAAAGAAGCGTGGGCTTTTTTGATTTCCTCACAGGCCAGTGCTTGTGTTTTCAGCGAGCGGCCTCGCGCTAAAAGTTCCTCATCTCTTTGCTTGAGATCTCGGGCCTTCGGATAAGTCTCGCGAAGGCTACGATTCTTGAGTTCGTTCTCTGAACCTGCTTGCTCGGACTCCAGGGCCTTACAGCGCTCTTCTAAGGATGCCAGCTGCTGCTCTTTAGGCGCAATCTCGGCTTGCCAGGCCGACCAGCGCGTCACGTCCCCTTGAATTCTGAGGCCTTCGGCCTGAGCCGTTTGAAGCTGAGCTCGAAGCGCCTTTTTCTCCTGAATGGCAGGAATCAGCGCTTTTCGCTCCTGCACGAGCGAGGAATCCTGAGACGCCTGCGCCTTGAGCCGTTCTAGTTCTTGCTGCAGGCGATCGAGCTCGGCTTCGGCTTTCCGTGTCTCCTCGAAATCTTTTTCGACTTGGGCCTTTTTATAAAAAGCAGCGAGCACAGTGCCGACATCTCGCTTCCAGGGATCATGAAGACCACGATTGTTTTTGGGCGCGCGAGCCACGATGTCCCACTGCGAGAAGTGCTCAGCGACGGCTTGGTCAATCTTCGAACGAAGTGATTCTACGGAAATTCCGTCCGTCTCAAAAAGGGCCTTCTGAAGCATGCTGCCCAAGTCCTCAATCGGTGACCGATCGGTCTTGAGTTCCTCAAGGCTTCTCGCCAAGTGCGCCTGGCGAGCCAGATGGATGCTTCGGTAAGTTCCCGCGCGAACGCCGATGAGCTTTTCCAGGGCTTCCCGAATGGCTTCTTCTTCGCGAACTTCGCGTCCTCCCGGGAACTTCAAAACGGCTTCCGAGCGGCTCCCCCAGGTTTTCTCAAGGGTGATGCCTGCTTCTCCCGCGGAGTCGAGCATCTCGAGCGATACCTTGGCGGTATCGCCACCGATCGGAACAAAAGGTTGAAGTTCTTTGGCGAAAATGGGTTTCGTCAATTTAGCAGGAAGAAAAAGCGCGCGCTCAATGGCAGCAAAAAGGGAGGACTTTCCAATATCGTTCACTCCGAGGACCACATTTAATCCCGGCGTAAACGAGAGGCTTCGATTCGCTTGCCCTGCCCAAGGGTGCAGGTGAACGGTTTTTAATTTCATCGGGATGCCCTTCCGGCACTGCCCAGCAGTTCATAAGCAATTTGAAGAGCTTCGGGTTCCTGGGTCTGCGCGGCCAGTTGGGAGAGAAGCCGGTGGGGGAATGAGCCTTCCGTAAACTCGCGATCAATTTCTTCCTGGGTTACTCGGATTTGAAGGGCCTCGGTGACGGCCTTCAGGTGCAGCAAATGGTCTCGCAGCAGATTCAGCTGCTCACTCAATTCTCGAAACTCTTCGCGTCCGAGTCGGCCGGAAAGCACGAGCTTCAGAAGCTGTCGTTTCTCATCGGGCTTTTGAAGCCAGCTCTGAACCAAGGTTTTTACTTCGCTGATTGAGGAAATTTCTTTCTCAATCTCATCAAATCGGAAAAGCCCGGTCGGAACCGCTTCGACTTGCCAGTTCTTCCGGTCCGTCGCTTCAATCAACCAAGCGGTGCCGCGATGGGAGCAATCAAAGCCATCGGGTTCAGGCGTGCCTGGATAAAAAATGCGGGCATTCGCCTCTGGTTCGACCGGATGCCGCACATGGATGTGGCCCATGAGCCAGAAATCCACACCGGCCTCAATCAGGCCCTGACGCGTCATCGGGTAGTAAGAACCCTCGCGATCATAAGACAGTCCTTCCAAACTTCCGTGGGCGACGCCGATAACGTGCCGAGCGTCAGCACTTTTCTGGGCTTGAGTCACCCAGTCGGTTGCATTGGCTTTGGAGTGTTTATCGCGGCAAGGAGCTGCATAAAGATGAACTCCTTCCAGGTCGTATTCAGCTAAGTCGTAGAGTTTCTTCTCGGACAAGAGAAGCACTTTGCCGGTAGCGTTCTCCATGAAGACCGACCAGAGCGAATCTGCGCGATCTTCAAAAAAGTCATGGTTTCCTGGAAGAATGGCGACGAGCGCGCCACCAAAGCGAGAGAGAATTTGTGCCGCTCGCTCGATGTCACGTTTGGGCACTGAGACCCGATCAAAGAGATCTCCCGAAACGACGAGAAGCTGACACTGTTTCTCAGTCGCAGTTTGCACCATTTTTTCGAGCGACTGAAAACGGCCGTTTGAGAGGGGTTGCTGAAGGTCGCCGTAGGAGCTGAACTTCATGCCCAAGTGAACATCGGCGGTCTGGAAAATACGAAGAGGCGAACTCATGCCGGGCGGCATCTTAGCCTGAGCGGCAGCGCGATTCCAAGATGGGATTCGAGTTTCCCTGAATTTGGCGAATTTTCGCAGCTCTTTTGCATTCCCAAGCGGTGACGGGAAAGAGCTTGTCCCAGGCTTCAAAGAGCTTTTGGTTCTTGTCGGAAATGATGCCGCGGCCCGGGTAGGTCACATGCATATACTGATAGGTGCGAGCGACAATTCCTTTGGCCGGATCCATGGGTTCGAATTTTCGGTCTCGCACTTTGGCTTGGCAGCCACCAAAATCGCCGGGACCTCGATCAATGGCGGCCATGGAGTAGTTGGATCGAAGGCCATTGAGCTCGCCGACCTCGGGCCAGAGATTGTAGAGATCAGCCTCCATTCGCGAGAATTCTGCGTTGGTTTCAGCGCACTTACGTCCTTTGAAGCGTTTTCCGCGTTTTGTGCACGCAGGCACGCCTTCACGCCACTCGATGAACGAGTGGCCAAAGGCTTCTGCGGGGACCACGTGCTCCCACTCGAGGCGCTGGGCGCGCTTGGCGTCTTTCCTTGGGCGATAGCCGCAGCTTTTCAGGTCCACCTTCTGGTTACTCAAAATTTTACAGTGGCAATAAAGCGTATACGGCTGTTCGGAGTGAATTTGGCGAGCCCACTTCTTGGCTTCCCGGAAAGAAGCGATTTTCAGATTTTTCGCGGACGCGATTTGGGGAAAGGCGACGAGAGTAAAAACAAAGATTCGAAGTAAATTCATGGTGTGGCTTTCATCAAGAGGGATTGGACCTGAGCAGACCCAAGGCCATGGATCAGGAGGTCCTTTTGTTTTGCGCTTTGCCCGCGGATCAGTTCAATCCGCGATTTCGGGATTCCGAGAGTTTTCGCTAGAAACTCAATGACCGCTTGGTTCGCCGCGCCGTCGACCGGGGGCGCAGAAACGCGTAGCTTCAGCCGGGGTGGCTCACCATGCAGCCCCATGACTTCTGTTTTGGCCGCACGCGGCTGAGTCCAAATTCGAAGCAAGCAGCCTTGCGCAGAATCTTCCAGGTACGAGGGTTGCACTCCCTGAACTTATGCCACGCCTTTGGGTCTTGGAAGCAAGCGGCAGCGGAGCTCGAATTTTTTCCCGGCGGATACCGGGAGGCCATTTGGAGTTGCTGGCCGAGTATCCGCGCCCCGAAGGGAGAAGGCCCGCGCGCGAGTTCGGAAGCGATCGTCCGGGGCGGGTGGCTTCACGAAATACTTCAGTTCGCCATGCGCTGGTGGGCGATGAGAATCCCGCGCAGCACGCGGAGCGGCTCTTTGCGAAATTCCTGGCTGGTCAACTCAGCCATGCGCGAGCTACGGGCGAATTCGATGTTGCTCTCCTTTGTGCGGGCCCAGAGTGGCAGGGAAAAATTCGCAGCCACTTGGATCCCAGGACTTTGTCACAGCTCACGACGGTCCCCATGAATCTTCATGCCTTTCCCAAACATTCGGTCGAGCGGCGACTTCATCCGGTGATGACCGATGTGGATCGACGTTTCGGGCTTTCTCTTGCGTTTCGGGCTCCGCGGCGCTTGAATCGATCCAACCATGTTCGCCGTTACTTCACGGAACCTTTACCTACGAAAAGTCCGGCCCTACGTTCGAAATGATCTTCGGTTTCTTCCCTGGCCGAATGGCGCAGGGGAAGCGCTTCGGCGTCTGCCGTGGACGATCGCGTTTTTAGGCCTGATCACAGCACTTCAGCTTTACGCGGAATGGACTCCGCAAGGCGCGGTTCTGCGTGACTTAGGAACCTTTCGCCCCGGGCAGTTCAGTTGGGGTGGATTTCTGGGCGCGGCAGTTTTCCACGCGAGCTGGGGTCATTTCCTTGCCAACTTCCTGGGCGTCGCTCTGGTTTTGGCTTGGGTGGAAATGTCGTTAGGAACCTTGCGGGCTTGGGTCGCGGGCGCAGTGGGGTTTTGGCTTGCGAATCCCCTCACCGCTTGGGTTTTAGGTTTTCTTTTGCCCGGTCGCCTCAGTGAGACGGATTGGCAGCGCTACCTGGCTGAAGCGGACAACGGCGCATCGAACGGAATTTACTCGCTCGTAGGAGTTTTAGCGGGCTGCTTGTTTCGTCCAGGCACTCTCGTAGGGCCGTTTCTTTTCAACGGACTTTTTTATGCACTCTTGACGCGTGAGTGGCTAGCTACTCAGCACGTACTAGCGCTTTTAGGCGGGTTAGCTTTAGCGGCACTTCCCGGATTCTTGTCGAAAAATCAGATGGTGCTGCAGTCGATCACAAAGCGGTAACGCACATCGCTTCTGAGAGTGCGTTCGTAGGCTTCGTTGATTTTGTTCGCAGGAATCACTTCCACATCAGCCGTGATTCCATGTTTTCCGCAGAAATCGAGCATCTCTTGGGTTTCGGTGATCCCGCCGATCAGCGAGCCGGTGAGATTCTTTCTGCCATTGATCAGTGAAAAAGCGGGTAGCGGAGAAGAGTTCGGTGGCGCTCCGACGAGTACCATCGTGCCATCGACTCGTAGCATCTCGAGAAATGGATTCAGATCGTGCTGAGCTGAAACGGTATCCAAAACCAAGTCGAAATAACCCAGTCGAGCGCGGATTCCGTCTTCGTCTTTTGAAATCACAAAATGACGAGCGCCCATTCGGCGAGCGTCTTCCGCTTTATTGGCAGTGTTGCTGAAAACGGTGACTTCAGCGCCCATGGCGCAGGCCAATTTCACGGCCATGTGGCCAAGACCGCCCAGGCCAACGACAGCGACTTTTTGGCCGAAGCGAACGTTCCAGTGGCGAAGCGGTGAATAGGTGGTGACCCCAGCGCAAAGGAGCGGCGCTACGCCCGAGAGCGGTAAGTTCGACGGGATCTTCAGAACGAAATGTTCCTTGGTGACGATGTGTTTCGCGTAGCCGCCTTGAGTCGGAGTCTTTTGTCTTGCTCGGTGCTGTTGTAAGTGAAGCTGCAGCTGCTCTCGCAGTACTGCTCCATGCGGCGGTAGCACATCTCGCAGTTTTGGCAGGAGTCCACCATGCAGCCCACGCCGACGATGTCGCCTGGGTTGTGCTTCTTTGCTTCAGGGCCGGTACGAACCACGCGGCCGACGATTTCGTGGCCGGGGACCATGGGGAACTGGGCTCCGCCCCACTCATCGCGCACTTGGTGAATATCGCTGTGGCAAACACCGCAATAAAGAATCTCGATCAAAACGTCCTCGGGGCCGAGCTCGCGCCTCTCAAAGGAATAGGGCGTCAGCATGGCGTTCGGGGAAAGTGCGGCGTAGCCTTGGGTAGGGATCATGAAACCGAGTCTAGTGAGTTTTGCTCGGAACGCAACGAGGTGCGAGGCACCCGGCAGAAGTTGACTGCCTCCCTGGCGCTGAGCTAGCGAGCTTTCATGGTTTTGACTCAAGCTGCTCCCCTTCGCTTCATTCTCGAGCCTTCTCTTGAGCGCTTGGCGAGAAACCTTCGGCTAGCGGGCTTCGATTCGGTCTGCACTTTGGACAGCGATCGACAAGTTCTTTTGGATCGCGCGCGCGATGAGTTTCGGGTTTTAGTTTTTCGGGATTGGGAGTTCTCGAAAGAAGAGATCTCAGGGCTGCGGACTTGCCAAGTTTCTGGCGATGAACCTGGGCAACTTCTGCGTGATGTGTTGGCGGCATTCGAAGCGCTGAGCACCGCGCGTTCGGGCGGTGGGTTTCTCACTCGGTGCGTTGACTGTAACTCCGAGCTCCTTTTGCTTCCGCGGGATGTGGCCGAGCAGCGCCTACCGAGCGCAACCGTGGCTGAAGCAGGCGAGGTGCGAGGGTGTCGCCGCTGCGAGCGTTCGTACTGGGAGAGCCCCTATTGGCAGCGCATGCGGGCTTGGTTTCAGGACGTGCTGAGTGACTCTAGCCGCGACTCCTGAGCTTGGTTTTTAGTATAAAAAATGGGCATCGACGGGCTCAGTTGAGGTCTGAAGTTCGGACCTCCAGACTTTGAGTGATCGGCCCTTATTGCTAAGTTTCAATAGGTTACGGCGCTTGTGATTCAGTTTTGAGTCTGATTTCTTTCCGAACTGACTGTTTCTTCTACAATCATTTTTTCTTGACGCACCCTATCATCTTAGGTAAACAGTCGGTCGTTCGGATCGTGTGTGTGGGATCGAACAAACAATCGAGTTTGCGACCCCTGGACCGAACGGATCAGGAGTTCCTATGAAGAAGTTTTTCGAAGTGCAGAAGTTGAACCGGATTTTGGGCGCCTCGCTTTTTGTGGCTGCTACTCTGATCCCCGGTTGGGCGCATGCCAGCTATTCCGAAGTTTCGATGGCTGAATCGGAAGTGACCGAAGCCGAGATGATTTTGGAAAACGGCGCGACCACGAAAATCCCGGTCTGTTCACGCTGCGTCGTAAAACTCGATGGCCACATCGAGCAGTGCGGAATCAAAGGCGCTGTGGTTTGCCTGCAAACCGTTTACGAATAAGTCGGAACGAAAAAAGTTTTTTAAAAAAGGCCTTCTCCGGTTTCGGAGAGGGCCTTTTTGTTTGGGAATGGCGCGCTCAGAGGGAAGGCCCAAGCCCGTGGCGTTCGCCCGAGGGCTTGAGCCTTGGGTCTGACCTTGGGCTTGATCAACCTTCGCTGTGAAGCGTGCCTTGAACGACGGTGATGGCTTTGCCGCGCAAGAGCACGCGCTCGCCCTGCACTTCGACTTCAAGAAGCCCACCACGAGCCGATGCCTGCTCGGCCTGAAAGCCTGTCCGCCCGAGCTTGGCTTTCCAGTAGTCGGCCAGCGCGCAGTGAGCTGCGCCAGTCACCGGATCTTCAGGGATACCGACGCTGGGAGCAAATACGCGCGACACGATGTCGGTCGCACCACCGAGATTCCGCGCAGTCAGGATCAAATCGGGGGCCCCCATCTGAGCAAACTCGTCGACGTTCGGACGCGCCTGGCGGACGAGGTCGGGACTCTCCAGCTCCAAAATCAACCAGCGAAGGCCCCGAGTACTTCTTGCAGCAGCAATGGGCGTTTGCACTAGGCCGATTCTCTTCGCTTGCTCAAGGTCCACCGCCTGGGGCTCAGTGGGATCGATCGGAAAATCGAGCTCAATTCCCTGGCGCAGGTTCTTTGCTGTCAAAACGCCGCTTAAAGTATCAAAGTGGATGGTTTGGTGGGCAGCAACCAGACCCGACTCAAAAAGAGCGTGCGCTGCGGCGAGTGTCGCGTGGCCACAAAGAGGCACCTCGGCTACGGGAGTGAACCAGCGAAGCGGAAAATGGCCGGACTCTTTTTTTGGTCCGATAAACGCGGTTTCCGAGTGCCTGAGTTCGGAAGCTACTTGGAGCATCCAAGCATCCGTCTCGTGCCCCTGGGTTTGAACCACTCCTGCGGGGTTTCCAGAGAAGGGTCTTGCTGCAAATGAGTCGATGATTCGTAGGGGGTACATCGGGGTTTTTCTGAACCTTTCGATGTAGCGCTGTCAAATTTTTGAACCTAGGAACATCAAAAACTATTGAGTGGCTGTTTTTTTTGGGTGCCCTGAGTCTGGAAATCAATCACTCAATTCACTCAGGGGGGAATCCATGGTTCGGAATGGCAAGTTTTTCCGCGCTCTCAGCGCGTTCGTGTTTTGTAGTGTTTTCGCGCTCAGCGCGCCGAAAGCCGCAAAAGCAGAAACCAATTTTTTGAGCTTCGATTTGGCTCAGATCACCGTGCTTCAAGGCTCCGGGAATGCTTTCTCGGGTTTCGCAAGCTGGACTCCGATGTTCGACTTGGGCTTCATGAACTTGAAAGCCGACTTGGGCGCTTCGCTTCTGACGAACGGTGAGGAGAACTTCTTGGTTCCCCGCGCTCAGCTCCTAGGCTCGTTCGGACTTTTCAGCGGTGTGAACATGGAAGTGGGTCCCGGCATGCAGATGTGGATGGAAGGCAAGACCAACGACCCGATGCCGATCTTCATGGGTGCCAACTTCCGCTACGACATGAGCTCGATGATTAAACCCTTCTTGAGCTACTCGGGAATCTTTTTGGGTGGCCTGACGCACGAAATCCGCGTCGGCGCGGGCATCAACTTCTAAGGCATTGAGAGAAAGGAAATCGAAAATGAAAAACTGGAAACACCTGAAGAAAATCGCTTTCGGCGTGACCTTGGCGGCTGGTGCTGCCGTATTCGTGAATTGCGGTAGCGGCGTTCGCGGATCGACCGAATACCCAGCGGTTGCTCCAATCGTCGCTTCGGCTTTGCCCACCGCCCTTCGCCCCACCACCACTGCGATGCTGATGCGCAAGCTTCAAAGCTTTGGCCTATTTGGTGAAGCAGTCGCTGCAGGCAGTGACTTGAAGACGGATATTCAGAAAATCTACTTGGGTACTTTCGGGAAGCTCTCGGGTGGTAACGGCCAGGGCTGGCTGAATGCACTTCTCGAGGATATGGACTCTCGCTTGTCCGAACTTCAAGCGCGCGGTCCGTTTGGCTGTGAAAATTCTGAAATGAAGACTATCAGTTTAGATGTCTCGACGATTGCTGGCTGGAGCAACACGGACTTCAATTTCTCGATCCCGGCTCGCTGCTACGACACGTTGTCGACCCCCTACGGGAAGTCGGGTTACTTGATCTGGGGACGTGAAGGCACCACGATCGGCATCTGGCTGTTCTTGCCCGGTCAGGCCACGAATTCGGGCTTCGGTTACGCCGCTAAAGTGACCAATTACGGCGCAGATAACGAAAAAGTCGAAATGCTCTACGTCGAAAACCAAGCTCCGAGTGGCAATTACCGGGTCATCACTTCTCGGATCAATGCTGAGCGTCGCCAGAACAAGTATGAAATTGTGTTCGCTGGAAACTGGCCAGGTGCCATTTCGGCCTTGAGCGGTTCCTACTCGGGGAACACCACGATCGGCTGCTTCTTCCAGCTGAAGTCGGATGGAAGCCAGGTCAATATTTCGGCTAAACGCAAGGCTTCTGGAAGCGATTGCACCAGCTTGTCCTCGGCCGAAGCAGCTTGCTTCGATGGCTCGTCGCTCAGTGAAGTGGGCACGAACACCGGCTGTAGCGGTGCAGGCACCACGTTCTCGCTCAGCAGCTCTGGCGCATCAAGCAGTCTCGACAGCTTGGTCGGTTCCGGCTCTTCCCTCGACGCGGATGGGACCGCTCTCTACACGCTGATCAGTGGCGCTTCGGCCATCACTCAGCTTCAGAGCGCAGGCTCGAACAGCGGCGGCAGCGGCGGCTGATCAAGTCTAGATCCGTAGTTTTGAGTTTTTTCCCAGTCTCCATGGGATCTTTCGGGCCGGCTCTCCACTGTGGGGGGTCGGCCCGAAGTTTTAAAGTAGGGCCCCTTGCTGAATGAGCACAACGCGAGTGCCTTTTTCCGGAGGCGTGCAGAGCGGATGGCGAGGATCAAGCTTGGGTGATGCCCAGACGAGTTCGATCGAATTGTCCTTCGCAAAGCTTTGCGCAATCTTCAGACCAAGCCCCGAGCCCCGTTCGCCTTGAGTACCGGGCTGAGGCGTGGGGTGGCTGACAAAGGCATCGGCACTAATCCCAGTCCCACAGTCTGTCAGGGTCCAAAGCGTCTCGCCGTTTGGGCCTCGTCCTGACTCAAATTCAATCGTGGCGCCTACGGGTGAGAACTTCACAGCGTTCGAAAGCAAGTTCATCACCACTTGGTAAACAAACACGTCGCTGGATGCCTGCAGCGTATGGTCGTGCGAGCTGTTCTGAATGACGAGGGAAAGGCCCTTTTCTCGAATTCTGCTTTCGAACCAAGGGCCGAGCTTCTGAATGACGCTTTCAATCGAATGAGGAACCCTGGGCGAACGGACCTGAGCTGCTTGTCCGCTGTCGACTTCTTGATTCGAGAGTTCGACGTTGGTGATCATTTCTTTAATCGAGATCTGGGCCGACTCGATCTGGTTGACGACCGCGGCTTCGGCCTCCGATACCTTCTTCTTCAAGTTCCTGGCCGCTAAGAGCGAATGAACCATGGGCTCTTTGATGTCGTGGCTGAGAATGCGAAGGAGTTTTTTTCTCCACTCGTTTTGATTCTGATAGCGGTCCTTTTCCTCTTCAATGCGCTCAAGAAGCTTGGTCCACGCCTCTGAGATAATTTGAAACTGGTAGGTGGTCAGACCAAAAACCGTGACGTCGATGAGGAGCCTCAGCAGTTCCAAGCCCGGCTCTTTCATTCGTTTGTGAAGGTAGCGAGTCTGAATCACGGGGAAGAGCGGTAAGATCAGCTGCAGAAGGCACAAAAGCGTCACGAAGGCTGTGGTCTTCGGATGGACCCGCCGGAACATCATCAGCGCAAGAACCAGCTGCGGAATGGCCACCAAGTTGATGTGCGAAGTGGGTCCTAAGTAAGCGCAGATCCAAAGTGAAGCCCCGGCGTTGCAGATCTGAGAAGTCAGGTTCAGCCAGTAGTGGGGAACCTCCGCTCGTCTAAACCAATACGGTGTACCGATCATGAAGAGCAGGATATTGACTGGAATCGCCGTGTAAGGATTGAAGCTCTGCGGAGTGAAATACAGCGAAAAACTGAGCACAATCAGGCAGTAAGCCAGAGCGAACTTCTGCACGTACGCTTGCCGAATTTCATCGGGCCAGGAGGGAGTGCTTCCTGGGCGGAGGCGGGTACTTCGGCGGCCTTTCGTGAGCATGGTTCATGATGTATTGCGATTCGGTGTGGGCGAGTCAACCGAGGAATCGAGCGGTCTATTTTCCGTCTGAAGGCTCGTCAGCCGATTCAGCACCGGACGGCTCTGCGGCCGACTCAACAAAAAGTGAGTGGGGCATTGAATCGGGTCAGCTTACGCTTCATTCAGAAATGATTCCGCCCCAAGATCTACCCGAAACGTATCGGGTTCTTTGGATTGAGGATGATTTTAAGTACGCCGAGCTTTTGAAGCTCGAGCTGGGGAAGCGTTTTCACTTTCAAGTGGTTGGCTCGCTTTCTCAAGACGTAGCGCAGCCGCTCACGGCAAGTTCCGCATTTCATGCCGTG
>JACCDJ010289471.1_pt1 | contig 12769 bp, 11 predicted proteins | sample 7444481 | NCBI WGS metagenome assembly JACCDJ01 (sample SAMN15323435, study PRJNA562643) | freshwater metagenome | isolation source: river surface water | place: USA:Blue River Watershed | collected 2017-08-15 | reverse complement strand
GGCGAAGCTCAAAGCATTGATGCGGACAAATTGATCGTGTCGATTGGCCGTGTGCCCAACACCATTGGTTTGAACACGGAAGCGGTTGGCTTGCAATTGGACGAGCGCGGTGCCATTGTGGTCGACGCTGAATGCAAAACCAATTTGCCAGGCGTTTGGGCGGTGGGTGATGTGGTTCGAGGCCCTATGCTTGCGCACAAAGCCGAGGAAGAGGGCGTTGCTGTGGCAGAGCGCATTGCCGGCCAACATGGTCACGTCAACTTCAACACCATCCCTTGGGTCATTTACACCAGCCCTGAAATTGCATGGGTGGGCCGTACGGAACAACAACTCAAGGCTGACGGCGTGGCATACAAGGCTGGTACATTCCCATTTTTGGCCAACGGACGTGCCCGTGCCCTGGGTGATACAACTGGAATGGTCAAGTTCTTGGCCGACGCCAAGACCGACGAAATTCTGGGCGTGCACATCGTTGGCCCAATGGCCAGCGAATTAATCTCTGAAGCGGTTGTGGCCATGGAATTCCGTGCCAGCGCGGAAGACATTGCTCGTATCTGCCATGCTCACCCATCCTTGAGCGAAGCCACCAAAGAAGCTGCCTTGGCAGTGGACAAACGGACCCTGAACTTCTAAGTTTTTGAAGTCTCGTTAAACTATGAAGCCCGGGCAAGCCCCGGGTTTTCTCATTTCAAAGAACCTTAAAGCACTTGCACATGTCCGTTCGCCTAGCCTATGACCAAGAACTTCTCAACAGAGGCTATCAGGCTGACCCCGCCCAATTGCGCGCAATTGAAGCCCTAGAACGCTGCGCCCAAGAATGGGCCACCTATCAAGAAAGCATTAAAAGTCCATTTCGATTTTTGAAGAAAAAACCTGAACTGCCCCGTGGCGTTTACATGTTCGGCGGTGTAGGTCGAGGCAAGAGCTTTTTAATGGATTGTTTTTTCAATGCCGTGCCCGTTAAAGACAAAACACGTTTGCATTTTCATGAATTCATGCGCGAAGTCCATCGCGAGTTGGCTCTCATGCAAGGTACCGTGAATCCGCTCGACGAACTGGGTCGGCGAATGGCCAAACGCTACCAACTGATTTGCTTTGATGAATTTCATGTTGCCGACATTACAGATGCCATGATCTTGCATCGCTTGTTGGTGTCCTTGTTTGACAATGGCGTGAGTTTTGTCACCACATCCAACTTCAAGCCTGATAACTTGTACCCAGATGGATTGCACCGCGATCGACTGCTGCCTGCCATTGCCTTGTTGAATCAGCGAATGGAAGTTCTCAATGTTGACAACGGCACAGACTATCGCCGACGCACGCTAGAGATGGTCAAGCTCTACCATTGCCCCTTGGGTGAGTCTGCGGATACTGCCATGACCGATGCATTCAATCAGCTGGTCAGCGGGCCTGATGAGAACCCAATTTTGCACATTGAAGCGCGTGAAATTCAATCTAGGCGCCGTGCAGGAGGCGTTGTCTGGTTTGACTTCAGAGCCTTGTGTGGCGGCCCTAGATCACAAAATGATTACCTTGAAATTGCAACTCAATTTCACACCGTCTTATTGAGCAATGTCCCCACAATGCCACCTCGGATGGCATCAGAAGCAAGACGATTTACCTGGTTGATTGACGTCTTGTATGACAGGCGTGTTAAATTGATTCTTTCGGCCGAAGTTCAACCAGAGGCCCTCTACACGGAAGGTCCTCTTGCGCATGAATTTCCCAGAACCATCTCTCGCTTGCACGAAATGCAGTCGTCTGAGTTTTTAGCGTTAGAACACCGAACCGTCGATACACAACTGACATGATGCTGTTTGACAAATCATTGGCAATTTTGACTGGGCTCCTGATGTTCACATCTCTTCAGGTAATGGCGTCCGACAAGAGCACACCCATGTCGCTGAAGAACATTGCTGATGAAACTACAGCCTTGAATGAAGCCAAAAACCAGGTGTTGCTTCGCTACCAAAATGAAGCTAAAGCCTGTTGGCAACTTTTTGCCGTCAATGATTGTTTGGCCAAGGCCAAGCGAGAAAAATACCAACGCCTTGCACCCATTGAACAACTTGAAATTTCACTGAACACTCAACGCAGAGCCCTGAAAGAAGCTGATCGCATACAAAGGCTGAATGACAAGCCAGCAGCTTCTGAAGGTTCACCCCAATCTGTCAAGGCAACACCTTGAGTTCATTGTCTGTTTCCGTCCAAAACGTTTTCACATTGGACGGCGTTCTGGCACAAGCGGCCCCTCATTTCAAACCCCGATCGGGTCAAACTGAAATGGCATTGGCTGTCTCAGACACCATCGCCAGCGGCGGAGAGTTGGTCGTAGAAGCAGGCACTGGCGTCGGCAAAACTTTCGCGTATTTGGTACCTGTCCTTTTAAGTGGTCAACGTGCCTTGGTATCAACCGCCACCAAGGCGCTTCAAGACCAACTTTTTTCTCGCGACATACCCAAATTGGTAGAGGTATTGAAGTTGCCCATTCGAGTTGCTTTGCTCAAAGGGCGGGGCAGTTATCTGTGTATTCAACGCTTATCCCAAGCTCGACAAAGCGCAGATGCATCGCTCAGGATACATGCGCACGCCCTTAGCAAGATTGAAACATGGTCTCATGCCACACGAACTGGTGACCTCTCTGAGTTGTCTGGCTTGGATGACCGATCTCCCGTCATCCCTTTGGTCACCAGTACGCGCGACAATTGTTTGGGTTCGCCTTGCCCACATTTCAAATCATGTCATGTCAACTTGGCACGCAAAGAAGCCATGTCTGCCGATGTGGTGGTCATCAATCACCACTTATTTTTTGCTGACTTGAATGTCAGAGAAACTGGCATGGCTGAGTTGTTGCCATCCGTCCAAACCGTGGTGTTTGATGAGGCGCATCAACTCAATGAAATCGGCATTAATTTTTTGGGCCGACACGTCAGTACCAGTCAGTTGTTAGAACTGACGCGTGATGTTTTGGGTGCAGGCATTCAATTTGCAAGAGGCTTGGTGGACTGGACCCTCATTTGCAACGTGTTGGAAAAAGCAACCCGTGATTTGCGATTAACAGCGCAACATGCGCGGCCAGGTTCACGCCTGAGATGGGCCGAGCCTATTCCCGACGACATAGACACGGCTAGTTGGTTGACCGCCATGGCGCAGTTGCAAGTGGCATTGAATGCAGCGCAATCAGCTTTAGACACTGTGAGCGAAATGGCGCCCGACTTCATACGCTTGCATGAGCGTGTCAGCATGCAGTTGAGTGCCATTGATCATTTCCAAGCGTCCTGCAAAGAAGGCTCTGTTCGGTGGGTAGAAGTAGGCACACAACTGCGCATGGTTGAATCACCCCTCGACATTTCCGAGGCGGTTCACACCCTCATGTTAAATCGGCATTCGGATGAATCCCACACATTGGGCAATCAAGACCCCCCAACGGATGTCAGGCCAAATCAGCCACACAAATCTTGGATCTTTACATCTGCCACGTTGGGTGAAGATGAAAACATGAAGTGGTTCACAGAACCTTGCGGTTTAGCGCATGCCCGTAAACTGAGGGTGGCCAGCCCCTTCGATTACGAAAGTATGTCGGCCATTTATGTCCCCAAAGGCATGCCAAAGCCCAATGATTTCTCGCATACCCGCACAGTGGCTTCTTGGGTTGAAAAATACGCACGTCAATTGGGTGGCCGCACCCTTGTCCTGACAACCACCCTGAACGCCATGCGAACAATTGGCGAAAGCCTTACTGCAGCTTTGGCTCAAACAGGCGAATTAGAAGTTCTTGTCCAAGGACAAGGTCCTAAGCGAAGGCTCATGGAACGATTCAGGGAAGGCTCGAAATTGGGCGGCATGGGCTGTATTTTGGTGGCGTCCGCTTCTTTTTGGGAAGGCTTTGATGTGCCTGGCGATGCTTTGCAACTGGTCGTGATCGACAAGCTCCCGTTCCCGCCCCCTAACGATCCCTTGGTAGAAGCGCGCTCGCAGCGACTAGAGTGTTTAGGGAAAAGTTCGTTCTCAGATTACAGCTTGCCAGAAGCTGCCATTGCGCTTAAACAAGGTGCAGGGCGCTTGATTCGAAGCGAAACAGATCAGGGATTGCTGGTGGTTTGTGATCCCCGATTAACAAGCATGTCTTACGGCAGACGGCTCATGTCATGCCTACCGCCCATGCGCCGCATAGGCAGTGAGTCAGAATTTGAGTTGGCTGTTCAGCAACTCACCAAAACTTCCACCATGAACCAGTCTTCTTAGTTTCTGGTTTGGGTGTATCGGGAAAGTTTTTGTCCAACACGCGTTGGGCATCGGCTTTCAGCTCTTTGATGCCCATGGCATCGTAAGACTTGACCATGATTTCCAAGGCTTCTTTGGTGGCAGGCACACCAGGGAAGTCAGTGATGGCAACTTGGGCGCGGTTAATGGCCGCCACATAAGCACCTTTGCTGAGGTAATACCGTGCAACATGAACCTCATAAGATGCCAAAGAATTGACAATGTAGGTCATGCGTTGCAAAGAATCGGGGGTGTATTTGGATTCAGGAAAACGTTGCGTCAATTCTTTGAATGATTCAAAGGAATCTTTGGCGGCTTTTTGATCACGTTCAGACAGGTCTTGTTTGGTGATGAATGAAAACAATCCCAGGTTGTCATTGAAATTGACCAAACCTTTGAGGTAAAGCGCGTAGTCAACGGCAGGACTTGCTGGATGAAGTTTTAAGAATCGATCCAAAGTGGCAATGGCTTGCACCTTTTCACCCGATCGATATTGGGCATATGCTTTCTCAATCTGAGCTTGCTGTGCCAGAGGCGTGCCAGCAGCACGGCCTTCCAATTTATCGAACAGCATGGCTGCTCGGTCCCAGGCGCCCGCACTGGATTCGTCGCGGGCTTCGCTGTATATTTTTTCGGGTGTCCAAACAGCGGTGGGGTCGATGGTCGATCCAGCACAACCCGACAAGAGTGGGGCCGATAAGCCAACAAACGTAAGCGCAAGCACCGATAATCTGATGTTCAACATCTGGCAACCTTGGAAATAAACCAAATTGATTATATCGAGCCACATTGATCAGGACGAGCCTGAGGACGCACAAGAAGAAAGTTTCTTTGAATCTGTTGCACCCGAGGCCTTGGTCGAGGTCCGTTCATTGGTCGTCCCAACTGATTTTCATGGGCAACGTTTAGACAAGATGTTGGCTGCCTCGGTGCCTGAGTTTTCTCGCAGCTACTTGCAGCAACTCCTGGAAGATGGCGCGGTGACTCGGCTTGGAGTGGCCTGCACCAAGTCGTCCACAAAGGTCAAAGCAGGGGAGGCATGGACCATCGAATTGCGGGCAACGCCCCAGTCACAAGCTTTCAAGCCTGAAACGATCGACCTGAAGGTTGTTTATGAAGACGAATTCCTCAGAATCATCGATAAACCTGCAGGCTTGGTCGTTCATCCTGCCCCAGGAAATTGGTCTGGCACCCTCATGAATGGTCTATTGGGGATGGATTCGTCTCTCATGGATTTGCCCAGGGCCGGCATTGTTCACAGGCTAGACAAGGACACCAGTGGTTTGATGGTGGTGGCCAGAACTCGTCAGGCCATGGACGGATTGGTCAAAAAAATAGCGGCCAGGGAGGTCAAAAGGCAATATTTGGCTGCCAGCGACAAGCCTTGGACGGGACCCAAGCAAAAGTCAGTTGACTTGGCCATAGGTCGTGATCCCTCCAACCGTTTGAGGATGGCGGCAGTCGATTTGAGTAAAAATTCGGGAAAGTTGGCTTTAACTCATATCCATCTGTTAGACCAAAACAACCATGGCGCACTGGTCCGCTGTATCTTGGAGACAGGCAGAACACACCAAATTCGTGTCCACATGGCGGCCTTGAAAATGCCTTTGCTAGGAGATACCCTTTATGGCGGCTCTGTGTTGAATAGGATGCCCCGACAGGCTCTGCATGCTGACCATCTTGCTTTTGAACACCCGATCACCCTAAAACCCATGGTTTTCAAGTCAGGATTGCCTTCAGACTTTCAAGCATTGCTAGAGGCTTGGTCCCTCAGTTACAATGAAAAAACCTGATCCTCAGGCTCATAGATTGCATGAAAATGCAATTTGAATCATTTCAATGTGATGCACCACTGAATTTTGCCCTTGCTTGGTTAAGTTCAACATGAGAGTGTGTCTCGATTCGCGCCATTGGCGCTTTTATCCCGGAAGATTGACACCATGAATACGGCGCAGGCCAAGCGTGTCCTAGAAACAGCATTGCTTTGCTCAACTCAGCCCGTCACACTGCGTGATTTAAGAGTTTTGTTCGACGATGCCTTAGGCGCTGACACACTCAAAGTTCTTCTCGAAGAGCTTCAATTAGATTGGGCCGAACGCGGTCTTGAACTGGTTTCGGTAGCCACGGGATGGCGCTTTCAAAGCCGACCTGAATTGCGTGTTTATTTGGACAAATTGAACCCAGAAAAACCGCCCAAATACACACGAGCAGTCATGGAAACATTGGCCATCATTGCCTATCGTCAGCCCGTTACCCGTGGCGACATGGAAGACATTCGCGGTGTCACCATCAACACTCAAATTTTGAAACAGCTGGAAGATCGGGGCTGGGTGGAAGTCATTGGACACAGAGAATCTGTTGGTCGCCCAGGGCTTTACGCAACCACCCGTCAGTTCTTAGACGATCTAGGTCTGGCCTCGCTCGATCAACTGCCATTGCTTCCCTCCGTAGACAGCCAAGCTGCCGCATTGTCGAGCTTGAACACGCCAGAAGAAGATCCTTCGCAACCTTCCTTGTCCTTGGAAGAGGCCATTGAAGAAACTGAAGCTGAAGCTGAAACTGGAGCTGAAGCTGAAACTGAGGCCGCCACCGACAACGAAGCGCCATTGCAACCCACAATCAACGAAGGTCCCACCCATGAATGAGCCTTCAGATTTGCCTGACCAAACTGATGCAGTCGAAGTGCAAGCAGTTTCGTCCGCAGATGCCCAAGATGTTTTCAAACCCATTGGCATTGAAGATGTCGTATCAGGCCAGTTTGATCAAGCTGCTGAAGGTCTTGTATCTCCTTTAATTACCAAACGCGTATTGGCGCCTCAAGCCGAATCTCCCAAGCTGCACAAGGTGTTGGCACAGGCTGGGCTGGGTTCACGGCTTGAAATGGAACAGCTCATTTTGGAAGGCAGAATTTCTGTCAACAATGAGCCTGCGCACATCGGCCAACGCATTCAGTATGGTGATCAGGTCAAGGTCAATGGTCGGCCACTGCGCGTTCGAATTGATCCGCCACCACCCAGAGTAATTGCGTACCACAAGCCTGCAGGCGAAATTGTCAGTCACGACGATCCCAAAAACAGGCCTACGGTTTTTCGTAAATTGCCTCGACTGCAACATGGTAAGTGGCAATCCGTTGGCCGCTTGGACTTGAACACTGAAGGCTTGCTGCTATTCACCAATTCTGGTGAATTGGCCAATCGTTTAATGCATCCAAGATTTGGCTTAGAGCGTGAATATGCCGTTCGCGTCTTAGGCGCCCTCAGCAACGAAGAAAAACAAAAACTTCTAGACGGTGTCATGCTAGAAGACGGCATGGCCCAATTTGGATCCATTGAAAACGGTGGTGGCGAAGGCTCAAACTGTTGGTACCGCGTGACCATTTCCGAAGGCCGCAATCGTGAGGTTAGGCGCATGATGGAAGCTGTCGGTCACGCTGTCAGTCGATTGATACGAATTCGCTATGGCGCCATGGTTTTACCTCATGGTTTAAGACGTAGCACCTTCATGGAGTTGGATGAGGCTGACATTCGCGCGCTCACACACGCGGCAAACAAATCAGAGTCTCCCAAATCCATTGCATCTGACGGCAACTCCGATCATCACCGACCCCAAGAGCGCAAATCTAACAATCCAAGAAATCGCGCTTTTGGCGGTAAAAAACCCAATCAAGGGCGTGCAGGACAGGGGCAAAATAGGTCTCGTCAAGACAGCGCCCAGCCCGATCCCATGAAAACTTCGGTTGGTTACATTGGTGCAGACAGTTTTAGCCGACAACGCAAAGCGCAAGGCCCTGGGGGTCGGCCGGGTGGCCCAAGACGTAGCGGCGGTCGAAGCCGGTAAAGGCGCGTAGTCAAATCCTTTTTCCCTCTGGGGAAACCCTAATGTCAGGTTAGAATAGCAGGCTTGCCAGAGTGCAACCGCATTTGGAAATTAGTCCAATACCTATTTTTAAAATAAAACTGAGGAATCTCAACATGGCCATCGAACGCACACTTTCTATCATCAAGCCTGATGCAGTTGCTAAAAACGTCATCGGACAAATTTACGCTCGCTTTGAAGCTGCTGGCCTCAAAGTTGTTGCCGCCAAAATGGCACACTTGTCACGCGGCGAAGCCGAAGCCTTCTACGCTGTTCACAAAGAGCGTCCTTTCTTCAAAGATTTGGTTGACTTCATGATCTCCGGTCCCGTCATGATCCAAGCCCTTGAAGGCGAAGGCGCCATCTTGAAAAATCGTGACTTGATGGGCGCTACAGACCCTAAGAAAGCAGCCCCAGGTACCATTCGCGCTGACTTTGCAGACAGCATCGACGCGAACGCTGTTCACGGTTCTGACGCCCCCGAAACAGCTGCCGTTGAAGTTGGTTTCTTCTTCCCCGGCATGAATGTTTATTCTCGTTAATGTGCGCTGATTGATTTCAGCCCATTAACCGCGGCATTGAACTTCATTCCTTGACCGCCATGACGGCCAACCTTCTTGATTTCGACCTAGAAGGCTTGGCCGTTTTTTGTGAGGGTCTTGGCGAAAAGAAGTTTCGTGCAACCCAACTTTTTCGTTGGATTCATCAGCGCGGCATGTCTAATTTTGACGACATGTCAGACTTGGCCAAAGTCATGCGCGAGAAATTGAAGGCCCATGCACATGTTGCAGCCTTGCCCATCCTTTCGCAGCAAATTTCCAAAGATGGCACCATCAAATGGCTCTTTGATGTTGGCTCTGGCGATGCGGTAGAAACGGTCTTTATTCCAGAAGACGATCGCGGAACCCTTTGCATTTCATCGCAAGCCGGATGTGCCGTTGGTTGTCGATTTTGTTCCACAGGACACCAAGGCTTTAGTCGAAACCTGCGGACATCAGAGATCTTGGCGCAACTATGGTTTGCTGAGCATTTTTTGCGTCAACATCTCAAGCAAACTGACCGTGTCATTTCAAATGTGGTCATGATGGGAATGGGCGAACCCCTTCAAAATTACACCGCACTGATTCCGTCGCTGAAGGCTATGTTAGACGACCATGGTTATGGTTTGTCTCGGCGCCGCGTCACAGTTTCAACATCGGGCGTGGTGCCCATGATGTCCCGATTGTCGCAAGATTGCGCGGTGGCCTTGGCTGTTTCATTGCACGCACCCAACAATGCACTCAGAGACAATTTGGTGCCCTTGAATCGCAAATATCCGCTTGACGAGCTGCTTTCTGAGTGCACCCTTTATCTCAACAAAGCACCGCGCGACTTCATCACGTTTGAATATTGCATGCTGAAAGGCGTCAACGATCAACCCGCCCATGCGCAAGAGTTGGTTGCCTTGATTCGCCATCACGCTGGTCGAGGTTTGCGATGCAAGTTCAACCTGATTCCATTCAATCCTTTCAAAGAATCAGGTCTGTTGAGATCTGACGATGCCACTGTTGAAGCCTTTGCAAGCGTGCTTATTCAGGCTGGTTTTGTGACCACCATTCGCAAGACCAGAGGCGACGACATTGATGCCGCTTGCGGCCAATTGGCTGGTGATGTGATGGACAGAACGGGAGTTGCCCAACGCATCGCACAGCAACGGGCTGTTCCGATTCAGTGGACTGATCGCAAAATAAGCTAAAAAGTGCCAACAAAACAGAGAAAAATCTCGGTTTTTTGCATGATTTTCCCTCTGTCGGTGCACAATTGCCGGATCGGGCTTTTAGCTGTCTATGGGCGGATTAAGCGGCCAATCAAAATCAATGGGGCAAGATGCTGGGACCAAGTTTTTCAAACACATTGCATGGGCAGGAATGCCTGAGCGAGGCACTCAATGACTGAATTGTCCAAGGACAGTGTCATGCCCATTTCGCCAGCCTCACCTGGCGCAATGATCAAAGCCGCTCGCGAACAGCAGGGGCTTCATCTGGCAATTCTCTCAGTCAACCTGAAAGTCAGTGTCAAACAATTGGAGGCTCTCGAGGCCGACCGATTTGATCAATTGATGGAACCCGTCTTTGCACGCGCTTTGGCTGCCAAAGTGTGTCGAATCCTCAAGCTAGATCCAAGTCAGGTTCTGTCATTGATGCCAGCTGCCACCAATGGCTTGAAACCCTTGAACATCATTGATGCTGAGGGAGAGGCCTCTTTTGCAGGACAAGGCAGTGTCAGACAACGCCAGCAGTCGTGGGGCAGTGCCAAATTTTGGCTGCTTTTAGCCTTCGTCGCTTTGCTTTTATTGGCCATCAACAACGAATGGTCTGCTGAGTTCTTCTGGCAACATCAAACACCTGCAGCCGTTGAGGTAGCGCCTGTCATGCCTCCCGTTCAAGAGCCTGTGGCACCGGATGCGGCTCAAAATGAACTGCCCAAGGCCATGGTGTTTGAATCTTCATCCAGCACCACCACCACACCATCATCCGTCGTTCCTGAATCTGCTCAAACAGAGGTAAAAAAATGATTGAACCTGTTGCAATTCCAGCCGCTACGCCACTGCCTAGAAAAAGCCTGCAATCTCAAGTTGTTTGGGGTCAGAAGGTCGTCACTGTTGGTGGCCAAGCGCCAGTCAGAGTTCAATCCATGACCAACACCGACACTGTGGATGTCATTGGCACCGCCATTCAAGTGAAAGAATTGGCATTGGCAGGCTCTGAGCTGGTTCGGCTGACCGTCAATACGCCAGAAGCTGCCGCTGCTGTGCCACACATTCGCGATCAGCTCGACAAAATGGGCATCGATGTTCCCTTGATTGGCGACTTCCATTACAACGGTCACCGTTTGCTGATGGACCATCCTGCATGCGCAGAGGCGCTGTCCAAGTACCGAATTAATCCAGGCAATGTGGGCAAAGGCGATAAACACGATTTGCAATTTGGACAAATGGTTGAAGCGGCTTTGCGCTGGAACAAGCCTGTGCGAATTGGTGTGAACTGGGGCAGTCTAGACCAAGAATTGCTGGCCGAATTAATGGACCAAAACAGTCGACGCGCAGTCCCATGGGAATCACGTCAAGTGATGTACGAGGCGCTCATTACCTCGGCCATTACTTCTGCGGACAAAGCGCACGAACTGGGCATGCAAAGATCGCAAATCATGCTGTCCTGCAAAGTATCTGGTGTTCAAGACCTCATTGCGGTTTATCGCGAACTGGGCAAGCGAACAGACTATCCTTTGCACCTTGGTTTGACCGAGGCAGGCATGGGCACCAAAGGCACGGTGGCTTCCGCTACAGCATTGTCTATCTTGCTTCAAGAAGGCATTGGCGACACCATCCGTGTTTCACTGACGCCGCAGCCGGGTGAATCAAGAACCCAAGAAGTTGTCATCGCTTCCGAAATTCTCCAATCTTTGGGTATGAGAATTTTTGTACCGAGTGTCACCGCTTGTCCCGGTTGCGGTCGAACGACCAGCAGCACATTCCAAGAACTGGCCAAGCAAATTGATGATTTTTTACGGGCACAAATGCCAGTCTGGCGTCACCGTTATCCTGGCGTCGAAAATTTGAAACTTGCCGTGATGGGCTGTATCGTGAATGGACCTGGTGAAAGCAAACACGCCGACATCGGCATCAGTTTGCCTGGCACTGGCGAAGCACCCGCAGCGCCTGTATTTATTGACGGTGAGAAAAAATTAACTTTGCGTGGTGACAACATTGCGCAAGAGTTTCAACAAATCGTTGAGCAATACATTGAGAAGCGTTTTGGTGAAGCAGTGAATGCTGCATAAGCTTTTGGTAATTTTTCGCGACGATGTGTTCGCTTTGAATGTTTATGTCTGAATCAAAAAATAATGATGCACCGGCCAAACCGGTCAGTCCCAAGAAAATCAATGCTGTCAAAGGCATGAACGATGTCCTGCCTGGCGAGTCAGCCAAGTGGGAATGGTTAGAGTCCGTGGTTCGAAATTTGATGGCAAGTTATGCCTACCGCAATATTCGAACGCCCATCGTTGAGCCAACTGCCTTGTTTGTTCGTGGCCTTGGCGAGGTGACGGACATTGTTGAAAAGGAAATGTATTCCTTCGAAGACCGCCTCAATGGTGAAGCCCTCACTCTGCGCCCCGAAAGTACCGCGGGAGTGGTCAGGGCGGTAGTCGAACACAATATGTTGTACGAAGGCGGTAAGCGTCTTTATTACATGGGCCCTATGTTCAGGCACGAGCGCCCTCAACGAGGCCGATATCGTCAGTTCCATCAAATTGGCGCTGAGGTTTTGGGGTTTCAAGGTGCGGAAGTTGATGCAGAAGTTATTTTGCTGGCCCACGACCTTTGGAAAGCCATCGGCTTGAAAGATGTGCGGCTTGAACTCAATAGTTTGGGCCAACCGCCTGAACGTTTGGCGCACCGGTCCGCATTGATTGCTCACCTAGAAAAACATCAAGACGTGTTAGATGAAGACGCCAAAAGGCGCCTTTACAGCAATCCACTTCGAATCTTGGACACCAAAAACCCCGCCATGAAAGACGTGGTGGAGGCTGCGCCAAAGTTGTTGGACTTCTTGGGTGAGGCCTCGTTGGCGCATTTCAATGCGGTCAAACAAATCTTGGACGCCAACGGTGT
>JACCDJ010918244.1_pt1 | contig 12771 bp, 12 predicted proteins | sample 7444481 | NCBI WGS metagenome assembly JACCDJ01 (sample SAMN15323435, study PRJNA562643) | freshwater metagenome | isolation source: river surface water | place: USA:Blue River Watershed | collected 2017-08-15 | reverse complement strand
CTTCTTCTCAACCGAGCCCAATACGCCCACGCCAAGATCAACCGCTACTCCAACGCCAGTAAGCATTCCAGCCACCCTTAAAGACTCTGATGTGCTCACATGGAACTGCGAAATCCCTGAGTACAAACCCGAGACCATCTTGCTCACCTGCGCTGATGGGGGATGGATGGTCCACTCACTCTCATGGAGCAGATGGGGAATAGGTGGCGCAGAAGGCACTGGCATCTTCAGAGAGAAACTATGTGAACCTAGTTGTGCGGAAGGCGAAGTCGCAGAAGAGAAGGTCAAGGTGCAGCTCTCAGATCTAGCAGAGCGCCGTGGAGAGTTTTACTTAAGAACCCTAGACATTAGCACTGCATCAGGTAAGGATTTCATCTCGGGAAGAGCCAATGGGCTGGAGTGGGATGTTATGGAGTTTGTTGAAGTTTTGAGCGAAAATGAGTAACCAACATTATTTAAAGTGGAATCCGAATAGTCATCAAATCATCAATTTTTTCGCGCGATTTCCAGTAAAGAATCAAACCGATAGAGAACTATTGGATTGTGATCTAAATTTACTTCAATCGGCCGTACAATTCTTTACTTCCCAAGAACATCAGTTAGTTTTTGCGGAGCAATACATTAAAAGTAGAAAAGATTTGTCTTGGATAAGTTTTGAATTTAGAGATAAAGTCACAATCCCATATTCATTTTTCAAAGGATTATTTCATAGATGGGGTGAAGAGTGTCTCACAGGTATCCGCCTAGGTAATCCTAAAAACCCAAGTTACAAATTCTCATATGAAATTCCACAAGTTCGGACTTACACCATAATTGACGCATTTTCTAAAGGCTCAATACCTTGCCCAAACTGCTTCCAAAATGAATTATCCGAAATATTCGAAGTCCCAAGCGATCAAGATGACCTGGCATGATGATCTAATCCCGAATCAATGGGCACAATGGCAAGACGTCGTGCAACTTAAAGAGTTTCTTGTAATTGATTAGGCAGACTGCATACCATAGGCTATGGTCGATAACGCTGCCCCAAAATCCTATCCGCTCCTTCAATTCATTCTTACTGAGGCAGAACTGAATGACATCTACTCGGCACTTAACTTCCAAGTTGGGGAAGCTACAATAAAGACGCAAATGCGACTCTCAAAAGCAGAGAATCAGATTGTTAGACCTGAAGATGTTTTTGATGATTGCTACTTGTTGAGTCTTTCCAAAGGAAGTCTTACGACTTTGTTGTCCGAAATTTCAAGCAATAGCCATTCCAGGTTTCAGTCACCTGGAATTCTTGTACGCGGATTGGAGCGTGGGAAAAAAATACGCATATAAAGCATCATTGCAATGATTTCTTTTCTAACTCAAGTATTTCAGTAGATTTTTCTTTTGGGTAAGTTCTTTGGCTTTAAGGTTCTAGGTGAGGGCTTTGAGGATCATTCAATGAATCCGAGAACTCTTCAAAGTATTCTCCAAAGTAATCGGAAATAGAATCTTCCTCATCAGAACTTGAAGTCGACCAATCATCTTCAAAGTTCTCTTCATCAGATTCGATACCCCAAGGATCGTCTTCTTCAATGTTTTCTTCAATTTGTGATTGCTCAACAATTGACTCAGAAATTTGGGTGGCAACGGGATCAACTTGGTCGAAATTAAAAAGCAAGGTGCTATTTAATTCATCGATCAGTTCATCGTATTCTGAAATTCCGAGAGTATTGACTATAGAAATAAAGATTTTAGCTGTATGCGGATCACGTTTGATTTCGAGAGATTGAAGTGCGTAGGAGAGCGCAAGTTCACCGTCATTAAGCAGTCCGTTGAGCTTAAATTGATCCTTTTTTGCTCGAGCCAAAAGAGTTAATGCAAAACGCCTTGTTTCCCCTGGGCTATATTTTAGCGCTAGCTCGCCGTCCCTTAGGGCTGCTTCAAACATTTTCAAATCCACATATGCAGAGCCTCGAACAACGAGCGAGTAGTAATTAAGTCTGGATTTCTGAATCTCTGCCGTAGCCAGTTCGACAGCTAGATGAGGTCGCCCAATTCTCCTAAGACTTTTGGCAACCTTGTTCAGAGTGTCAGCCTGAGGCTTTGTAATAAATAGCTGAATTTGGCGAATATGTTGAATCTCGGGCCTAAGGGTTGTGAATAAATTGCGCTTGCTAGAACCAATAAACTTTCGAAAAGCATGAATTCCCGCATTGAAGTGCTCAAGTCCAACGGTGTCACTGAATTTGAGGAAATTGCCGTCTCCAATTATGGATGCGAGGTAATATCGAGCTACTTTTCTAATGTCTGTCTCTATCGAGCTCGGATCCAAATCAAGACTAGTCAATAATTCGGTAGATAACGATTCAAGTTTTTTCCAGTCATTTGCACGTAGTGCTTCAGCACAACCTCGAGATAATTCGAAAACCTTCATCGAAACATCGCTATCTCAATATATGGAGCGCTCGTAGCTACAATCATTAGTAGGTAGTTAAATCATTCTTAAGAAGAGCAAAATAGAGATCAAATCGTGCATCTATTGACGTCTGATCCCAATTTTGCAGATTCCATTTGATGGACTTCACTCCTGCATCGTGGAAGTGAGCTTCAATCTTCTGCTTCTCTTTCTCGATTAATTGGGTCATATCAGTGAGGGATTTAGTTAGATAAACCGGATTCTGTGCGTAGTGAGTAACCTTTGAAGCAGGCTTTGCACTGCCTACAGCCATGTTGTCTGTTGGATACATCAAAGTTAAATTTCCAAGACCATGAAGAGGTGACTCCTTACCTGCACCCAAAGAAGGCTGGATGTGGTCGATGTGCCAAATTGCGGGACCATTCTGTTGCTTCTTGGCTAGAAAGTACTCATAGATGCTTGTATTTGGAGTCGGATGCTTGCCCATTTTTTCATCAAGAATCCAGCTTAAGTGAGCCAGAATTGCTCGGATCTTCGCTCGATCCCCAGAGGATTTGTAATTCAGTTCGCGGAGAACGCTTTCTAACCTTGAGAACCCTTCCGCCGTGATGTTGGCACACTGCATATATATTTCATCCGCTTTCTGTACCGTGAGTCTTGGGCCAGCTTTTTCTAATCCGTTGGCCCACTTGGGGACTAGTGATTCAAAATCTTGTGTTCGTTCAGATGAGAGTGTATAAAAGGCGGTTCGATTCGCAATTTGCTTAACTACACGGCGAAAAACCTTTTCATCCTGAATTCTTCGTGCAGCCATCAGAATTGGATACTGTTGAATTGAATTTAACTCCCGCGGAAAAGCGAGCGCAGAGAGCTGACCGTGCTGGTCATGACGGCAATCCTCACCGAAATTCTTCAAATAAGTAGCGGCTTCAGCGAGATCATAAGCAAACTCAATCGGGTCCTCCTTTTTAACACCTTCTTCTTTGTTCTTAGGATCCAATTTTTTGCCAAATATTCCAGTCAGGCTTGGATAGGTAATCTTCTGACCCTTCTCAGCGGTTGCAAGTGCACGCAGCAGAAACTTCGGATCTCTAATCGAGCTGATTTCAATGGTACCTAGAGTTTTAGTCATAAGAATCCACTGGGTACTTACCTCAGCAAATTGATTTTCATTAACATGTTGAAAAATTCGATTTTTGATGATGTCTGCACTAGAAAGTGGTAAACCTCTGTCGTTAATGTGATCATAAACAGTGATTGCTTCATCCTGTGACGCGAGCTGCAATTCCACGAATCTAATGCAGTGGAGAACCCTATGAATTGCTGCCAGAAATTGGTTATTTTCTCTCGGAATCCATTTATTCTTTTTAAAGTAGTCCTTATAAATGAATTTAGCCACGTTTACTAGATTCTGCTGGGTAAGCGTCTGCTTATCAGCATTGAACAATAGATCATCTCCAACATCATCAGAAGCTGTTGACCAAAGATACAGAGACTCAAGAATTTTATTTGCATCATCTTGATTCATGTACAGTCGTTCAGAGTACTCATCCTTTGCTGCAGAGATACAAGATTTAATCTCGTCTATCACACTCGACAGTGGGTGACCATCTTCTACATTAAGACCCTCATTCTTTATATATTTTCGAGCAGCCATCAAGAAAATTAGAAATGTCATAGAACGTTGCTGACCATCAATAAGTAGGAATCTCCCAGATTTTTCAGGATCAGGACAGAGAATTACCGATCCAATTAAATACTCGGAATCTTCAGACTCAATAAATTCCTTCATATCGGAAAGCAAAACTCCGACCTGACCATTCTCTGATGCTTTCCATCCATACTCACGCTGCCATGGTGGGATACGAATTACACGATTTTGAGTGAGATACTCCTTGAGGTTTCTCAGTTCTACTTTTGTGTCGGTCATTTGTCGTCTCCTTGTTTGTTGTGGCCAATATGTAAATGGTTTGGAAACCAATCTTGAGGCTTAACGCGAGCAAGGTAGCCCCACTTTTCACCAAAGAAGGCGCATAAAGTGCCATCTTCTGTAATTCGGATTCGTCCTCCTGCTGGTTTTCGTGAAATCAAAAATGCCCCAAGACTCTGAGCGGACGAAGGGTTGACATCTATCAAAAGTTCCTCGCTTGCTCTATCTCGTATATCCCCGTTCACATGGAGTACATATGAGTGGGATAGCAAGCGCTCCTTCACCTCATCACCTATTTGAGATGTTTCTAGGCCGGCAATCGCGACTATGTCCAGAATTGAAATGGTTTCGGGCTCAGGTACATCAACAGCAGCAACTATGGCTGGCTCGTTCACATATGGAACTGTCTCTACGGATGGAACAACAATTTTGGATTCTTCGATTTGTGCTTCAGGAATGGGATCTTCTAGGACTTCCTTTTCCTGGGGAATATTTGGATTTGGATTCAGGATTGAATCTTGGATTGCTATACAGTCGTCAATAATCTTTAGGCCTAGTGGTTTTCCTACCCTAAGTAAAGTGGTAACCAGGTCTAGGAGCTCAGCTTCGGTCTCCTGTACCTGCCGATGTAGCCAAGCATTACGTTCTCCCAAGAGGTCGTCCAGATCTTCAAGATATTGCTTAAGAAAACCACGCTCAATTTTGGAATGAAGTGCGAGCCTTAACTTGCTCCCGCCGTATTTAGCTAAATCCTTCAGAAGAGCGGCCGGGTCCTTAGGATTGAAATTCTTGTAATTCGAATCTTCAACCTTCAGATTCTGCAACCAGGCGACACCAAATTTAGAAGTCATGAATGTATTAATGAACTGGCTCAAGTCATTTGCGAAGTGGACAAATAGCGCATTCGCTGTAACCGTCACATTATCTTCACTATATTCGGAAGGAATTTGAATCCGCGTCATTGTTCTCCACATTGTAGACATTGCCTGAGAATCAACTCTTTTATCTTTAACTCGCTTACGATGTTCTCAAGCGGACCATGTTTCAAATTTTCATAATCTCTAATCACTGAACAACCCGGACATACCAACGCAAAATAGTGCGAATCCGAGGCAACTTTTTCGAGACCTTCCTTGTGCTTCAAGAAGACCATTTGAGGTTTCTCCCCACATTCAAAGCAACGTACTTGGCTCATACCTGCAAAAATCCAGTAGCCATCAAGGTATTCACCACTTGCCTGCTTTAAATCTATCTTTAAGTCTTGGCAGAGTTTCAAAATGGAAATCGAAGGAATTTTGCGGGAAGGTTCTAGGACTTCTGGAATCACCGGGACAGTTTGTGTGGCATCGACTATGCCATTTTTTAGATCATTGGAGATGGACTCAATAAATTCAAAGATTGATTCATCGGTCAGCTCTGACTTTTCTTCAGAGTCAACTTCTTCAATTTCATCTTCGAGGTTAATTAAAGGCGATTTAAGTAGCTCTAACTCAGGTCCGATTAATACCAACTTTTTAGTTGACCGAGTTGTTAAAACATAGAACAGCCTGGCGAGACGGCTTTTCGACCATGGAAATTCTGCAAGAATGGATTCAGGATTCACAATAATTACCGCATCGAATTCAAGTCCTTTTACGTCTGTTGGATCCATGACCCGGACGTGCGCATTTCCATTTTCAGGAAAGACATGTTTGGTAAAAATTTCGCGATCATTCTGTGGCGCAAGAATCAGTACAGACTCCTTGTTAGCCAAATGTTCTGTCGCGCGAGCTATTGCATCTAAATTCTGTAGATTTCTTTCTTCAATCTCTGAAAACTCTAAAGAATTTTCTCTTTCCAAGAAAGGTTCCGAGGCAGAGACTTCGACTCTCGAGGCAATTAGAAATTGTTGTGCATATTTAAGAATTTCAGATGGAACACGGTAGCTGCGCGTAAGTTCCTTCTGGCTGTATTCGTACTCCTGTTCCAGCAACAGTAAAATTCCATGCCAGCTCTCGTAGTAATGAGTCCCAGTAGCCTGCGCAAGATCACCCGCCAGTGAGAGAGTCGCACTCGTATCTAATCGCCGGGAGATCATTGCCAGCTCCATTGGCGTTAAATCTTGAGCTTCATCGATTGCGACGTGACCCCACTTGCGAACTGGATCATTAAGAAGAAAATCTAAGTAATCAAGAATTGGAATATCTGAGGGGGTTATTTTAGACGCCTGTAGTTCGGCCTCTTCGATCCAAGTCAACAAATCTTCACTATCGAGGATACTCTTTGCATGCTCCATGAAGAAAGCTGCATCTGATTTCAATTTACCCAGAAGTCCAATAGGATCCATATTGGGGTACATATTTCTGATGATTGTCCTGAAGGTAGATTCCTGATTAATCATTTGAGTCGGATCACCTTGAAGTCCTCGGAGATCTCCCCGCTGCGAGATCCAGCCTTCTTGAAAACGCTCGACTAATAGGTTCCTTACTCTAGTTTCAGCAACCTTTCTCTTTTGGGTGAAGTTTGGATATGAATCCTCTTCAATTGATTGGATCATCTTGAATGAATCAGCAGGGGTGAATTCAATGGCGACATCAAGAATCTTGATAAATGAGCTCTTTGAAAGGACTTTGATTTGGCTCTCAACCAAGTTTTCAAGGAGCAATTTCATATCTTCGGAACCCTTTATGAAAATCAGCTGCTCCGACTCCACGGTTGGAGAATTCAAATTCTTTGAGAACTCTGAAAGCTCATCAATACTCTTTAATGAAATGTCATTTTCGCCTAGTGTCGGAAGAACTTGAGAGACATATTCCATAAATGGCTTATTTGGTCCAATGAGTAGCATGCCTTTTCGACTTACTGCTTCATCTGCAAATGCAATTCTTGCTAGTCGCTCAAGTAGTACTGCAGTTTTTCCACTGCCCGGTGGACCTTGAATGGCAAGGGAGTGTGAAATTGGTTCACGCGTAATCATGAACTGATCAGGTTGAAGCGTGGAAGAGATAGGTTGCATCTTCTTCTTACGAGTCTTTTCGATACTTTCCGTGACTATTTCAGCTGCTACAACAGAATGCTCTTCACGGCTTCCATCAAAGAACTCCTCCGAGATCTTCAAAATTTTTCCGTTTTGAATCATAAATCGAGTTCGAGCAACTAAATCGGGCAAATTTTCAGGGTAGTCAGCCGTGTACCCTTTGCCATCAGATCGAGCTGATAGGACTAACAAATCATCCACTGCTTCATGTGATTTAGGTGTGGGACTACTGAGAGTAGTTTTTCGAAGTTTTTGATACCCGTAGTAACGAACTTCACCATTACTTAAATCAATTCTCACAAAGTAAGGATTATCTGGGTCAGGTACTTGCGCTTCTCGATAAAATTCTCGCAGTTTCTGCTGAGACTTGCCATCGGCAGCGACTGCAGATGCGTTCTTATGCATCTCCTCAAGTTCATCCTCACGCAGCGAAATATTCTCTTGGACGAATTCCAAATATTTTTTCTCAGAGTCCTGATCTATTTTGGACATTCTTGTGGCGTGAGCTAGTCCCCATTTGGTCTAGTTCTTGCCACCCCCTTCTACTCACTGGAAAAGTACTTCAGACCCCTGACGTCAGGTCCATGAGACTGCCAGATCAAATGAGCAGGATCAATAGCGAGCTCTCGGGCCAGCTACGACCTTAAGCTCAGATCATGTGGACGCTGGAGGAAGAATTAGCCCTTCGTGATGACCTTATTGACAAGGTTATTTCTAGGGCGAATGAAGGCGATGGCATGCTGTCCCGTTCGGAGCTTGGAAACTTCACTTATGCCGGTCAGGTGATTCGACTCATTGATCAATATGGTGGAATCTGGAACCCAGGTGCATCTTGGACTCTTGGAACCGATCTTCGAGCCACTCTTTCCATCAACACTACAAAATCTGGAAAATATGAGGACCAAGAAGTTTCGGGCGGACTCTGGCAATATGACTATCAATCAGGTGGAACTGCTGGCAAAAATACAAAGATGCGCAAAGCCATGGAGCTTCAACTCCCTCTCATCTGGTTTGTTCAACAAGATTCAGGTCGATACGTTCCCTACAGAGTTTTCATTATCAACGATTATCCTGATCAGGGATATTGCCTTATCGCCCCCGACCTTTCGCTAGCTACAGCATCTCGATCAGAATCCTTGATTGAACGACGATATGCCGAACGCATGATGAAGCAGCGACTGCATCAACCTGCCTTCCGTGCCCGAGTAATAAGTGCATATGAAACAAAGTGTGCAATCTGTCGTCTCGGCCATGGCCGCCTTTTGGACGCGGCACACATAACGCCGGATAGCGATGAGACTTCTTCAACATCAGTAACCAATGGTCTAAGCCTTTGCAAAATCCACCACACTGCCTATGACATAAATATTGTGGGAATTGATCCTAATTACACGGTCCATGTGCGCCCGGACATTTTGGTTGAAAAGGATGGACCAATGTTGGAGCACGGAATAAAGGACATGGAAAGTGAGAAGCTGTGGGTTCCACGTTCCCCAGATGAACGCCCTGATCCAGTCAGACTTGAAAAACGTTTTAAAGAATTTCTTGAACAGTAAAAGCCGGCTAAAGTGCTCTCGACCTAATTAAGTGAGACCCGCCTTCCAGCGGTGTCTTTCATCGCTGGGACGTCTTCCATTAGAACCACCGTGCGCGCATGATGCGCAGATTGGTAGTAAGCAAGCTAAAGGGCTTGACGCTTAGTTCTTGACCTAGGCAAAAGATAGCAGGGGGGAGTGACAGGAAGATTCAGATGAACAGGATCCGGCTTATAGGGCGACTCTTCTTTACATCATGCTGGCCTCGCATAGAAATGTGCGGGGCCAGCTCCTTTATGCGTAACTTTTTTGTCGAAGTCTTTGCCAAAGTTAAAGTGAATTTGGATTTATTTAAGGGCAAAATTGCGGGCAAGCGGGCAACTCTGCGGGCAAATTCACCGACTTTCATGATCATTTGTCAGTGCTCGCTTGTACTTTCGGATCATGTCAGAAGAGCTATGTCCCCCAGTTAAACATTTCCATGTGATCTATGAACAGGTCGGAAGTTTCAAGAGACCCCATAAGACCGTAATAGCTCCAAGTAAAGAAGATGCCATGGCACTCTTCTTGCCAACTCTTCCCAAAGATTGGCGGGGTGGGGTTTCTTTATTCGATGACTCTGGCGGGCATGAAGACGAGATGCCCCTTCTACATGCGACTATCTGATGGCCAGATCCAAGAAGTGTCCTTTATGTTTAACAAGCGACCATGTTCGGAAGATCCTGTGGGGCATGCCTAAAGGGGATGAAGACTTGGATACGTTTTACATAGGCGGGTGCCTGGTAGATGAAAATCCCGCTAAATACATCTGTATTGCCTGCGACATTCAGTTCGGTGGGCCGAGTTATACAGAATTGAGTCTGTAACCAATGGTCAGATCTCAGTTTTTGCCCTTTGAAAGACATCCGTTCCTACTTATTGTCCGTCCCGATGCGTAAAGTGCGCACATGAGCATTTCGGATCAGCCAATGTCCCCTGGGGCTCTAATTGAGGACTCGGGAATCAAGGCGACTGGATCTTCGGCCAAAGCTAATGATCCTGAAGGGTTGGTGAAATCTCGAAAACGAGTGGTGGATCATGGCGAGGTTTTTACTCCAAGCTGGATGGTCGAGGACATGCTCAATTTAGTAAAGATTGAATCAGAAAGAATCGATTCCAGATTCCTTGAACCCGCATGTGGTTCGGGCAATTTTCTGAAGGCTGTCTTAACAAGAAAGCTCTCCGTGGTTCAGTCAAAGTATGGCAAGAGCGAATTCGAAAAGAGACATCAAGCTTTATTTGCTCTCATGTGCATATACGGAATAGAGCTACTTGGGGACAACATTTCGGAATGTAAAATTATTCTCTTGGAAGTATTTTCAACTTTTCTTTCCCTAAGTCCGGAGGATAACTTGTTGAAAGCCGCTCAAAATGTCCTCGACGCAAACATCCTCCAAGGAGATGCACTTACACTTTTAACTGTCGATGGAAAACATATCGAGTTTCCTGAGTGGGGCTATCTCGGTGGTGGGCAATATCAGCGTCGAGACTTCAGATATGACGCACTCACGCAGCGGTCTTCTATTCAAGGAACCCTTTTTGAATTATTTGAAGAACATCAACTTTTCATTCCTACGATGACTTATCCAAAAATGTCTATAGAGGAGTTGGCAAGATGAGCCAAGCTGCATTCGCCCTTCAAGGTCACAACCCTGATGTCATAACTTGTATTGCTAACCTTTCCAACGACGAGGTTTTCACTCCACCAGACCTTGCGAATCAAATGCTCGATTCATTAGCTTCAGCGTGGTCAGAGGGTAACGGCGGAGAGAGCATCTGGGAGTCAAGCGTTGTTAGGTTTCTAGATCCAAGTGCCAAGTCAGGGGTGTATCTGCGGGAAATCGTAAAGCGTTTAAATGTCGGACTAGCTAAATCGATTCCTGATTTAACCGAGAGAGTTGACCATATTTTGACCCAGCAGGTTTTTGGCGTAGGTATCACTGAGTTAACTTCTCTCTTGACTCGAAGAACCATTTACTGTTCGAAACATGCGAATAGCGTTCATTCCATCGCCAGAAGTTTTACGAAATCCGAGGGAAATATTTGGTTTGAGCGAATCGACCACACATGGACTGGACAAAAGTGCAAATACTGTGGGGCAAGTCGAAATGAATACGATCGCACCTCCGATCTTGAAACCCATGCGTACCTTTTTAATCACACCGATAATTTGCAAGAATCCCTCGAGAAAGCGTTTGGAGAAGGAATGAGATTCGACGTAATAATTGGAAACCCTCCATACCAATTAAGTACGGAAGGTGCTGGCGCACAGGCTCGTCCGATTTATCATCAGTTTATTCAGCAAGCAATTAAGTTGGATCCAAGGTACTTAGTCATGGTTACCCCTTCTCGATGGTTCAGTGGCGGAATGGCGTTAGGCTCTTTCAGAACTGAAATGCTAAAAGACAAACGCCTTCGGGAGATCGTTGACTTTATGCAAGAAAAAGATGCATTTCCAAATGTAAATATTAATGGTGGCGTAAATTATTTCGTTTGGGACCGTGATTACAGCGGTGATTGCAAAATTACTACCGTTCAATCTGGTGGAAAATATGGAACTCCGAGAATGAGAGCACTCGACGAGTTTGACATATTTGTTCGTCAGAACGACGTCAGAGACATACTCATAAAAGTCCTGAATAGAGGACATGAAAGTTTTAGTAAGAGAGTTTCTCCTGTTGATCCTTTTAAACTGCCCACCACATTCCATGGCGTACCAAATCCAAACAAAAAATATAACATCAAGCTTTATGGCTCAGGTGCTATTAGTTATATTTCTGAGAAACAAATAAATGCCAATCATGAATGGGTCTCATCTTGGAAAGTCCTAATTCCAAATGCAACCGATGGTAATGAAAATTATCCTCTCCCAATTTGGAACCAGGCCGGCCCGATAGTTTCTGGTCCTCAAGAAGCCTGTACTTTCACTTACTTGGTCGCATCGCTTGCGAAGTCTGAAAAGGAAGCACGGGCAATCGCAAGTTATATGAGAACAAAATTCTTCCGCTTCATGGTCTCCATACGCAAAGGTACTCAGCACAATAAAGCTGATACTTTTCTTTTCGTTCCTGAATTAGATCTATCTAAAAAATGGACGGATGCGCTCTTATATGAATATTTCGAACTCTCCGAAGATGAAATTGCCTTTATCGAGGGCATGATTCGTGACATGGTTTTCACCAATGAGTAAATCAATCGAAGAACTCCTTCCGGACAAGGTTGAAGCCCGCCTCCGGATCTATGCGTGGTCAACTAGCGAAATCAAGAAGTATGAAGGTTGCTTAAAAGTTGGACAGACTACGCAAGACGTGAATACCCGTATTGTCCAATCGCAAGGCCAAGCTCGGTATAAATACGTGCTTGAAGTAGATGAAAAGGCAGAACGAGAAGATGGAACTATTTTTAGGGATAGCGCCGTTCGTGAAAGATTAAAGCAAAAGGGTTTTGAAAACGTAGAGCTTGAGTGGATGCGGTGCAGCCCAAAGGATGTGCTTAATGCAATCAAAGAACTTCAAACTGGCGTAGCTAGAATTGGTTCTCATACCGAGGAATTCAAGCTCAGGGCAGAGCAACAAGCTGCTGTCAAAAAGACCTATGACTATTACAACTCCATTTGGTTGGATGACAAGAAGGCTGTACCTAGGTTCCTTTGGAATGCAAAAATGCGATTTGGCAAAACATTTGCTTCCTATCATTTGGCAAAGAAATTAGAAGCCAAGAAAGTATTAGTTGTAACGTTCAAGCCAGCTGTCGAAGATGCGTGGCAGGTTGATTTGGAATCACATGTGGATTTTCAAGGATGGCAATATTTCTCAAAAGCTACAGGCGGCGACCCAACAACAGCAAAGAAGAATGCCCCACT
>JACCDJ010981341.1_pt1 | contig 12773 bp, 15 predicted proteins | sample 7444481 | NCBI WGS metagenome assembly JACCDJ01 (sample SAMN15323435, study PRJNA562643) | freshwater metagenome | isolation source: river surface water | place: USA:Blue River Watershed | collected 2017-08-15 | reverse complement strand
GCGCAGTATACTAAAGATGTGGTGGCGCCCAGATCTTCTCTATTAAAAGCCAATTTGTCAAATATGGGCAAGAGCAATATTGACTCTTTGGTTTATGACATTAAAGTGTCTGAATTGAATTGTGCTTATCAAATGGTTTTAACTCAAACAACAGTTGTCAAAACAAATGGAGGCACAAGCAATGAGGGCAATATCAGGTCTAATGCCAATGGTACGAAAGCCTTTGCAGTTGGAGACTCTTTAGTACTTACGGGACGTATTACCGATACGGTGTTTAAAATTAGAAATATTAATTTGTCCTCCTTTGCCGATGGTCTTATTACACTCAAGGTTTCCCTTAAAGACTCTTTAGGGAACGAAACGGTACCTGTAACCGCAACTGTATATAAAGACACCAAAGACCCAGTGGTAGTTATTAAAAAAGTAAACAGTGGCGATAGCAAATTTATTTATACAATTGAGTCCAATGAATACATGGCCAACAATTTAATCAAAGACAGCCTTTCGATTAATTTAGGAAGAGTTGATTCATTGGTGAAATTGTCTAATACTAAGTACTATGCTTATATTAACAGAGTCTGTACAGATAGATTATTAATGACTATTAAAGCAAATTCTATTTTGGATACAGTGGGCAATAAAAATGTTGCAACCATTTATACAGCTGAAGTCCCTGAAATTCCATCATTGATAAGAGATACAAGTAATAGCTTAGTTTCCAGCTCCTTGTATGGAAATACTTGGTATAAGGATGGTGTTGCTTTATCAGATACAACTCAAAAGTTCAAACCTACAACTGCGGGCCTATATACTGTTAAAAAAATAGTAGATGGCTGTGCGAGTGCAATGAGCATGTCTTATTATTATATCATTACCGATGTGGTGAATATTAGCAATGATGAATTTATTAAAGTGACCCCCAATCCTTTTGTAGGTAGATTGAATATAGATTATGTCTTAAGGCAATACCATTTACTGAATGTAGAACTCTATGACTTGTCCAATGGAGCCAGAGTAGCTGCTAGACAAAACATAACAGCAGGAACTCAATTAAATTTAGGACAATTATCTGCTGGAACTTATTTACTTAAAGTGTTTTCGGCAGACCAAAAACTAGTGCAACAATTTAAACTAATAAAGTTGTAAATTATAAAGGGCCTCCAGTTGAGAGGCCCTTTATAATTAATGGTGCCAATCCTAAGTTTTAATTAAACAGGATAGTATTGATTCTTTTGTGTTCGGTGGGATAAAATCGCTGCAGCCAAATTTCAGGTTGCATATAGTAATTTAATTTATAGTTGTTGTGTAAGTGGACAAAATCAAAATTCATATTCAAATTTTTGAGTGCTTCTTTTTGATAGTCGTAATTGGATTCAATGGGCTCTTGTATACAAAGGCCTACTGCTAGTTGTTGTGCGCTGCATGTTTCATAAAAACAATATTGCTCTATAAAACAATTGATAAAAGAAACCGGAACTGTGGTGCTTGGGGTAAACTGTAAATTATTTTTAATCATATTCATTGAACTTGTTGCATACGCATTTATTATAGCATAATTGTATCCGCCAATAATACCCATATTATAGTCGGAATAAACCAAGTTTTTATAAAGGCTCCCCCTGGTTAAATAGGGCGGTAGTTTAAGCCATATATCCTTGTTTACTAATTCATTCAATGCATTGTGGTACACATTATTTAAGTCTGTGTATTTAAATTCTGCTACCAAAGATTGCTTGACTTTGTCTATGTCAAAAAGATCTCCCAAAATAAGGTCTCCGTCAAAATGAACGAAGGGCTCTTGTAAAGTAGAGAAAGTATGTAATTTTCCGGCACACCAAAATTTAGAGGGAACATCGTCCAATGCATTCAATTCGGTAGAAAATCCATCATAGGGAAGCTGAAGAATGTCTATAAAAAAACGCTTGCCCCAGTCATCCGTAATGAGGTGAACCTGTTTAAAATGTCTTTTTAATTGCAATAAACTAAGCGCCCAGGTATAAATGAAATACCTCTTTAAGGGAAAGCCCCCCATCATCCTGCTTTCAAAAGAGGTATCGTGTGGCTGCTGAAATGGTTTGGACCAAAATGATTGTACAATTTTCATGACAACATGTTAAGGCCTAATAGTATCAATAAAAAAGTACTACAAATCATATTTGACTTAAATCCAACCCTATGCCTATATAAGGTTGTATAAAACGTAGTGATTGCAATTGGAATAGCTGCTAAATTGACCCAGTTAGCCAGCTTATAAAACTGAGTATGGTTCAATTGGCCCTGAAAATCAAGATCCTCTAAATTAAATTGCACCGCTTCTTCTCTTAAAAAAAGAAATACCAGTATCAACTTCACTAGCTCTGCAAGTATAAACAAGGAAATGAGACTGGTGCTAGCGTCTATAAATGATAAACTGGTAATTTCAAGTTTAAAATATTGACACAGGTAATACACCAACGATAATAAAAAAAATAATACAATCATAGCAATCGAATTACTAATTAAAATACTGGCATAACTGCTTACTCGTATAGTGGAGGTGTATTCTTTTGGAAAATATTGAATTACCGTCTCTGCTTTATAGATCCCAAATACAATGGAGCAAAGTAGGTAAACAATTAAATAATGGATTACTTGTGTATATTCTTTCATCATAAAGGTTGCTTTATAAAATGATATTGAATAGCAGGTCTGATTCAATGCAGGCAGCTATTGCCAAGAAAAGTATAGGCAAGAAAAAAAATGGTAAACGAGGAAATTGTTCAAAATAAACAACAGGTTCACGAGCAAGCATTTTGCGTAAATTGCTGAATCCCATTAATCCTATTGCACCCAAATAACATAAGGCATACACTTCCATAGGTGCGTGTAAAAAAACCAAATACATGGAAGCGAATGTATATTTTGAAACAAAAGTATTGACCACTAATCCAAAAATATACCCATTATATAGGGATACCATAATGGCTAAAAAACCGAATGATAAATAGCCTAAAATACAAAGTATAAAGCCAGTAAATAAGTTATTGAGTAAAACCATCCATGAAGCGGAAAAATTGATATACAGTGATTTACTATATATAAAATGGTAATTGGGTAAAGCGCTGCTTTTTAAAATCATTGGATAATCTAATGCAACGGCTGTGCCAACTATCCAGCACAGCAAACAAATCAAAAATCCCTTTTCAAAGCTAGTAATTGGAAACATGCTTTAATCTATCATTTAAATGAGGATAGTGAATTACCTTTTTTTCCAAACCCTTATTGGTTATCGTATTTAAGTTAATTAAGCTTTTGCCATAAATAGAGCCCCCAACAGCAATAGCAGCATACTTATCGGCATTGAATTCAAGCTGTCTTTGCACTAAACCAGGAATAATAATAAATAGCACGCCATATAAAGCACCATGTAAAGCCACCAATAGTCCAGGATAACTTGTTGATTCAAAAAGCGGGTAAAAATAACTGGATGATAATACCGATATACTACAACACAAGACATTCGATAGATATAAGATAAATAGATGGTTGTTCTTTAAATGCGCGTATTCGTGAAAAATAATATTTTTAATATCTGCTTCGTTTAAGTTATTCATTAGGGCTTCTGATAATAGAATCACTTTGTTAGATGAGAATATTCCTGTTGCATAGGCATTGGGTTGTGCCTGTTGAATGATCCTAATTTGAATACGATCGTCAATAGTTGCTCTTGCCCAATTTTGATACTCAATAGCAATAGTATACTTCCTTTTTTGTAATAGAATTAATAGAGGAGTCACGATAAAACCAAAACTTATTAAAATAGATCCAAATAAAATACCAATGACTATCAACACTCCTTTATGTATTTGATGTTGACCTTTAAAAAAGTACATAAATACAGAAAAGCAAAATATCCAGAATATCCATTCAATTATTAAATGGGTGTAGTCCAATTCGTTGGCGACTTCTTTTTTAAAACCCTTTTGCAGAAAAAGACCACCTATTTTTATAAGTGTAAATGAAGTGGCCATAAATAGACCAAAAAGCAAAATAATGAATAGATCGGTCATGAATAATAGTTATAATTGGGTGATTGAATAAAACAAAATTCAATCACCCAATAGATTTAATAAGCGCCTACGCCTGCGCCAATAGCAGCGCCAAAAAACGTTCCAATCGGTCCTACGGTCGTTCCCAATAAAGCACCTGCTTGTGTTGCAGCCCAAACGCCAGCAACCGAACCAACATAGCTTCCTGTTCCAGAAACGGCCCATTGCAAGCCTTCGCTACCGCCTACTTCTTTAGCAGCACGCCATCCTAGTAAAGCTGTTACATTTTGTTTTTTTGCTACTTTAAGTGTACCAATCAATAGAAAGCAAAACAACATGGATTTGAGAATAGTTTTTTTGTTTGTCATAAAATACATTTCAAAATTGATGTCTACTCTGTTCATTACGGTTTTCGACAGGTCCGTTTTAATTTAATTTCTTGTGATCAGCAAGTAGTATAAATTGTACAACTGGAATTCCTTAAGGAAGCTACGTTCTTTTCTATGTCAAAAAAATATTATTTAATAGAATCATCATAAACGCAGTCCTTCAGTACGGTAGATATTATTTTAAAATGTAAACTCTGATTACAGTCGAAGTGTAAAATAAAAAGGGCTTCTATAATGAAGCCCTTTACTGCAATAATTTTATGTGAACGATTAATTCAATTTTACAATACCAACTCCATTGGAAAAGAAGCTTGCATGTTTGTATTTGCAAGGAATTACCACCAATCCCTTGCTATCTATATATCCCCATTGATCATCCCTTACCACAAGCCCCTTTCCTTCGGTAAAGCCATAGGTTATATTAAACAGCCCACCAATTTGATTTCCATTGTAATCTATGTAAATGTGATTGTCAGTATTCATTAATTTAACAGGACAGAAACCATTTCTAAAATCATGGTAACATTCATTGAGGACTAGGGAAGCATCATAAAGAAATGGTATTTGAACCTTACCGGATTTATTGATAAATCCCATTGTATTTTGATTAACCACACCGCATAATCCTTCCTTAAATCCCATAGCGATATTTTCAAAAACAAAATCAATAATTACCTCATTATGATCATTAATAAAACCCCATCTACCTTTCATTTTTACCGCAGCCAATCCCTCAGAAAAATTCCAGGCAGATTCATAAATACATGGAATTACCTCTTCCCCGATTGTGTTGACATATCCAAAACTGCCGTTCCGAGTAACCCTAGCAAAACCTTCTGCAAAATCATCCACAAAGTCGTATTGTAAGGGGGCGATAAGCTCTTCCCCCAGTTGATTAATAAACCCCATTTTATCTTGATAGCGCACTCCTGCAAATCCCCCATGAAAGTCCCATACATCCTGGTATTTGGGTGTAATAACGGCTTCGTTTAGCTTATTTAAATAACCCCACTTCCCTTGTACACAGAATGCAACTAGCCCCTCTCTATAACTTCTAACTATTCGTTTTGAAAATGGAATCATTAATTCATTGTTATGATCAATAAAGGCAGATAAACCTTCTTTCTTCACATAAGCCAGTCCATCCGAAAACGGCCAAACTTCATCATATTGCAATTGAATCTTTTCCTTCCCTTCACAGTCAATATATCCCCATTTATTTTTATTGCTAACTGCATATAAATTTTCGGATGCATTGTAAATAATTTCAAATCCACCTGGAGTGATTAATTCTTCCTTGTGATTAATTAAATAATCCATATTTTATTTTTTGAACCCTTAGAATTCTTCTAAGAACTTTTATATGCATTTTTAATAATCTTCTTTGTTAATATTTTTGAATCTCTAGGTTTTCCGGCTGCCGCTATTCCTGATGTAGTGCTAGCCTTAGGTTTGTTATCCCTTCTTCTGTTATAAATTAATTGGCTCATATTAATATTTTTAAAATAATCCGTATTCTTTTGAAATTCTTAAATAATCCCCGTCAGACTCTTTTTTCAATTTTAACAACTCGTCATCTGACTCCAATACGGATAAGTATTTTTCAATTGTTTCTTTGGATAATACCCATTTAGTATTAAATGGGCTACTACCCGAACCTTCCATAATTAGATATTGTTTTAAAATTGGTCTAATTGTTAAATCAAATATTGCTATAGCCGAGTCCTTTAATAAGTGTTCTCGCATTCTGTTATATTCATTAATGTCTTCAGCATTTGCATCTTTAGCAATTGGTGGATTTAGATCTTTAGGTATTAAATGTGCTACCAAATCAATTATTGTATTCATATTTTATAATTTTAATTTATTATTCTTGATTGCTGTTTTGATTTCTTTATCAAATAATGCATAAGCCCTATTACTTATGGAACTAAATACAAATGGAAGATCATGTTCATCTTTTATTGTGTTGTTTGTTACGATCTTTAATTTTGTATTAACAAAGCTCTTTTCATAATCGAGCAACAATTTCAATATCTTTTTATTACTTCTTTTGCAGGTAAATACAATTTGCTCTGGTTGTAGATTAAGAATTAATTTGTGAAGTTCTTCAATATCATGATGTTTCGTTGTTTTGTCCCAGGTTGTGCCATCTAAATAACTATCGATTAAAAAGTAGTTCTTATTTAAAAAAGTCATTAATTTTTTAAATTCCGAATCAGCATTAATTGCAAAAGTTTTAGCAACATTGTTTAAAATGTTATTAGCGCCCTTTGATATGATGTCTTGTGATAAAGCTCTATAAAGGTATTTAGACTCGTCAGGGCAATTTTCTGCAATAATTAAAATTTTAACCGGCTTTGTAGGTTTGGGTACCCAGTTTTTGATGATTTGATTTTTCATGCTTTATGTTTCATTTGGTCAATAAAAGTAGAGAAAGCCCAAAATGATATATTTATATTTCATATATTTATTAAATCAACTAAGAAAATAAATATCTAACATGTTGATATACAATTAATTAATAGCAACATGAGACGTCTCAAAAATATATCTAATGACCCCAAAAGCTAACCAGTCTTTCAAAAAACAGCAAGAAATTATTGATGAAATCAAAAAGTTTAATAAAGCCAACAAACTTTTCACGTTGGATGATTTTAAAAATATTATTTATGATGGTAGTCAGAATATACCTAAACTAGACAGGTCAATTCAAAGAAACATAAACAGATATATCAAACAAATACGAGAGAACTTCAAGTTTGAAATTAAAATAAGAAAGTTAAATAAAACTAAAATCTTAGTTTATAAAGATAACTCCAATAACGGATACTCTGCAAAACCAGAAGAAATCAAAAAAATAATAATTAACAATCGCGCAAAAAAAAATCCTGACCCTGTACATTTAAATGACTACGATTCAAAAAATGGAAAACTTGATTATTTGATTTACCCGTTAGAAATAGTGAATAACATTAATGAGCCATTTATAAGAGGAATTCAGGTTTTAAGTTTATACAGCCCCAAAAAACAAGAATACATTAAAGCTGCATCAACCAAAATAAAAAGATTTTATTTTTCAAGAATAAAAAACTTACATAAACACCATTCGGTAAAATGCAATTGCCCAATTGTTACTAAATTAATTAAAGAATATGATAGTTATGAAAAAGATGATCTTGGATTTATTTTTCAAAAGAAATCAGAGTTAAATTTTATAAAGCTCAATTGTACTGATTATTTTGAAATGATTTTAAAAAGTAAGTACAGAAAACTATATAATAGCATCCAAACTGCAAATCGCATAAGAACAATTAATTGCATTGGAAAAAATGGACAACAGTTTAATAAAGAAATTGAAATAAATTTTATTCATGTCGATTTGCTTTCTCAAATAATTCTTGGATATCTAAATCATATCCAGATAAAAAATTCGCAATCAGCAAAAAGACAAATAATGGATTATTTGTCAAAAAATTTATAAGCTAAACTCTCTTAATGTCCGCCCCCAATTCTTGCAAGCGTTTGTCAATGTATTGATAACCGCGGTCAATTTGTTCAATGTTTTGAATGGTGCTTTTTCCTTCGGCACTCAATGCTGCAATTAACAAGGCTTGTCCAGCACGGATATCAGGGCTGCTCATGGTAATACCACGCAATGCATATTTACGATCTAATCCAATTACGGTAGCCCTATGTGGATCACACAAAATAATTTGTGCGCCCATATCAATTAATTTATCTGTAAAGAACAATCTGCTCTCAAACATTTTTTGATGAATCAATACACTTCCTCTTGCTTGTGTCGCAGTCACTAGTACAATACTTAATAAGTCGGGTGTGAAACCTGGCCATGGATTGTCATAAATGGTAAGAATACCACCATCCATATAAGTTTGTATTTCATAATCCTCTTGCGCAGGAATAAATATATCATCCCCTTGTATATCAAAATCAATTCCTAGCAATTTGAATTTTTCTGGGATAATACCTAAGTGTTGCACACCCGCATCCTTGATTCTGATTTCACTTTTTGTCATGGCAGCCAATCCAATAAAGGATCCAATCTCAATCATGTCTGGTAAAATGCGGTGTTCTGTACCTCCTAATTTTTTTACGCCCTCAATGGTCAATAAATTACTTCCTACTCCTGTAATTTTTGCACCCATTCTATTTAACATGCTACACAACTGTTGTAAATAAGGTTCACAAGCTGCGTTATAAATAGTGGTGATGCCTTCTGCTAACACAGCAGCCATTAAAATATTTGCAGTACCGGTTACAGAGGGTTCGTCTAATAACATATAACAACCTCTTAAACCATCTGTCTTTATCGTAAAGCAGGCTAAGTCTTGATCATATGCATATTTAGCACCTAGCTTTTCAAATCCAATAATGTGGGTGTCTAAACGACGACGACCAATTTTATCACCACCTGGTTTAGGTAAGTAAGCAATATTAAAACGAGCTAAAATCGGACCAGCAAGCATTACAGAGCCACGTAAACGACCACTCTTTTTTCTAAATTCTTCTGAAGCTAAATAATCGGGGTCAATTTTATCTGCTTGAAAACGGTATACCCCTTCGCCCAATTTTTCCACCCTCACACCCATTTCATGTAATAACTCAATCAATAAATTTACATCTACAATATTGGGTACGTTGGAAATGGTAATAGGATCAGTACTTAATACCACAGCAGATAAAATCTGAAGGGCTTCATTTTTTGCGCCTTGCGGAATGATCGTTCCTTTTAATGCTTTTCCTCCTCTTACTTCAAATGAGCTCATAAAATAGGTTTGGGGTTCTGCAACGAAATTAAACTTTTCTTGCATAAAAAATCCCGTCATGGTTGAAAGACGGGATTTAAATATTTTGATTAATATCTCTTTTTAAAATTGCGGTTGTTGTTGTTTCTTCCGCCGCCGCTGCCACCACCTGGTCCTCGGCCACCACCACCGCCACGATTGCGATTGTTGTTTTGCCATCTTCCACCAGCAGGACGGTATTCGTCACGCTCAAAATTTTGATTGCGGTGTTTGATGTATGGGGTATTGCTAAATTCAAGTCCACCACCGGTTATGGCGTTTAATTCATTACGGATAGCATCATCTTGAACCAATTCTTTGTGCCAGTTGCTATACGCTAGCTTCATGTAGTGTGCAATGCTATTGGCAAAACCAGCTTTCTTTTCTTCATCTTCCTCCGCCATTGCTTTGTCAATGACCAATTCTAAGTTCTTACCTAAGTGCGCATATTTGATTTTGCGTTTAGGATAAGGCAAAGGATCTGGCTTTTGTTTATAGGTTTCCTTGGTAGGAATTGGATAAGGGCTTTCCACATCCAGCTGAAAATTGCTCATAAAAAATAGGTGATCCCATAATTTATGTTTGTAATCTTCAATATTCTTTAAAGAAGGGTTTAAAAAACCCATCAATTCAATGACTACTTGGGCTTGTTCCTGACGCTTGGCCTTGTTTTCAATGGACATAAGATGGTCAACCATCCTTTGAACGTGACGGCCATACTCTCTCATCCCCATTATGCTTCTTGCTGTATTGTACTCCATGTATTAAATCTTCCGAGTAACAAATGTAGTGATTATTCCATTAATTTACCCCAATCACCAAAAGGTGCCAATGGACCTTTTGCTTATATTTGTGTTATGGAGCAATTGTTACAAAAAATAGAAGCCATTAAAGCTGAAATCGCTGCTGTAGTGGCTACCACCCCCGATCAGGTGGAGCAATTTCGTATCAAATACTTAGGAACCAAGGGTTTGGTGAAGGAAATAATGGGCGAAATGAAAAATGTCCCCAATGATCAGAAAAAGGAGTTTGGTCAAATATTGAACGCCTTTAAAATGGTGGCTGAAGAAAAAATGCAACAATTGCAAGAAGCTTTAGGTGAAACTGGCGAACATGGAGCACAATTTGATTTCACTTTACCGGGCGACCCCGTTGCTGTAGGAACAAGACATCCATTGAATTTGGTGCGCAACCAAATGGTATCCATATTTAAGCGTTTAGGTTTTGCGGTTGCGGAAGGACCGGAGGTAGAAGATGATTGGCACAATTTTGGTGCGATGAATTTACCAGAAGATCATCCTGCGCGTGACATGCAAGACACTTTTTATGTACAAGCAGCTACGCAAGAAAATGCTGCATGGTTATTGAGAACACATACTTCAAGTGTGCAAGCACGTGTGATGGAAACACAAAAGCCACCTATTCGTGTAATTTGTCCCGGTCGCGTGTATCGCAATGAAACTATTTCTGCGAGAGCGCATTGTTTTTTTCATCAAGTAGAAGGATTGTATATAGATGAAAATGTAAGCTTCGCCGATTTAAAACAAACACTTTATTTCTTTGTTCAAGAAATGTTTGGTAAAGATGTGAAAGTAAGATTCCGTCCAAGTTATTTCCCATTCACTGAGCCAAGTGCCGAGATGGATATTAGCTGTCAAATATGTTCGGGAAAAGGATGTAATATTTGTAAACACACTGGATGGGTAGAAATTTTAGGTTCAGGTATGGTGCATCCGAAAGTGTTGGAGAACTTTGGCATTGATCCTGAAAAGTATACTGGCTTTGCGTTTGGAATGGGTGTAGAAAGAATCGCTCAATTAAAATACCAGGTAAACGATTTACGTTTATACTCTCAAAATGACCTTCGCTTTTTAGAACAGTTTAAGAGCGTTTGATAAAATAGTATGCTACATAATACCAAGGGCATTGTACTACGTGTTACTAAGTATGGAGATACGAGTTTAATTATGACGGCGTACACCGAGCTTTTTGGATTGCAACAATACATTTTAAAAGGAGTAAGAACAACAAGTAAAAAAGGGTCTAATAAAGCAGTGTATTATCAACCTGCTGCTATTTTACAAATGGAAGTATACCATAGTCCCATGAAGGGATTGCAAATGGTAAAGGAAGTTAATTGGGATACTATTTATCAAAATATTTATTCTGATGTGGTCCGCAATGCGGTTGCTACTTATATTGTAGAAGTACTACAACAAACTTTACAACCAGAACCTCAGCCCGAATTATTTTATTTAATTGAAGATACTTTTAAGCAATTAGATAAGGGAGCAGCCTCACTTGCAAGTAATTTGCCAATTTATTTTTTAATTCATTTGAGTGAAACCCTAGGTTTTGGATTACAGGGAAATTATTCGGAGGCCACTTCTTTCTTAGATGTCAAAGAGGGACAATTTGTTAAAGAGAAGCCACTACATCCTTATTTTTTAGAGGGACAAGAAGCACAAACGGCGAGCACATTTTTACAGGTTCAATTTTACAATGATTTAGAAAACATTGTATTAAATGGCAGTCAAAGAAAAAAGATATTAGAACTATTTCAGCTCTCCCTAAGCTGGCACTACAAGGGGTTCAAAGAAATTAAATCGCTACAAATATTACAGGCGGTATTGCATTAATTTTTGGTTATTAACGGTCCCATTATTTCATATTAGTATATTATTTCTTTATATTTAATAATAATATATTATACATGGAAGTACATCATCATTCTCATCATCCTAAAAAGTGGAAAGAATATATCACTGAGTTTTTAATGTTGTTTTTAGCAGTCACCTTGGGTTTCTTAGCAGAAAATATGCGCGAGCATCAAATTGAAAATCAGAGAGAACGCCAATACATGGAATCCTTCATTATTGATTTAGAAAGTGATGTCAATAATATAATGGAGGGCATGCCTAGAAAAGAAGGAAGATTACAAGCAATTGATACCCTGTTTAAATTTTTTAAAGAAAATCCGGAGGTCAATAGTGTGCCTGCTGTTATTGTTAAAAAAATGAAAAGAGCCTCTTGGGATCGAAGCTATGTTAGAAATACAACCACCATCAATCAATTAAAAAATTCTGGAGGATTAAGATTAATTCGAAATAGAGCAGTGGCAGATTCTATTGCATTTTATGATTGGAGGTGGACAAGATTGGAGTATTATAGAGAAACTTACATTGCCAATCAAAAAGAGTTTTATCATTTAGAAGAACAAATTATCGAGGCAAATGATTTGATTTCATTTTGGGTTAACAATGAATTTCTAACAAATGAAAACAATGTTCCTGAAACTGGAACCATAAGAATTAGAAGAGAAAACTTAAACGCGTATTTAAATTTATTGGCAAGGCAGTATGTTTTCACTAAGTTAGATCGCGACATTTATACCAAAACAGCTAATCAATCCAGATCGCTTATTAAGCTAATTAAAAAAGAATATGATTTAAAATAACAACTATGGAAGTACATCATCATTCACACCATCCTAAAAAATGGAAAGAGTATATCACAGAATTTTTAATGTTGTTTTTGGCAGTAAGTCT
>JACCDJ010944554.1_pt1 | contig 12773 bp, 7 predicted proteins | sample 7444481 | NCBI WGS metagenome assembly JACCDJ01 (sample SAMN15323435, study PRJNA562643) | freshwater metagenome | isolation source: river surface water | place: USA:Blue River Watershed | collected 2017-08-15 | reverse complement strand
CGTACTATATTGCACCATAGGAATCACGGTGAACATATCCGCGAATTGAATGAAAGCGGTACCGTGATATTGGAATCGAGTACCTAAGATATCGTTATAACGTGCGAAGGACTGGTTTGGACGAGTGAGGTGCGTAAAGCTAAACCCGGTTTGATAAGATAGCCAATTATACGGCTGATGATAAAACAAAACACCTGTACCGAAATCAGTGAAACTTACATTGTTTGTTAAGGTTACTACTTCAAAAGGGTTTTCTAGTTTAAGATTAGAAAGATTCACCTTACGTTGCCAAGAGCCAAATTGCAATCCTGCTGCAATGGTCATAGGATGTTTTTTGTCAAGAATATGACAATAGCCTAAACTCATGCCAAAGGCACTTGTACCATACTGTGCATCCCCTCCGATATCGTTAAAGAAATTAACACCTAGGCCGACAAAATTCCCTTTCAATTGGCCTTGTAAAAGTTTTGCGTCCATCGAGCCAGACATTGTATTGAAACCATTACTTCCCATAATGGAAGCCCATTGATTTCTGTAGCCTGCATTCACACGCATACAACCATTGAATTGCCCAACCAAAGCAGGATTCAAGGTTAAGGGCGACATATAATATTGTGTAAAATGATAATCCTGTGCAAACGCATTCAGACTAATCATACAACAAAGTATTACTATAATTTTTTTCATCATTAACCTTTGTTTAGCGTATTAATGTAAGATTTCCATTAAGCACTTTATATTCTCCGTCACCCAAATCTTGATAATTAATTATATAAAGATACACTCCTGAATTCTGCTCTTTACTTCTGTGATAGCCATCCCATCCTTGTGTATAATCTTCAGAATGAAAGACCTCCTCTCCCCAACGATTGAAGATGCGCATACTAAATTGATTAATGGGCTGATTAGCTGTAATGCGGAACACATCGTTTAAGCCATTGCCATCTGGTGTAAAGCCATTTGGAACGGTGATCACCGCATTTTGATAAATCATGGTAATGTACACGGTGTCAGGGCCAGGGCAATTACTTTCATCCTTCACTGTATAGTAAATATTATTCAATGCACTTGAAATAACGGTATTGCCGGTATCTTGATTAAGTGCTACGTTAGGCATCCAAGTAATGGTACCCGTACCGATGGCATTTAACGTGATATCATTTCCTGCAACAAGCGTACTGTTAGGAGTCAAGATACGAGGCGCTGGTAAAACCGTAATTGTTTTAACCATTGTATTGCTCTTACCATATTTATTAGAATCCACTAATGTAATGGTAAAGGTTCCAGGGTACTGATAACAAATGTTTTTTGGATTTATTTGCGTTGAGAACAAACTATCTGCGCCAGTGAATGTCCATAAGCTAGTGAACGGCGCTTCAGTACTAATATTGGTGATATCAATACAAGTTGATGCGCAGGTTGTGGTAGGCATATAAAAATCTGCAGTTGGCGGCAGGCAAGATAATACAGTGATGTATTTTGTAATACTACTCGAGCCATAAGCATTTTGAACCGTTAGTTTAATGCTATAGGTTCCAGGTGTTCCATACTGAACTGTAGGACTAGCGAGGTTTGAGATCCCAGGGCTAGCACCTGAAAGCGCCCAATAATAAATTAGTGGCCCATGTTGGGAAGAATCCGTAAGTATGATTGGAGTGTTCATACAAACAGTATCGGCAGGGATTCCAAAATTCGCAGTTGGCAAAGAGCAATCCGAGATTGTTATCTGATTCGTTACAGGTGAACTTGCACCACAAATGTTCCAAGCAATTAACTGCACGGTATAGGTACCTGCAGTTGGATAGATATGCGTTGGTGTTTGTAAAGTACTTGTATCTGTTCCAGAACCAGGCTGACCGAAGGTCCATTGCCATGCATTAGGCGATCCGGTGGTATTATCATAAAGCGTGATTGGCGTGTTATTACAATAAGGCGGATTCAAACTGAATTGCGCTGTTGGAATAGTTCTAACACTAATCGTTTTCGTAGCGATATTGGAACCGCAAAGATTACTAGCGATTAACTGAATTATTTGATTCCCGGCAGCATTAAATTGAACTACACCAGGATTTTGAGCCGTCGAGGTAGCTGGGGTCGAATTAGCAAAAGACCAAGCCCAATTTGTTGGCGTATTTGAACTACCGTCTGTGATATTGAGTGTGCTTCCCACGCAGACGCTATTTGCACTTGCATTGATAGCAGCTAATGGAGCGCCAGGAAGGATTACAAGAGTCTTAGTAAACGCTCCACTATTACCTAAAGAGTTACCGGCTACCAAGGAAATAGTTACAGTAGCTGCTGTGGTTAAGGAAGAGTTGAACGTGATTATCCCTGGATTTTGCAAATTGGAACTAGGAATAGAAACGGTAATTCCCCCAGTATTGGTACTGTTAAAATTCCAACTCCATGTGGTCGGACCATTGATTGTTAAATCGGTAACTGTGATCGTCGAACCTGAACATATGGTATCATTCGGACTAAGGCTGAATGAAGCAACAGGGGTTAGACAAAATTGTGTAGTTACGTTTACTGGTGCTGAAACTGCGCTGGTACAACCACCAACCGTATTCGTAACGGTGTAATTTCCTGTTTGAGGGGCATTTACACTTGGGATCACAGGATTTTGTTGCGTTGATGTAAATGCATTAGGACCGGTCCATGACCAAGTTCCTGACGGAGAACCATTCGGGTTAGCCGTTAAATTGCAAGACTGCCCTGTACAAACAGGGGCGTTACTTGAGGCGGTAGGCGTTTGAGGGATAGGGTTTACATCCACCAAAATACAGGTTGAGGCACTATTACAACCTACCGTTTGATATTGATAAACACAGTACTGTCCAGAATCTGCTTGCGTAACAGCAGCAGCCGCAATGGAAATTGAAGTACCCGTACCAATTAATCCAGATGGTCCTGTCCACACCAGCGTCATTCCCGCTAATCCTGTTGCACTGATGTTGATACCGCTTCCTAAACAAACCGGGTTGCTAGCGGCAGTTACGCCACTTGGTGCAGCAGGAGATGTTCCAACTTGCACAAAGACCCAAGCTGTATCACAAAGAGTCGGACTTCCGTTATCACAAATTTGATATTGAAAGGAATCTAAACCACAATAGTTTGCTGTGGATGTATAGGTAAGTCCGCCGTTAGAACCAATACCAGTAATGGTTCCATGCTGCGGTTGCGTAACGATAGTAGCATTTAAAAATATATTATCAGTCGGATCTGGGTCATAGTCATTCACCAACACATTCGTAGTTGTAGCAGTTCCAGAAGCAGCATTTAGATTGTCGTTAGCAGCAACCGGCTGATTATTTACAACGGTGTAGAATAGATTGATAGAGTCAACAGCAAAAGAAGGATCTGTCCCTATAGCATCCGCATCGTTGTCCCAAAGAAAACCAATTCTAAAATTAGCTAAGTTGTTATACAGAGCTGGAAGTGCGAGCGAGAAGCGTGTCCATTGTCCTTGCGGAGCACAGGTTAAAGGCGTTTTGGCCAAAACCACATTGTTCCATGCAGTACCATCGAAGAGTTGTAAAGTGGCATTATCATCCGTTCCTTCACCATTCAAAATATAATTGAACGAAATAACGATACTTGATTTCCCTGCGCAGTTAATGATTGGAGATTGTGCGCGATCATGTGTTTCAGAAAATGCAGAAGCGATATAAGTTGCTCCATTATCGCCAACGGTTGTAGAAGCAACGTGTAGAGATGGGTCTCCAGCACCGCCACTACATGAGGTACCGCACGTTCCAGTTGAGTGACCTTCTTCTTGACAGCTCACATACCAGGTATTGGGTAATGCGCCATTGTTAAGATTAAGATTTGAGGCTACACTCCAGGTACCATTTACGGTAACGAAGTTATTGGCTAAAGTTCCTGCAACAGGAGTTGCGATAGGATTACTGTTAAACAACTCGGTCCAAAAAACAGTTTGGCTAAAGCCCAACTGAATGGAAAAAGTCATAAGACAAAAGACAAGAAACGATTTCCGAAGCATTGCTTTTTGGTTGATTCGTTTTAAAATTAAGGAATGCCCTAAAAATACAATATAATCGCCTTATCTCCAACCAAATCTTCATAAATAAGATGTGAGCAAAAATCTTAAATTTGAAGTCTTATCGAAACGCAAAATCATGAGCTCTATTTTAATTAAAAACATCAAACAATTAGTAGGCATTGCTAGAGCAGAAGAGTTACAATCAGCTTTTTACGGAGCGAGAATTAGCAAGCTTGAAAGTATCGAAAACGCTTATTTATGGATCGTTGACGGCAAAATAAAGTCATTTGGCACCATGCAGGATGAATTAGCGCGTAAATTAGATTTGCCTAATACCACCTTAATTTTAGATGCCAGTGGCAGAATCGTATTACCCGGTTATGTAGACAGTCATACTCACCTTGTCTTTGCAGCGACGAGAGAGAAGGAGTTTTGCGACCGTATCAATGGATTGAGTTATGAGGAAATTGCTGCTCGCGGAGGAGGAATTCTGAATTCTGCGCGAAAAATGAAGCTTGCTTCAGAAGAACAATTACTCGAAGCAGCCTGGATACGATTACAAGAAGTTATCAAGCAAGGCACTACTGCGATTGAAATAAAAAGTGGATACGGGTTAGATGTCGAGAATGAATTAAAGATGTTACGGGTGATTGGACGTTTAAAGGAGATTAGTCCAATAAGTATTAAAACCACACTGCTTGCTGGTCATGCCTATCCAATGGAATATCGCGAGAATCATGAAGGATTTTTAAAAATCGTGGAGGAAGAGTTAATTCCAAACGTTGCAAGAGAGGGCCTCGCAGACTATATTGATGTGTTTTGTGAAAAAGGCTTTTTTAGTGTGGAGGAAACGTCACGCATTATGGATGCGGGGGCAAAATTTGGCATGAAATCAAAAATTCATGCGAACCAATTGCATCATAGTGGCGGCATTGAGATTGGTGTTGCAAAGGGTGCTATCAGTGTTGATCATTGTGAATGCGTTGGAGAGACTGAAATAAGTGCTTTGAAAGGAAGCGCTACGCTTCCAACCTTATTACCCGGAGCGGCATTTTTCTTAGGAATAGGCTACCAACCCGGACGTAAGATGATCGATGCCGGTTTGCCGATTGTATTGGCGAGCGACTATAATCCTGGCTCTTGTCCGAGTGGTAATATGAACTTTGTAATGAGCTTAGCGTGTACACAAATGAAATTAACACCAGCAGAAGCCTTGCATGCATCCACCATTAATGGTGCACATGCATTAGAGCTAGGTCATCAAATGGGAGCCATTTGCGAAGGCTATGCAGCGAATGTATTAATAACGGAGCCGATGGAAGATTATAGTGTAATCCCCTACTCCTTCGGCACTAACCGAATAGAAAAAGTAATCGTGAATGGAAAGTTACTCTAAGCTTCTGGTGTTTCAGAAACCGCTGTAGCATCGACACTTCCTGGAGTTTCTTCCTGTTTCTTTTCTTCAGCTTTCACTGAATTCGGAGCAGACTGTGGCTTGTCTTGATTCTTTGACTTCACTTCATTCAAGGCCTTTTCCATTTCTTTCATGCGTTCGTTACGAGAAGTAATTTGATCTTCTGTATTCTTGATTTTATCTAGAATGGTTTGGCGAAACTCTTTGGTAGCCGCATTATCACGTACCGTACTCAACCAACCTTGTAACTGCTTTAAGTAAATGACCGCATCTTGATTTTCTTGCTTCATTTTACGGATAGTGGACGTCATTTTACCAGAACGCAATAGCATACGGTTTTCCCACTGTTTCTGCTTCTCTTCGCGCTCTTTACGTTTCTGTGTAAAGTAAACATCTGCGCGCGCGTTCAAATCCTTAAACGCGCTATCCATCAATTTCCACAATTCACGACGATGTTTGTGCATCAATTGTAAATCTTTGAATTGATTTTGAAGATCGATTAATTTTTGACGCGCCTCTTTGAAGTTTTCAGTAGTCTTAGACTCTTCAATTGCTGCATCCAGTAATGGTTTGAAGCCCGCATATTGTTCTTCACTAATTTTCAACTCGCCGGCTTGCGCTTCTTCCATTTTTTTATTTAACTCCTTGAAAGCCTTATCAATAAGGTTCCAGAGCTCTTGACGATGCGAAGGCATAAGCTTCACATCATTCAATTCCTTTTGCATTGCTTTCAACTGCTCACGAGTAGCTTTGAGGTCGGTTGAGTTATTAACGAAGCGTTCTACCTCTTCAACTTTCAGTGCTAGTTGATCTTTATTCGAATTACTTTCTTGTTCAAATTGAAAACGTAGTTCTTCATAGCGACGAGAGATTAGTTCAAAATATTCATTGAACAAATCATGAATCGTTTTACGTTGTTCACGTGTAAGAACGGTTTCCCAAGAAGCAGTCTGAATCTTTTTCAATTCTTCGCGACTTGCTTGCACATCGAGAGATTGAGCGATCGCTTCCTTTTGTGCTAATACTTGTTGTTGTACTTGCTCAAAATTTGCATTGGTTATTTTTTCATATTCTTCTTGTGCTTGCTCACGACGTTTGTCCATTTCCTCATAACAAGCATGAACGATATCATAGAGCTCTTGGCGTGTTTCGCGAGCGAGGGTTTTCTCTTGCAAATCGTTTTGAATGGCACGTAAGGTATCTCTCCATTCTTTGAAGATTGTAGCTGTTTTTAAACCTTCTTGTACTGCAATTAAACGCGGTTTTAGTTCCTCATAGTTTGATTTACAAGCCTCTTCGTGTGCTTGTTTCTGCGAAGCTTGACGTTTATCTAAAATTTGGTAACACTCATTTAATTTATCAAAGAGTTCTGACTTTTTCGGTGCCTCGATTAGGGCGTTCTTCAAGCTTTCGCTTAAAGATTGAATACGTTGAAAAACAGGTTTTGCTTCCGAAGCGGTCGTAACCAAATCACCGAGGTTTTTCAACTCTTCTGCATAATAGTCGAAGGTGAATTGTGTGTGCGGCAATACAGCAACAAACTCAATATGCCCGAAAGGCGGGATACGACGAATTTTTGTATCGTTATCGATACGAGTATCTAATTCGAAGGCTTGATAATTCAATTTACCTCTCTTCTTCAACGCGGTTTTAACGGCTTCACCAAGACTCGCTGCCATTTTCTCTTGCACCCATTCGATGGCGAATTTATCTACCGTTACGGGAATAGTCGGCTTTACAATTTCAGCGAAGGTGATATATTGCCCCTCTTTTAAGGAGATAGCAAACGTTGCAGCGCCTGCTTTATTTTCTACTGCTCCAATTATCTTTGGGGTTGAAGCGGCATAATGACTCAACAATAAACGACTTAAGTTGTCTCTTTGCTCACGTGACAATTCAGTAATCATAATCAGTTATTTTCAACTTGAATGGAAGGCAAATTTACGTTATTATCGCTGTGAAACAAGTGAAATAAGGGTTAATAAGACGAAAATGCTTACTTTTGTAATACCAAATTATGAAACCTGTAAAAATCATAGAAATCAAATCAGAGCTAGGTGCTGGAACACGCGGGGCTAGTTTGGGTGTAGATGCCATTAAAATAGCCGCTCTAGACTTTAGAAGTGATTATTTCAAACGTTATAATACGATTGAAGTAAAGAACGAAAACGCTTTGCTTTTTGAAGCACAAGGCAGTCCGTTTGCTAAGCGTATTAAAGGCATTTACCAAATTTTTGATCGCTTGAGCACGACTGTTGCGGAGACGATGAAAAATGATGAATTTCCAATTGTATTAGCAGGAGATCATTCGACTGCAGCTGCTACGATTGCTGGGATAAAAATTGCGAATCCAAAAGCACGTTTAGGGGTTATTTGGATTGATGCGCATGCAGATTTACATTCTCCCTATACCACTCCTTCTGGGAATGTACATGGTATGCCTGTTGCTATTTGTTTGGGAGAAGACAATTTAGATAAGCAAATCAACAAGCTAGATAAAGAGACGAATGAATATTGGGAAAAGTTGAAGAATATAGGAGGAATAAGTCCGAAGATTTTACCTCGCGATATCGTTTATGTTTGTTTGCGTGATTACGAAAAGCAAGAAGAGCATATTATCAAGAAGAACAAGATTAAAGTTGTGCCGACAGCGGAAGTAAGAAGAATGGGAACGGAGCGTGTTGGACGTGATATTTTAATTTACTTGGATCATTGTGACATCATTTATATTACGTTTGATGTCGACAGCATGGATTCTTCTATTAGTAAAGGCACCGGAACTCCGGTACCGGGCGGCATTAATGAACGTGAAGCGGGTGATTTAATTATTCGTTTGTTGCAAAGTGAAAAGATCTGCTGTTTCGAAATGACAGAAGTAAATCCAACATTGGATAAAGAGAATTTGATGGCGGAGAATGCTTTTGAAATTTTGCAGAAAGCAACGAACGAGATTTTAGCTGAATAATTAAAAAAGGCTTAGCTGATTATCCGGTTTTAATTCGCCGTCTTCCCCAGGTGTTTTAAGTAGTTTCGTTGTTTGTAAAGAAGATGCTACGTATTGCGCTAACTCATCTTGCGACCAAGGATTATTTCCATTTAACAACCAAATGTCTTGCCACTCTTTCGACAAAAACAAAGGCATTCTCGGTTCTGACAATGCAGGGTTATTATGAATTTCTGCCATCTTGCCTAAACCCTTTATAGTAACAATACTCGTTGTTTGTAAAAACTCACCTGTTCGCTGATCGGTCCATTCTGAGAATAGGCCCGCAAAAATTAAAGGCTCGTCTGTGGTGGCTGAAGAAATAATGTGAGGGACTTTCTTTTTTCCTTGATGTTGAAACTCATAAAACGCATCCACATAGATCAGACAGCGCTTTTTTGCTAAAGACTCCTTAAAAGAAGGTTTGTCAGCAGCGGTTTCAAAACGAGCATTAAATGTTTTGGTACTAATCGATTTCGCTTCCTCTGCATCGCGCGCCCATGAAGGAATCAAGCCCCATTTGAAGAGCTGTGGGGTGAACGGTGCTTCGTTAGTAAAAACCAACAAAGAAGGAAATTCAAAGGCCTTTACGTGTTCGTGCGACTGCCAGCTAGCTTCTTTACTGACCTTGTCTAATTGCGCCTCTAATTCGGCTATAATAGACGGATCTTCTGATCTATGCTTCGCATATTTCAGCAACTGTAAGGTTCCACTTTTGACGTCGTAACACATAAAAAAAAAGAGGCCGATTGAATCGGCCTCACAAATTTACTTTTTCATTAGTGCTTCTACAACACTTTTATTCTCAACTACAGGATATTTATCTCTTAATGCTGCCATCCAAGTCTTTTCAAGATTAGCCATATAATCTGCAATCACATAACCCTTTGCTTCTTCAAACGACTTAACAGTACTTGGAATTACCTTTTTCACTTCAACAATATGATAAGCTCCATCAGCACCATACACTTTATAAATACCAGGCTTAGCTTTCGCTGAATCTACATACGCATTGTTGCCACGCTCGTATTTTCCAGCATCCATACTAAAATCAATTGGATGTTCTTTAGTGTTATACTTCAATTTCATTTGCTCTACACTCATAATCTTTTTCTTAGCAAATATTTTCTTAAAGAATGACGGATGAATATTAGCAATCACTTCATCTGCCATTTCATTCGTAGCACAACGATACGTATTCGCCTCTAAACGCTCACCCCACACGTATTCAGAAGCATGACCTTGGAAGAAAGCTTTCAATCCTGTCGTATCTGTTGCTGAACGCGACCAAACATTCTTTTCTTTCAAGTCAAATAAAATCATGCCATCGGTATAGTCTTTCATCAAATCTTTAAAATCTGAATACTTTGCCTCCAAGTTGTTTTCTGCATAATCCATCACGCATTTATCGACATATAAACTAAACAAACGCAATGCTATGTCTTGCGAATTGGTATAAGAACGACGACTTGGGGTGCGTTGAGACAATTCTACATAATTTGCAAAATCGTTGGTGGTGTAAGTCTTATCACCTAGTTTGAATAAGGTTTTATTTACGTTGTTCATGGAAGCCTTGAAAGAAGCTTTCAGAACGGTAGAGTCTAAGGCAGAAACCCATGCAACAAGATTTTCTGTATACTGAACGAAATTCGCTTCCGCTTTTGCCTGACGCAAGTACGCTTTCTTCGCTTCTTCAAAGCGCGCATCTTTGTCAATTAACTTTTTAATCTGATCGCGTGATTTAGCGAAATCAGTTTCCGCTCCTTTACGATCAATACGTTTGATGATGTGGAAACCATAATCCGTTTTTACCGGAGCAGAGATATCTTCATTGTTTTGTAAAGCAAAAGCAGCAACTTCGAATTCAGTCACCATTTCATTCACTTTAAACCAACGAAGACGACCTCCATTTTGAGCAGCTTGACGATCATCACTTGAATCACGCGCATACACTTCAAACATGGCTGGATTCTTTTTAACGGCAGCGTAAATTCGATTGGCTTTCTGACGAGCAGCTTCAACCGCAGCGGCATTTGCATTCTTAGCTGCAGCAACCAAAATATGGGTAACCAACATCTGTCCTTGTGCCGGACGCTTGTTTGTCACTTTAATAAAATGATAGCCTAATGATGTACGGAAGATCCCAGAAACATTCCCTACAGCGGTATTATACATTTGATTTTCGAATGCATAAGGCGTTTGCATAGCCGTAAAATAACCTAGATTGCCATGATTATTTTTAACAGAAGGATCTTCAGAACTTTCGGTAGCTACTTTAGCAAACTCTTCTTTGTTGTTCATCACACGATCGTACATGTTTTTAATTTTTGTGTACGCAGCTAAAGTGTCTTTCGGAGAAGCGTCAATTGCGCAGCGAGCCACACAATGCGATACTTCAACTTCATATTGATTACGATCAAAAACTTCCTTATAAATAGACTCCAACATCCCCTTATCTACCAAATAATTTTTAGCCAATTGCTTGCGGTAGGTGCCTAATTCCGCTTTAATAGAAGGCAAAGTATCCAAATGTTGCGCATGCGCTTCCGCTACTACAATTTTGTAGTTTTCATACATCATCAAATTATCACGCATTTCAGCCTCTGACTGACCAGCATTCTTATTCAAATTATACTTCTGATAAGCCTTCGTAAACTCCTTTACAGTTACAGGAATACCGTTGTAAGTAAATACTACATCATTTTCATTTTGAGCAAGGCTTACAAGAGCGACACACAAACTAGAAAAAAGCAAGAAAATCTTTTTCATAAGGTCATTTTAACTTTATCTGCGAAAATAATCAAATTCCGATTCTTTGCATATTAAAATCGATGAAGGATTTTAGTTCTTTGTTAAGAAATAATAAAGCATTTTTGCAGTATGAAACAGCCATTTGTCATAGAACGTCTTACGGTAGAAAAAGTATCTCCAGAAGAAAAATCACTCGCGCGTCACGAAGGAAAGGTAATATTCATCGACAACGCCGTACCTGGTGATGTGGTGGACGTTCGCGTGTTTAAAAGCAAAAAGAGCTTCGGCATGGGCACTGCTATCCATTTTCATAGCTACTCCCCTATGCGACAAACGCCTCCGTGTGAGCACTTTACCCTTTGCGGTGGCTGTCAATGGCAAGACATTCAGTATGCCCATCAATTAGAATTCAAACGTACCATCGTAAAAGAAGCTTTTGAACATGTTGGCAAAGTGCAAGACCTTCCTGAAATCCTTCCTACCGTTGGTGCCAACGAAACCTTATACTACCGCAATAAGCTGAATTACGGCTTTTCTGACAAGTCGATTGTGTACGACGACAACTTTAATAATAAAATGCGCTACGTTACTGAAACGGGTGCCGGCTTTCACGTAGCACGAGATTTCGAACGTATACTTGATATCAAAAATTGCCATTTACAAGCAGAACCGTCGAACGCTATCCGCAATTTCATCAAAGCCTTTCTCATCGATAATAACATCACCGTTCATAATGTACGCCGCCATGAAGGCTGGTTTAGAGATATGGTTGTGCGAATGACTAGCAAAGGACATTTGATGGTGATCATTGCTTATTATTTCGAAGATGAAAATGGTCAGAAATTAATGGATGCGCTATTGAAAGCATTCCCACAAATTGATAGCTTGTATTATGTCATCAATCATAAAATGAATGATTTTACGGGCGACCTTGATTTTCATTTGTACCATGGCATGGCGCAGATACAAGAAGACCTAGGGCATTTGACTTTTAATATCAGTCCGAAATCCTTTTTTCAAACCAATTCGAAACAAGCCAAAACGCTTTACGATATCACCAAAGAATATGCGGGATTGACTGGAACGGAGCGCGTGTATGATTTGTACACGGGCACGGGCAGTATTGCCTTGTACGTTGCTGATCAGGCGAAGGAGGTTTTTGGTATTGAGTATGTGGAAGCAGCGATTGAAGATGCGAAAGAAAATGCGAAATTGAATGGCATTAGCAATTGTCAGTTTTTTGCTGGCGATATGGCTAAAGAATTAAATGATAGTTTTATTGCAAAACATGGCCAACCCGATGTCATTATTGCCGATCCTCCACGTGCAGGGATGCATGCGGATGTGATTGATATGCTACTTAAAATTAAAGCTCCACGTATTGTTTACGTTAGCTGTAATCCAGTAACGCAAGCGCGCGACTTACAGTTGTTAGATGCGGCTTATCGTGTATTGAAAATACAACCAGTGGATATGTTCCCTCAAACAAAGCATGTGGAGAATATTGCTTTGCTGGAACTGAAATAATCATAGTGCAAATTAATGTTGCACTATGACTGTTTCTTGCCAAACGCCTTCTGCAGCGTTAATTTGTAAGAGATATACGCCGTTGTTTAACTCTT
>JACCDJ010594084.1_pt1 | contig 12774 bp, 10 predicted proteins | sample 7444481 | NCBI WGS metagenome assembly JACCDJ01 (sample SAMN15323435, study PRJNA562643) | freshwater metagenome | isolation source: river surface water | place: USA:Blue River Watershed | collected 2017-08-15 | reverse complement strand
CAAAACCATGTGAGAAATAAAGAGACTTTCCAGCCGTCAAATATTTCTTCACTGTAGGCCATAATTCGATTTGAGCGGCATCTGAAAGTAGGTAACAAATGATCGTTCCTTTTTCCAAAGCTTCTTCGATTTCAAATAAAGTTACACCTGGAACCCAACCGTCAGCGACAGCTTTGTCATAGGTTTTTCCTTTACGTTGACCTACGATTACATTCAGACCATTGTCTTTCATGTTTAACGCTTGTCCTGGACCTTGAACTCCATATCCGATTACTGCAATCGTTTGATCTGCTAATACTTGTCTAGCCTTCTCTAATGGAAACTCTTCTCTTGTTACGATGTCTTCAACAACTCCACCGAAATTAATCTTTGCCATTTTTTTGTTATTTAATTTATATTCTTTGTTCGATTATACGATTTCCCAATTGCCCTCTTCCGGCAAAAACTCCACTAAGCCTTTCTCCGTTTTACCTACGGCAACACGACCCGACTTAACGTATTCTAATATTTCCCATTTTTTCAAATAGGCATAAAACTCCTGAATTTCTTCCTCCGAGCCATTCTTTTCTACAACTACATAATCTAGGCCAAAGTGCACAATCTTCGCATTCCAATCTAAATTAATCGTTTTCACATCCACTGGAGTTCCTCCTAGCGGTGTCGCAATCTTAAATAAGGCGATTTCGTTGAAAACGATTTCGTCATCTAGGTAACCAAATACGGCGAGAACGTCTGTTACTTTACGGATTTGGCGAACTAATTTTTCAACGAATTCTCGATTTTCGTGCTTAATCACGATGGTAAAACGAGATACACCTTTACGCTCTGTCTCAGAAACCGTCAAACTCTCGATATTGACCCGACGACGCGTGAAAATAATGGTGATGCGATTTAATAAACCGACCGTATTAGTCGTAAAAACGGAAATAGTGTAATTCGTTAACATAATTATTCTAGCCTCACGCTGGTTACACAGCCACCTGCAGGTACCATGGGGAATACATTTTCCTCTTTTTCACAAACGATTTCTAACAGATAAGGCTTATCTGAATTCAATAAAGTATCTAATGAATCACTCAATTCTGCTCGATCCGAAACGGTATGGCCCGCAATGCCGAAACCTTTCGCAATCGTAATGAAATCAGGATTCTGTAATTCTACGAATGAATAACGGTTCTCAAAGAACAATTGCTGCCACTGGCGCACCATGCCTAAGAAGTTATTATTCAAGATGATTATTTTCACCGGCAAGCCGCTTTGCGCGATGGTGCCGAGTTCTTGCAACGTCATTTGGAAACCACCATCCCCGATTATAGCCACTACCTCGCGCTGAGGAACAGCTACTTTAGCTCCAAAAGCCGCCGGTAAGGCAAAGCCCATGGTTCCAGCGCCACCCGAAGTGACGATCGAATTACGTTTTTTGAAACGATAATAGCGATTCGTAATCATTTGGTGTTGCCCTACATCCGTTACGACTACGGCTTCCCCTTTCGTTTTATCGGACAAGAGATTTACGGCCTCACCCATTTTGATTTTATCCCCTTCGTGGAACAAATCTTTCTTCGTGATTTTCTCGTATTCCTCATCGTCGTATTTCTTGAATTCAGCTCTCCAGGCGCTATGGTCTGCCTTATTTACTAAAGGCAACAATGCTTGAAGTGCTGCCTTCGCATCACCTACCACTGGAGCATCCGCCTTCACATTTTTATCCACTTCACTCGGGTCGATTTCAATATGTACGACTTTCGCTTGCTTCGCGTAAGTCGCTAAATCTCCCGTGATACGGTCATCAAAACGCATCCCGATCGCGATCAAAACGTCGCATGAGTTCGTTAATACGTTTGCACCATAATTTCCGTGCATACCTGGCCAGCCTACATAAAGCGGGTGATCTGCATCCATCGCTGACATTCCTAATAAGGTTGTCGCCACCGGAATGCCCGTCTTGTCCACGAAATCATTTAATTCTTTCTCCGCTCCAGCTATTAAAACACCATGACCCGCTAAAATATAAGGTTTCTTTGCCCCGTTAATTAATTTCGCAGCTGCTTCTACATGTTCTGGCTTGGGAACAATGCGAGGCTTGTATGAGATGATCGAGGTACAAGGCTTGTATTCAAAAGGCACAGTCATCAAATCCGTTTGAGCCGTGCGCGTAATATCAATTAAAACTGGACCTGGACGACCTGATTCTGCGATGTAGAAAGCTTTCGCCATGATTTCAGGAATCTCATTCGCATCGATGACTTGGTAATTCCACTTCGTCACGGGCATGGAAATACCGATCAAATCGCATTCTTGGAATGCATCGGTTCCTAATAAATTTCCTTTCACTTGACCCACGATACAAACCAATGGCGTAGAATCGAGCATCGCATCTGCAATGGGCGTGATTAAGTTCGTAGCCCCAGGACCTGAAGTCACCATGCAAACCCCCGCCTTATTTAACATACGCGCGTAGCCTTGCGCAGCATGGCCAGCTCCTTGTTCGTGACGAACTAAAATATGTTTAAGGCGATCTTGGTAATCGAAAAGCGCATCATAGGTAGGCATAATGGCACCACCTGGGTAACCAAAAATCGTGTCCACACCCTGCTCTACCAATGATTGCATGATAGCTTGAGCGCCAGACAAAAATTTCTTTTGGTCAGGTTGATTAGCTGCTTCGGTTTGAGTTTGGGTTTGTCCCATGGTTAACAATTTTCAAAAATTCTGTCTCAATGTAATAGAAAGCCCAATTTAAGCCTTCTGGATAGATAAAAAAATTATTTTCTTATAAATCCGTCACACATCCCTGGCTAGCAGAGGATACGTTTTTAATATATTTGCGAAGAACACCTTGCTTAAATGGAGACTCAATAGGCTTCCAGTTTTTCTTGCGTTCTGCTAATTCTTCATCCGACACGTGCAACACTAGGGTATTGTTCACGGCATCAATCGTAATTTTATCGCCATCTTTTACTAAGCCGATTGGACCGCCTTCCTGCGCTTCTGGCGTCACGTGTCCCACCACGAAACCATGTGTTCCTCCGGAGAAGCGACCGTCTGTGATCATCGCCACGGAGTTTCCTAAACCAGCCCCGATTACGGCTGAGGTAGGCTTTAACATTTCTGGCATACCAGGTCCACCTTTAGGCCCTTCATTGCGAATCACGATCACATGGCCCGGTTTAATCTCTCCTTTTGAAATATATTCAATCACCTCTTCCTCTCGCTCACACACTTTCGCAATACCCTCAAAACGCTCGCCTTCTTTCCCAGTAATTTTCGCTACGGCACCGCCTGGAGCTAAATTACCATACAAGATCTGCAAGTGACCTGAGGGTTTTAATGGTTGTGTGATAGGGAAAATAATTTTTTGTGTGTCAAAATTCAAGTCAGGAGCTTCCGCTAGATTCTCCGCCATTGTCTTTCCTGTGACTGTTAAACACTCACCGTGCAACAATCCTACACTTAATAAGTATTTCAAAATCGCTGGCATTCCACCAATCGCTAACACGTCTTCCATGTAGTATTTCCCACTAGGCTTCAAGTCTGCAATTAATGGCGTGCGATCAGAAATAGCCTGAATATCTTTCAATGTAAACGTAATTCCAGCCGCATGTGCAATGGCTAAATAGTGAAGCACCGCGTTCGTAGAACCTCCTAGGGCCATCACCACAGTCATCGCATTTTCAAATGCATTACGTGTCATGATGTCACGCGTACAGATGTTTTTCTCTAATAACACCTTCATCGCCGCGCCTATCGCCAAACACTCCGCTTTCTTGCCTTCGTGTGTCGCCGGATACGTCGATGAATTAGGTAGTACTAAGCCCATCGCTTCCATAGAAGAAGCCATTGTGTTCGCCGTATACATACCGCCGCAGGCTCCTGCGCCCGGGATTGAATTGCGAATAATGCCTTCATAATCCTCGTCAGAGATGGTCCCTGCATATTTTTTACCCAATGCTTCAAATGCCGAAACGATATCTAATTTTTCTCCTTTGTAAGAACCGCTGCGAATCGTTCCGCCATAAACCAACATTCCTGGGCGATTTAAACGCGCCATCGCCATCATGGCCCCCGGCATATTTTTATCACAACCTACCACGGCTATAACGCCATCATACCATTGTGCCCCTACCACGTTCTCAATGGAATCTGCGATGATATCACGCGATGGCAATGAATAGCTCATCCCGTCATTTCCATTCGTCATTCCATCCGAAACCCCAATCGTGTGGAAGATCAAACCGACCATTCCATTTTCTTGGATCCCTTTCTTAACGTGCACAGACAAGCCATTCAAGTGCATATTACAGGTATTCCCTTCGTAACCTGTACTTGCGATACCGATTTGGGCTTTGTTCATATCCTCACTTGTAAGGCCGATACCGTAGAGCATCGCTTTCGCAGCGGGATTAGATACTTCCTGAGTTAATGTCCGTGAATACTTATTTAATGACATAAGGTTTAAGAAATTTTTTCAAACAACAAATATACGCAATTCGATTTGTAGACGGATAGTTTATGCCAAAGAATCTTTGGCAGTTATAGAAAAAGCAAAATTAATTATTTGTTTTCTCCTACCTGTTGTCTCCACATCGCAAAATACAATCCTTTGCTCGCCACTAAATCGTCATGTGAGCCCTGTTCCACGATCTGCCCTTTCTCTAACACATAGATCCTGGTTGCGTGCATCACCGTCGATAAACGGTGGGCAATTAGAATCGTAAGATGCTCCGTATCAACTGATAACGAACGAATGGTTTCCGAGATTTCTTCTTCTGTCAATGAATCCAATGCTGAAGTTGCCTCATCAAAAACCAATAAATTCGGATCTCGCAACAAAGCGCGCGCTATACTCAAACGCTGCTTCTCCCCGCCCGAAACCTTTACACCGCCCTCCCCTATCAAAGAATCCAATCCTTTGTCGGCTCTGGCTAATAACGATTGACAAGCAGCTTTCTCTAACACAGCCATACACTCTGCGTCCGTCGCCAGCGGATTTACAAACAATAAATTCTCGCGAATAGAACCGGAGAACAATTGTGTATCCTGGGTCACGAAGCCAATCTTCTTACGCAATTGATCAAAATCAATCGCGTCGCCCGGCTCACCGTTGTAATAGACCTGTCCTTGTTTAGGACGGTATAAACCAACGAGCAATTTCACTAGGGTCGATTTTCCCGCACCTGATGGCCCTACAAAGGCAATCGTTTCACCCCCTTTAACCGAGAACGTGATGCCATTCAAAGCTTCAGTAGTGGCAGACTGATGCTTGAACGAAACTTGATCAAATTTCAATTCCTGAATAGACGGAATGGCCTTCGGATTTTCAGGCTTCTTCTCCGATGGAATAGCTAACACTTGCTCGAAATTTTGCAAGGAAACCTCTGCCTCACGGTAGGTATTCACCACATTACCAATCTCCTGCAAAGGATTAAACAGGAAGAATGAATAGATATTCAACGAATAAAATTGACCGATGGTGATTTTCCCTTCGTAGATCAAATAGATCAACACGACCACCATCAACATTCTCAATAAATTCACACAGGTTCCTTGGACAAAGGCCATGGAACGCACATAACGCACTTTCTTCAACTCTAATTTGAGGATTTTTTCCGTCGTTGCATTCAAATGGGCGATTTCTTGCTCTGCCAAACCAAGTGATTTCACCAACTCGATATTGCGCAATGATTCTGTCGTGGATCCCGCTAAACCCGTTGACTCTTTCACGATTTCGATCTGGATCGTTTTGATTTTTTTACTTAAAACGGACGAAACATATCCGATTAGGGGACCCGTGATCAAGAAAAGTGGCATCACCATCCAATGCACCGAAAAAGCATAGACAGAGATGAAAATCAAGGCGATGATGGATTGGAATAAAATATTGATTCCCAGGGTGATCAGCTTTTCCACGTCTGTGCGGACTTTTTGGAGTTTACCCAGGGTTTCGCCGGATCTTTGATCCTCAAACGTCTCATAAGGTAGCTCCAAGGAATGGCGAATGCCGTCTGAATAGAGGTTTGCACCTACTTTTTGGGTAACCGTATTAATGAAATAATCCTGAAAATTCTTCGCTACCCGGCTCACGAAAGCCACACCCACAGAAGCTAAAGCCAAAGGCCAAATAGCCGCCACGAATTGGTCAAGCGTATGCGTATCCGAGCGGTATACCGCCGCCACATCATCGATGATCTTCCTGAATATGTAGGGATCCATCAAGGAGAATACCTGGTTCGTGGCTGCCAGAGCTAGAGCTCCCACCACACGCCAGCGGTATACTTTTAAATAATTCAGTAATAATTTCATGTTTGTTGATTAAAATCTACTTAAGGCCATTTCCGCCACCGTCTTACCGATAGATAAGGAAGAAGTCGCCGCCGGACTAGGCGCATTCAACACATTGATTACTTTCGCATCTTCTACGATCGAGAAATCATCTAATAATCCACCTTCTCTGTCGCAGGCTTGGGCTCTCACTCCCGCACCGCCTTCCACTAAATCCGTGATTTGAATTTCTGGAATTAAGACTTGTAGAGCTTTGGTAAAGGCCTCTTTCGAGAAGCTGCGGTACATTTCACCTAGACCCGTTTCCCAGTATTTCATGGCTACTTTTTGGAATCCTGGCCAAGTTAAGGTCTCCCAAAGCTCCTTCGCATCGACCCCTAATTTCTTATAACCCTCTTTTTTAAACGCTAAAACAGCATTCGGTCCTGCCTCCACGCCACCTTTCATCATTCGAGTGAAGTGAACGCCTAGGAATGGGAAGTTCGGATCTGGGACCGGATAAATCAGGTTCTTGACTAAGTATTCTTTGTCTTTTCTGAGCTTGAAGTATTCACCGCGGAATGGGATGATGCGCACGTCTAATGGTTCTTTTTGAGTCATCTGCGCTACTTTATCCGAATAAAGTCCGGCACAGTTGATCACTAATTTAGCTTCATAAACAGACTTCGTTGTTTCTACGATGGAGAAGGTCAAGCCTTTCTTAATATCCGTTACCTGTTCCCCTAAATGAATTTCGCAACCCTTGATTTGGGTGCCTACGGCTAATTTTGCCGCCACCGCGCGGTAATCTACGATACCCGTTTGAGGAACAAACATTCCCTCCACCCCCGTTACGTGCGGCTCATATTCCCGCATTTCTGCCAAGCTCAATTTTTTCAATCCATCCAGGCCATTTTGTTGACCTCTTTGGTACAAAGTATCTAATTGTGCCCGTTGCTCTTCCGTAGAGGCAACCACAATTTTACCAGTTAATTCAAAGGGAATATTCTCTTTTGTGCAATAATCAATCAATTGATGGTAGCCCTCGATGCAATTTTTGGCTTTCAAGGAACCCGGCTTGTAGTACAATCCTGAGTGGATCACCCCGGAGTTATTGCCCGTTTGATGCATAGAAACCATGCTTTCCTTTTCGAACAAAGCGATATGAAGATCAGGTCTCGCCTCTAATAAGCGATGCGCCGTTGCGAGGCCCACGATGCCGCCGCCTACAATGATTACGTCTAATGCCATAAAATGAAATTTGAATAACAAATATACGGCTAAACGATGGTAAAAAGAATTATTCGTAGCTTTGAAGTATGAACCCGCGGATAGAGCAATTGTATCAGATTTCCAAAGCCCCTACAAGGACCATTTTAGGTCTGATGTCGGGTACGTCATTGGATGGCTTGGATTTGGCTTTGGTACGCTTTACGGGTTTTGGGCTAGACACTTCGTACGAGATTTTGCACTACGATACGCGCCCCTACCCGGCAGAATTTAAAGAATCCATTCGTTCGGTTTTTGCCAAAGAAAATATTCATTTTCCCAGCCTCAGTACACTAAATGCGCAAATTGGACGTTTGCACGCTTCTCTCATTTTAGAAGTTTTAGCTAGCTGGGGAGTAAATCCATCTGAAGTAGACGCGATCGCCTCCCACGGCCAGACGGTCATGCACCGCCCAGACAGAACGGGTAAACTCCCGCATTCGACCTTGCAAATAGGTGACGGCGATCACATTGCCCAATTAACGGGGATCATTACGCTTTCCGACTTCCGCCAGAGACACGTGGCAGCCGGGGGCGAGGGAGCTCCTTTGGCGATGTTTGGCGATTATTTTCTATTCTCTAAGAAAGGAGAAAATAGAATCTTATTAAACATAGGAGGCATAGGCAACTTCACCTATTTACCCGCTTCAGGGGACCCAGCTGGCATTTTAGTGACCGATACTGGCCCCGGAAACACCTTAATCGACGCAGCAGTTCGCCGTTATTTCAATCAAGCCTACGATGAAGATGGCGCCATTGCTCGCTCCGGAAAAATCGACTCTGGCATTTTAGCCGAACTCATGAGCCTGAGCTTTTTCAAGGAACCATTCCCTAAAAGCACCGGACCGGAATACTTTAATTTAGATATTGTTCGCGCCTCCATCAGCCCTGCTGATTTAGTCGCGACCTTAACCGAATTCACCGCTCAAAGTATCACACTCGCCATGAAAACCTACATCCCATCAGGTATCGATGGAACGGTTTACGTAAGCGGTGGGGGCAGCAAAAATCCAGTAATCACGGAGCGTTTAACGGAGCTGCTTCCTTTCCGTGTTTGTGAAAGTGATGAACTGGGGATGCCTTCGGCTGCAAAAGAAGCGGTTTTATTTGCTTTGCTTGCGAATGAAACGCTGGCTGACTCGCCTGGTGCGGAGAGATTGGGGGATTCACCGTGGGAAAGCTTTGGGAAGATTTCTTTGTAATTTTTTAGTTAAAGAATAGAGCATAAAGCACAAAGAATAAAGCATAAAGTTGGAATCGCCTGCGGCGATGAGTATGGTGAAAAATCCTTCGGACTCATTTCCTTCGGACTGCCGACTGCACACTGACAACTGACGACTAAGCCGTGAGGCGGCGAGATTTATGAAATACAAATTTATTGATTCCATCCTTTTTGAGGATGCTGATTTTATTGTGATTAACAAGCCCTCGGGCATTTCAACGCTGGATGAGCGGAAGGATGATTTAGCGCCGGCCATTTTGCGTTTAGCGAAGGAGTATTCATCGGATGCGCAGGTGGGACACCGATTGGACAAAGAAACATCCGGGGCATTAGTAATCGCTAAAAATCCAGAGGCCTACCGCCACATCTCCATGCAATTCGAGCACCGCGAAACGGCGAAACGCTACCACGCGGTCGTAGAGGGCATGCACGACTGGGACGGATTTTTAGTCAACTTACCCATTTTGCCTTTGAAAGACGGAAAAGTGGTGATTGATCGTGCCAAAGGAAAGCACGCTGAAACCTGGTTCCGCACATTGAAAGTATTCCGAGGCTTTACCTTGGTCGAATGCATGCCCATCACAGGTCGAATGCACCAAATCCGAATACACCTCACCTGCCTGAAAGCGCCCATCGTCTCCGATGTGATGTACGGAGGCCCCGAGGTCTACCTTTCAGATTTGAAACGCAATTTCCATTTGAAAAAAGATACAGAAGAAATGGCGATCATGCGCCGCGTAGCGCTTCATGCCCATAGTTTGTCGTTCAATCTCATGAATGGCGACCCTATCACCGTCGAAGCACCCTACCCAAAAGATTTCAATGTGCTGGTAAAGACTTTGGAGAAGTATTCGTAATTTTGCCACCCTGGCTCCGTAGTTCAATGGATAGAATGTAGGTTTCCGGTACCTAAGATGAAGGTTCGATTCCTTCCGGAGTCACAAATCGACCTCTGGTCAACAAAAAAGGACATTTCGTAATGAGATGTCCTTTTGTATTTTAGGAAAAAACTGAACTTGTGTAGAAGATTTGTGTAGCAAGTGAGAATTAAAATTCAATTATGCTTGTGATAATTTTACCAAATGAAGGATTATACCTTGATTGAATGAAAGTCAATGTTTAATTAAGATTTAACCCTAAGGCTAGTCCTACCCAAGGTTTTTGATTATATATCCACTGAGAAGCATTCCCGTCAAGTAATTGGTCAAATCCATAGGCCACCCCTAGAGTAAAGTTATTGATTGCAATTATACCAGCGACTCCCTTTGAGAAGGTAATTCCTTGATACTCATACCCGACTTGACCTTGACTTACATCACTATTTATTACCGCGTTCCCTATGCCAATGAAACCTCCAAATGAGAATCCATAATGGTCGATTTTTCGTTTAAACTTCATGGTAGGTGTTTGGTCGTATTGTACTTGAAAATAATCTTTTCTTTTACCCAAATAGAGTGCCGCGTTTATCTCACTATTTAGTTGAGCAGGTAATCCAGCTTCCCTTCCTCTATATTTTATTGGTATTGCTAACACATCTAAATCAAATGTCGATTTTTGAAAAGTAAAATTATTTTGAATTTGGTTTGTACTTAAAGGCAACGTCAAGACCGGCTGTCCTTTTACCGAGGATACCAATAAAGTATCATTTTGTGTTTCTACAAATATTTTTTTTTCTTTCGTTTGATAAAATCCGTCTTGTAAACCAAATTTTGGAGTGTTTTGAATTACACTACAGCTTCCAAGCAGAATAAAGAGTATAAAATAAATTAGAATACGCATAATTGTTTAGATTTGATACGCAAGTTAAATAAATAGATTTAACCTATTATTAAATTAAAATATGGCATTTGCAATTTACGAGAATGAAAACAGTAAAATTACTTGGATAGACGTAACCTCACCTACCTCATCTGAGTTGTCAGAGCTTAGCAAAAAGTACTCTCTTAATCATTTTGCTATTTCAGATTGTCTTGAGCCCGACCATTTACCCAAACATGAGGATATAGACGGTACACATTTTATTATGACACGTTCTCTGCTCCCAACTCGTAATGGCCAATCCATTTCGATTCAATCCATTTCGACAAAAATTGCATTTTTTTACAGAGATGGTTTATTGGTTACTATCCATCGTATTCCACATGATTTCATCGTAGATGTTCGAAAACGACATTTTGATGAAGATAATTTCCATTCAGTGGAGGAAATTGTTGCCAAATTACTTTGGTATGTCTTACATTCTTATGAGATACCAGCGGTGCGTTTATCAACTGAATTGGATGACTTTGAAAATAAAGTTTTCTCGCAGAATATAACTCCACAAATATTATCTGAATTATACCAAATCAAACGTAATGCGTTAATGAGTAAGAAACTATTGCTTTTTAGTCAGGAGGCGGTTAGTTCAGTTAAAATAAAAAACAATGATACTGGTGCATTGCAAGATACACGGGATTTACATCTCAAGTTATTAAATATCTATGACCAAATTCACGAGGATGTATCCAACTTGGTTAATTTTTATCTTTCAATTTCAGCTCAAAAGACCAATGAAGTAATCAAAGTGTTAACCATATTTTCAGTATTCTTTATGCCATTAACCTTCATTGCAGGAATTTATGGAATGAATTTCGAATACATGCCAGAGTTAAAAGTCCGTTGGGGTTACCCTATTTTACTTATTATAATGATACTACTTAGTGGCCTAATTTATCTTTGGTTTAAAAAGAAAAAATGGCTCTAAACCATAGAATTCGTATTTATGAACAGAGTTGCGTAATTTTTTTAAAGGTATTGTTTGATAACAGTTATTTTTGCAAAAAACTCATTATGAATATCAAAGAAAGACAAAGGAAAATTATGACGGCAGGTGCTGAAAAAATCACCAAGTGGATAGGTTCCACAAAGTCTGTAATCCTTCATACTTTATTTTTTGTCATTTCATTCTTGCTCCCAAACATTGGTTGGGTAGAGTTTGACAGAATGCTTCTAATTTTAACTACTGTTGTTTCATTAGAAGCCATTTACCTTTCAATATTCATTCAGATTTCATTAAACTTAAACTCAGAAAGTATAGAAATCATTCAGGAAGACATTCAAGAAATCGGCGAAGACTTAGAAGAATTAAGTGATGATATTGAGGAATTAAGCGAGGATATTGAAGAAATAGGGGACGATATAACCAAAAAAACAGACAGAGAATTATTAATCTCAATACAAAAATCGATGGTAATTCTTAAACGTGAAATAACCATTTTAAAAAAATCAAATCCTAAATCTTGATTTGAATTCCCATTAAATAAAGTAATTATTAAAAGTCTTATTGATGCAGGTGTAAATTATAATTCAAAACTGTCCTCGAAAACCTTTATTGCCTTATCAGCGAATTTCTGTGGAAACTGCTTTAAATACCCTTGTGTTTGTTGAACCGTTGCATGACCAAGGGCAAAAGAAATCTCCTCAATTGAAGCACCACTCTCTAACATGTGGTATGCAAATGAATGGCGACTAACATGACTTGAAAGTTCCTTGATACCCAAATCTCTTCCGATTCTTCGCAATTTTGAGTTATATCGGGAACGACCTCTTGTAAGTAGTTTTATTTGGTCTCGGTTCAATCTTTTCTTGTCAAAAATCTTCAAATCCTTAAAATCCTCATAAGGAAGATAATCAAAGACATGTCCTGGTTCTTTCTCCCCCATGATTTCACACATTGAGTAGGCAACCATTGACTCAATTCTACGGATTAAACCATCAATAATCACAACCTCCTCGCTGTAATCATCAAACTTGTTTCTTTTAAGATGGTTGTTAAGGTTGATAACGTCCAAGACCGTTAATGAACCAAAATCCTTCTCGGTATGGATATTGAGTATTGTTTCTAATTCGCTCACGCTAAGATTTAACTGACCAATTGGATTTAATTCCATGGCTCGTTGAAATTCCATTGGATAAAAGTAAGACAGTAGTTTCGCAGATTTGAAGGAGAATGGAACGGATAACAAATCATCGTTCTTTTGAAT
>JACCDJ010238530.1_pt1 | contig 12779 bp, 10 predicted proteins | sample 7444481 | NCBI WGS metagenome assembly JACCDJ01 (sample SAMN15323435, study PRJNA562643) | freshwater metagenome | isolation source: river surface water | place: USA:Blue River Watershed | collected 2017-08-15 | reverse complement strand
TCCATTCATAGTTTCAACAAGTGCAACGCCATTTTTGAAAGGAAATGCTTGTTTGTAATTGAATTCAATGGCTTTTTCGCCTGATAATGTAATGTAACCCCATAAATGATCATTCATAACCGCAATCAATACTTTTGGAAGTTCTATAATGTCTACGTTGACAGTGATGGAGGAAAATGGACTCAAAATATTCGAATATTGAATTGGAGTCATTAGTTTTCCTGTGATGTTGAACATACCCCAAGATTTGCCATTGAACAATATTCCAAGTTTCAAAGAAGTGTCGAAATAGATTCTTTGAAATTTACAAGGTAATATTTCTTGTCCTAAAGAGTTGATAATTCCATGCCTATCTGCTTTTTGTACAAAGGCCATATTTGCGGAAAACTGAACAATTTCGTCATAGGTTTTTTGATTTACAGGGGTGCCATCTTTTTCGATGTAAAAGAAATCAGATGCGCCAAAATCGTCAAACTTCATCACCAATGCACATCCTGGCACGAGCATTGAACCATTCGAGTACCACTTTTTATGATAATTCGATGCGTATGGATATGCAAAATCGTATAGACTATCTGTCCATGTTTCAGAACTTGCAGAATCCACATATACATATTTGAGCTCTTTTGTCAAATAAGGAACGGGAACTACGTTTAAATACCTCTTGAGATAATCAATTTGGCCTCTGTGACGCGCTCTAGGGTATTTTTCGATATAACTTTCGTATTTCGCATTGTTGTTGGCAGATTTGGCATCTAAATAAGCAATATTCTCTGCGAGGTTGAAGGCACTATCTTTTTGAGGTGCATTTGGATACTCTTCTACAAATTTTAAATATCCCTGCTCCAAGTTTTCTATTAAAACCAACTCAAAGGCCGTTTTGTAAAGGGTATCTTCAATAATTTTGTAAAAGTTTTTTAAATGGATGACTTTGCTTAATTCTTGGTTTTCAGAAAGTTTCTTCCAATATTTCGATAAATATCCTTTGTAAATGTTTAAATTCTTAGAGGCTATGACCGTTTTGTATTCAATAGTGTCTTCCGTAAAATAAAGATTTTCAATACAGTACTTTAATTTGCTCACACAATTCAAATTTGCATTGACATGATTAGGATTGGTGCTGTCTGTGAAATTTTTGTAAAAGCGATTGTTTTCAATTCTTCCCTTTAATGACTCAAATTGTTTGATGTAATAAAGGTTAATGTTGCTTCGTTCAATTGGATTTGGCTCGTTTTTTCTTTTGAGGAAATAGAGTTTTTCGACTTGTGAAGTTAATAAATCGTTAAACTCATTTAAATTTAGGCCGTATCGCTTTTGTAATTTGATTGATTCTTTTTGATTTTGATGCTGAATAAACAATTTCATCAGCGCTTTTTCAGAAAAAATTAATGCCGAATCAAAATTTTGATCATTCTCATATATTCTAGATAGATCGTACCATGCAATACATTCATTAGAATCTTTTCCTTGAATTTGCTTATAAATAATTTTTTTAGACTCCTTAAAATTATTATTATCAATTAGTTGATGAGCTTTGTAGAGTTTATTGAAAAATGGTAAAAATGGATTTGCCAAAGCCAAACTGCCCTTTAGAATTGCGAATAAAATGATTAGCCTTTTCAAAATCACAATACAAATTTATTACATAAATTTGTTAAATGGAATACAGACGATTAGGTAAATCTGGTTTGCCAGTTAGCGAACTGAGTTTTGGCTCTTGGATAACCTTCGGAAATCAAATTGGAGACGACATGAGTGAGTCACTCATGGATATGGCCTACGATGCCGGAATTAACTTTTTTGATAACGCGGAAGTTTATGCGGCAGGCGAGAGTGAACGCGTAATGGGCAAAATACTGAAAAAGAAAAATTGGTCTAGAGATTCTTATTTGGTTTCAAGCAAAGTTTTCTTTGGTGCAGGTGCTAAAGTGCCGACTCAAAAAGGTTTACATAGAAAACATATCATTGAAGCTTGTGAACAAGCACTAAAGCGCTTGCAAGTGGATTATTTGGATATGTACTTTTGTCATCGACCCGATAAACAAACGCCAATCAGTGAAACTGTTTGGAGTATGCATCAATTGATTATGCAAGGTAAGATTTTATATTGGGGAACCAGTGAATGGAGTGCCCAAGAAATTATGGAAGCGCATATGTTTGCTGAGAAATATCACCTCATAGGCCCTGTAATGGAACAACCTCAATACAACATGCTTCATCGCGATAAAATAGAAGTTGAATATAGTCAGATTTATAAAACTGTTGGGCTTGGAACCACCATTTGGAGTCCTTTGGCAAGTGGCTATTTGACAGGTAAATACATTGATGCGCCAAAGAAAAATGTTCGACTCAAAAGAGAAGAATTGGGGTGGTTGGCCGATAAATTATTTACCCCAGAGAACGAAACTAAAGTCAAAAACTTAATGACATTTGCCGCCGATCATGGATTTTCATTGCCACAGTTAGGAATTGCTTGGTGCTTAAAAAATGAAAATGTAAGCACGGTGATTCTTGGTGCAACTAAAACCTCTCAATTGAAAGAAACTCTCAAAAGTACTGAGTTGGTAAGCAAATTAACACCAGAAATCATGCAAGATATTGAAGCCATTTTACAGAATAAACCTGTGCATCCTCAATACTAAAGTGTTTTTTTTGAGGGACATTCATTCCTTCTCAATAATCAATCCTTCTGCTATATTTGTGTTCTATGAATCGTAAGTCGTTTGTTTATCATTCAATGCTTGGACTTGGAGGTTCTCTGATTGTAAGAGATTCCTTAGGCTCAGTTATCCCTCATGAAAATGATGCTCTTTCTGAATTGAAAGCACATTCGATGTCCGAAAAGCGATACAATAACGAAGCCTATTGGAAGAAAGTTTCTAAGTTTTTCAATAGGCCAAAAGATTTTTTACAGTTTGAGCATGGATATTTTTCACATCAGCCTCAAACGACGTTGAAGTTTCATCAATTGGCTGAAAATCACATCAATAACCAAACTTCAGAATTCATGAGAACAGTTCAGGAAACTGAGATAGAGAGCGCACGGGTTAAATTGGCTGACTTTTTAGGCGTTGATCCGGAAGAATTGGCATTAACGCGCAATACAACTGAGAGTTTGAACATTGTGATTATGGGCTTTCCTTGGAAAACTGGTGATGAAGTGATCATTGGAAACCAAGACTATGGAAGCATGGTTGAAGCTTTTGAACAGGCATCCGCGCGATTCGGCATTGTCATAAAAGTTGCCAATGTTCCATTGATGCCCAAAAGCGACGAAGATGTGGTTGAAGCTTATTCTCAATTGGTGACTCCCAAAACAAGAATGTTGCATCTCACGCATACAATTAATTTAACTGGCCAAGTCATTCCAGCCAATGCAATTGTAGATCGATGTAAATTATTAAATTCCTCCTTTGCAGTGGTCATTGATGCCGCACATTCCACAGCGCATACCATTGATAAAATTGGGTCATTCAAAGCTGATTTTATTGGGGGAAGTTTGCATAAGTGGTTGTGTACACCATTGGGATTGGGATATTTGGTGGTTCGGAAATCTGAAATTCCTAAAATATGGCCGTTATTTGGGGATGTGAATATTGCAAAAAACAATGTGAGAAGGTTTGAACATCAGGGAACTAGGCCAATTCATACCATTCAAACCTTGCATGCTGCCATTGAATTTCAAAACGCTATTGGATTTGAGGCTAAGTTGGCGCGATTGCAATACTTGAAAGAGATGTTTTTGTCGAAAGTTGATGGTAAAAATGGAATCAAATGTATTTCTCCATGGGAGGACAAAAATAGGGGAGGTGCAGTTTTTTGTATTCAGAAAGAAGGATTCACACCTGCGGAATTTGCAACAAAAATCATGAAAGATTTTCGCATTTTTACGGTTGGAATTGATCATCCTGTAGTAAAAGGAGTGCGTGTTACTCCACATTTAAGCAATACAATTGACGACGTAAATCGGTTTACTGATGTCATTTTAAGGGCATAAAACAAACAATTGGGTCATTGAATTGTAAAGTTGTTGAATTTTTTTGTAACAAATTGGTAAAAAATTACGTCTATTGTAAAAAGAAATTAAAACCATGAAAAAATTAATTTATTTACTCGCTTTTATAACTGTACTGAGTGTTACAGTTTGGTCTTGCAAAAAAGACGAAGCTCCAACGGTGCCAACAGATAGCACCCTACCCAATGAACAACCAGTTGCTCTTGGTGATTCTTTAGGAGAAGTGATTGATAATCCAACAATTGCTGACGCTTCGATGTCGGCTGATTTGGTTATTGAGAGCTATCCTACTTTCCTTGAAACAGATTATTTTTCTTTGGCAATTGTTGAAGGTCCACAAGGTGGAAAAGATGATTCACTCAACAAAGCTTGTACTGGTTCATTTAAATTAACTAAAGCTCAAAAGGAAAAACTTTCAGCTGCGCACAAGGCAAAAGAAGAGTGCATGGACGCAAACAGAAAATTGTTAAAAGCAATTGACCGTGAAATTGAATCTTGGGTGAAAAACCAAAAGGCGGAAATCATTGCTAAAGCTAAGTTGCAAATGGATTCAATTAACAAACTTTTTGATGCTGGTTCAATCACTGCATCTCAAAAGAAAGAAATGTTGAATCAAGTTGAATTAAACAGAGGCGCTGCAATTAAGGCGTTGTCTGCAAAAGCGAAAGAAAAGATTAAAAATAGCATTAACCGTGCAACGCTTAAAGGTAAAATCATTGATTGCGAGAAAGTTTATTTGAAATCAATCAAAGAAATTTTATCAGCTGAACAATACGAAAAATGGATTAAATGCCATAAAGAGAAATATAAAAAGAAATAAAATTTATATTTTTTTGATTTGTAAAAAAGGAGACTCTAGGGTCTCCTTTTTTGTTTTAGATTTCCATTAAAACTTGATTTTTGTCATATTCTTTATGATTGTGACAATCTATTTTTGAAAAATAGTTGCCATGGAAATCATACAACCACATTGTCAGAATTGTAAATCACGTTTGTTGGGCATTTTTGCCGAAATGAACATCGATGATGTGATGTGGCTCAATGAAATGAAGCATTGTAAATCGTTTAAAAAAGGTGAGCTTATTTTTAAGGAAGGTCATTATCCAAAAGGTTTATTTTGTGTTCATGCTGGTAAGATGAAAGTTGCACAATTGGGTGATGATGGCAAAGAACAAATTGTTCACCTTATTCACAATGGCAGTATCATGGGGCACAGGGCCATTTTAGGAGATGATCAATATTCGTGTTCTTCAATGGCAATTGAAGACTCTCAAGTTTGTTTCATTCCTAAAGATACATTTCAAAGAATGCTGGAAGGTAACGCAAAACTTGCCTTAAGAATTGCTCATCTGCTTTCTGATGAACTCAAAGAACTTGAAAAAAAAGTAACGCATTCAGTTCAAAATACAGTGAAGGAAAGATTGGCAGAATCTATCTTGAAATTAATTGATAATTACGGATTTAAACCTGATCAACAAACCATTGATGTTTTGGTAACTCGAGAAGATTTGGCAAATTTGGCTGGAACCACAAGAGAAACGGCTACAAGATATTTGTATGAATTTCAAACAAATGCAATCATTGAGCTGCATAAAAAACACATTAAAGTTGTACACCTAAAACGCTTGATTGAATATTCTCATTGTAAATAATTGATTGTGATGTACATCACATTTTGCATAATGGTCAACTTCTAATTTTGAAAAAGCATTCAAGCTTAGGCTTCAATGTCCCTCAAAATAAAAAGTTATGTCAATCTATCAAAAAGCAGGACAAATTCCTCACAAACGGCACATAGTATTTCGCCAAGGAAACGGCGAATTATACCACGAAGAATTATTTGGCACCGAAGGTTTTTCATCAACATCTTCTTTGTTGTATCACCTTTATCCGCCAACTATGGTTAAATCGATTGGTGAACCTATCAATCACCGACCAACCATTGCCATTGAAGACAACCTTAAATGTTTGAGTTTTTTGGGATTTGATGTTGAGCCGTCCGAAGATTACATTGAGAGCAGAAAGGTCTTTTTTCTCAATAACGATATGCAAATTGGAATTGCATGTCCCTCAAAATCAATGACCGAATATTACTTTAAGAACTCCGATTCCGATGAAATGCTCTTCATTCATAGAGGTTCTGGAAAATGTAAAAGTATGTATGGAACCGTTGAATTTGAATACGGCGATTATGTCATTATTCCGCGTGGAACAGTCTATCAATTAGAATTTGATACGAACGATAACAAAATTTTGTTCATCGAAAGTCATAGTCCTATTAGAACCCCAAAACGGTATCGCAATGAATTTGGGGGGTATTTAGAACATTCTCCATTTTGTGAGAGAGACTTTAAATTCCCTTCGAATTTTGAAACTCATGATGAAAAAGGCGACTTTAAAATCATGATTAAAAAACGTGGACTCATTTATCCTTATGTATATGGTACACACCCTTTTGACCTTATTGGTTGGGATGGATACAATTATCCTTATGCATTTTCAATCTTTAATTTCGAGCCTATTACGGGTAGAATTCACATGCCACCTCCCATTCATCAACAATTTGAGGGACAAAATTTTGTGGTTTGTTCTTTTGTGCCAAGGATGTATGATTATCATCCAGATGCCATTCCGGCACCTTATCACCATAGCAATATAGATGCCGATGAAATATTATACTATGTTGACGGTGATTTTATGAGCCGCAACAATATCAACAAGGGTCAGTTTACACTGCATCCTGGGGGAATACCACATGGACCGCACCCTGGTGCCATCGAAAGAAGTATTGGTAAAAAAGAAACAGGCGAATTGGCGGTAATGATTGATCCTTTCAATCCTTTAAAGATTACCACAGAAGCGCTAAAATATGAAGTGAAAGATTATTACACTTCTTGGATTCAAAAATAAAAAATCGATCAATTTATGGAAACTAAAGATTTAACGAAAGTTACAAATTTTAATTATTCAGGTGAAAAAGTATTCGAAGAAGCTCAAGATTTTCTTCCGATTAATGGAACCGATTATGTAGAGCTTTATGTTGGCAATGCCAAGCAAGCGGCCCATTATTATAAAACTGCTTTTGGATTTCAAGAATTGGCTTATTGTGGACTTGAAACAGGTTCAAGAGATAGGGTTTCATATGTGCTTGTTCAAGATAAAATTAGATTGGTGTTGACCACTCCATTTGATCCAAATGGTGAAATTTCTGATCACATTCGCCGACATGGTGATGGAGTGAAAGTGATTGCTCTTTGGGTTGATGACGCAATGAAAGCGTATGAAGAAACCATCAAAAGGGGTGCAAAATCATACATGGAACCTCATATGAGTATCGATGAACATGGTGAGGTTATGCGTGCTGGTATTCATACCTATGGCGATACCGTTCACGTATTTGTTGAACGTAAAAACTATCACGGCGTGTTTTTACCAGGCTATGAAAAATGGGAATCAGAATTTAGACCCAGCCATGTTGGTTTGAAATATATAGATCATATGGTGGGCAACGTGGAACTTGGCAAAATGAACGAATGGTCTAAATTCTATGAAGAAGTGATGGGATTTGCCAACTTGGTTACCTTCGACGATAAAGACATTTCAACGGAGTATACCGCGTTAATGAGTAAGGTCATGACAAATGGAAATGGTAGAATAAAGTTTCCGATCAATGAACCTGCAAATGGCAAAAAGAAATCTCAGGTTGAAGAATACCTCGACTTTTACCATGGACCAGGTTGTCAGCATATTGCAGTTGCAACTGATGATATAGTTTTCACTATTTCTGAAATGCGTAAACGAGGTGTAGACTTTTTGTATGTTCCTGGTAGTTATTATGATACTGTGAAAGATAGGGTGGGTATGATTGAAGAAGATATGAATGAACTCAAACGTTGGGGAATTATGGTCGATAGAGATGAGGAGGGATATTTACTCCAAATTTTCACCAAGCCTGTGGAAGATAGACCAACCTTGTTTTTTGAAATCATCCAAAGAAAAGGTGCTAAATCTTTTGGAAAAGGAAATTTTCAAGCCTTGTTCGAATCTATAGAAGCTGAACAAGCCCGCCGTGGAACTTTATAAAATGATGCCATGTTGATGCCTTTGAATTTACAAAAATGGATTGATGAACATCGCCATTTATTGAAACCGCCTGTTGGAAATCAGGTGGTGTATACAGATTCCGATTTTATTGTGATGGTAGTGGGTGGTCCAAATGCACGGAAAGAATTTCATTACAACGAAGGGGAAGAGTTGTTTTACCAACTACAAGGTGATATGCAATTGCCAATTCGCGAAAATGGGAAAACCCGTGTGATTGATATTCGTGAGGGAGAGATGTTTTTATTGCCCCCAAAAGTTGAACATTCACCCCAAAGATTTCCCAATACGTTTGGTTTGGTGATAGAACGACAACGCAAAGCAGATGAAATAGATGCTTGCACTTGGTATTGTGAACACTGCGATGCGCAACTTTACAAGGCACAATTTCATTTAAAAGACATTGTGGTTGAATTGCCAAAACTCATGCAACATTTTTACGATCATGTTGAGTTACGCACATGCAATAAATGCGGAACTGTAATGGATGTCCCTCAATTAAAAAAAGAAAAAGTATGAAACAGGCAACCATCATTGGTTCTGGATTGGTGGGTTCATTGTGGGCAGTGTATTTGGCAAAAGCTGGATATAAAGTCACTGTTTTTGAACGCCGTTCGGATATGCGTAAAACAACCATCAAAGCCGGAAAGTCTATCAATTTGGCCACTTCTTATAGAGGTTGGACGTCACTCAAAGAGGTTGGAATTGATGAGGAAATTAAGAAAATTGCCATTCCTATGTATGGACGAACCATGCATAACCTCGATAACCGTGAAACTTATCAGCCCTATGGTGTTCAGGGTCAAGCTATTTACTCTGTTTCACGGGCCGATATTAACTGTAAATTAATGGATATTGCAGAGCAACAAGGCAACGTAAATATTGTATTTAACCAAGATTGTGTGGGTGCCAATTTAGAGCAAGGTATTGTACATCTTAAAAATAATGTCACCGGTGAAACTTCTGAATTTAAATCGGATGTTGTTTTTGGAACCGATGGTGCGTTTTCTGCCGTTCGATATCATGCTATGCAGAAGTTAGATCGGTTTAATTTTAGTCAGAATTATATTCAAGATGGTTATCGTGAAATTCTTTTGCCTGCAAATTCCGATGGTAGCTTTAAACTAGAAAAAAATACCCTGCATATTTGGCCTCGCGGAAGATTTATGCTCATTGCCCTCCCAAATTTTGATGGCTCTTTTACCTGCACGTTGTTTATGCCTTTTGAGGGACATGACTATTGCTTTAACAATCTTACATCGAAAGATAAAGTTGAGGTGTTTTTTAAAGTGGTGTTCCCCGATTTCTATGAAATGATGCCCCATGTTGCCGACGCTTGGGAAGAGCATCCATTGAGTTCTTTGGCCATCATTCGATGTTATCCTTGGACAAATGGCAAAGTTGCATTAATGGGTGATGCTGCTCATGCAACGGTTCCATTCTTCGGACAAGGCATGAATGCTGGATTTGAAGATTGTTCGGTCATGAATGCTCTTATGATCAAACACAATCACGATTGGCCAATTATTTTCAAAGAGTATGAAAAAATGCGGAAACCAAATGGTGATGCTGTTCAAGATTTATCGCTTTTAAATTATGTGGTGATGCGCGATAAAGTTACGGATCCAGAATATTTGTTAATGCAAAAAATTGAACGAAGAATTGCCGAATTGTACCCAGGTGAATATTTTCCAATGTACTCAATGGTTTCGTTCAGCGATATAGAATACCATATTGCCTTAAACAAGGGAAAAGCACAAGATGAGATGATTTTAGACCTCATTCGAACAAAAAACATCACTGAAAATCACAATAACGAAGCAATTGATTCAATAATTCACGAATTCTTTAAAAATAGAAGTTAAATTTGAAAACTATGTCAACTGAAAGAGACGAAATTTTAAATAGAATTGACGCCAAATATCACGCCATTGATCAAAATCCAGATGTTCATTTGGAGGGACTTGTGTGGGCGAATCCAATCACTTATTGGGATTATATTTTGCCTGAAGCTTTATTGGGTCTTCAAATTCAACGTACAACCCAACCCGACGAGATGGTGTTCATTATGTATCATCAAATCAATGAGTTGTTATTTAAAATGATATTGTGGGAAATTGACCAAGTGAGCAATGCGGAAAAAGTAGAAGCTGCCTTTTTTACAGAAAAATTGCGTCGTGTGAGTCGTTATTTCGACATGCTGTCATCTTCATTTTCAATTATGGGGGATGGCATGGAGCGCGAGCAGTATATGAAGTTTAGAAATACATTGACACCGGCGAGTGGATTTCAGAGTGCGCAGTACCGTTTAATTGAATTTGCATCCACTGAATTAATCAATTTGATTGATTACAGATTTAGGGCTACAATTGATCGAAATACGCCATATGAGCATGCTTATGAGCATTTGTATTGGCAAGCTGCGGGCAAAGACCATAAAACTGGCAAAAAGAATACCTTGTTAACAAATTTTGAAAGAAAGTATAAAACAGAATTTTTGCGCAAAATGGAGGGATATAATACCACCAATTTATGGACAAAATTCAAGGAATTGCCAGAGAATGTAAAATCGGATGTTGAATTGGTAAAAGCGATGCGTCATTATGATTACACGGTGAATGTAACATGGGTGATGGCACATTATCATGCTGCTGGTAAATACTTAGGAAATGCTGCTGCTACTGGTGGCAGTGAATGGCAAAAGTACATGCATCCTAAATACCAACGCCGAATTTTCTTCCCAGAGTTATGGAGTGAAGAAGAATTGAAAAACTGGGGCGAAGGAGTGTAAGACAAGTTTTTAATTAAAGTTTACAAAGGCTGTTTTCAATTGAAATCAGCTTTTTTTTTGCAAATAGTTTGATTGAGAAATAGAATTTGTAAATTGCAATAAATTAAAGGGAAATTAGCTTTTTATTTGGATTTTTTCAATTATATTGCATAGTTGTTTTTAAATTAAAAATAATAATTAAAATTATGTTATGAAAAAAAGTTTGTTGTTTCTCAGACTTATACTTTTGTTTGTATGGGTACCATTGAATTTATCAGCACAAAAGGAATTTAAGCAGCAATGGTATTTGCAGTTTCATTCAAGTATTCGACCTGGGTATAGTTCTGGGATAGATTTGCCTCATGCAGAAGTTGATTCTATGGGCAATACTTTTATTTGTTTTATTTCAAATTCAACCCTTGAATTTCAAAATAAAATTGATACAGGATTCAAATATTCCATCTATAAAATTGACAAGAAAGGTAAGCTTGTTTGGAGCAAAATTTTTAGGCATGGCTTTGAAGTTGGTGGAGGAGGTATTGGTGGTGTTACTTCTGATAGAAGAGGTGGTGTTTATGCCCTAATTGCGATTGGGAACTATATTAAATTTACAAAAGATTCAACATTTGTTAAGCCAGGTATAACTGAAGCCATTGTGCATTTCAATGCAAATGGCGATTTTGATTTTATGACTCCGTTGCCTATTTCACAGTCTTTGGGTAATTTGCTTTTTGCATTTAATGATAAGTTGTATTATCCGAGAATGAACAATACAATGTACGTTATTTCAAAGGATGGAAAAATTGAAAATTCTTATTTTCCTTATTATTCAGATTACTCCTACCATTATGCCATCAATAAAAGTGGACAAGTTGCATCCTTAAAAGTGTTAAATCCTTACGGATCTTTTAAAATTGGAGATTCCACTTATGTTCAATCTAAAAAGAAATATGGATATGTGATTGTGGTTAGGGAAAAAACTGGGGCTTTGCTTTGGCATAAGTTTTTTAAGGATAGGAATTTCTTGGATATAGATGATAATCATTCGTTGCGATGGGATAATGATAATAATCTCTATTGTGCTTTAAATTTTGGGCCATCCACGGAAGAATATGCTCAATATATTCAAGATGGTACAAAATCGATCATTTATAAATTTGATCAACAAGGAAATATAAAAGGCAGTTTGTTTGATACTTTGCGAAATTCAAACAATAATTATTATACTCAAGTTTGGCTTCAAAATGATGGTTCAGGTAATGTATATGCCGATTTATATACGGCCTCTTATGCACCAATGAATTATCCTAAAATGAATATATCATCAGCCGACATTAGTAAGTACACTCGATTGTTATTTGATACGAATTTTAATATTAAATCATATTATCAAATTAGAAATGCGCCTAGATTGGACAATAGTTTAAATAGTTATGGGTCTATTTTTTGGAAGTCTTCTAAAATCACAATAGAGCCAAATAGAACATATGAACTACCAAATGGAGAAACAGTGAATTGTACCTCCGATAACGACTTTTTTGTGATTTACATGGATACAAATAAACAAGTTAATTCTACTGGAATTAAAGACTTGGATCAAAAATTTACAGCAACATTTCTGATCACACCGAATCCATCGAGTTCAAAAAAAACATTTAAAATCGAAGGAAATTGTGGCATTGATAGATTAGTGATTTATGATTTAACAGGAAAAGTTGTTTATTCAATAAATAATATTAGAAATAAAACTGCAACTATCGATGCGAATACAATTCCAGGAATCTATTTTGTAAGAACAGAATTTGTGAATGGACAAAGGGTAACGCAAAAGTTGATTGTTTCCGAATAAATACAACGAAATTTCGCAAAAACTTTTCCCAGAAAGATTTGCAT
>JACCDJ011723964.1_pt1 | contig 12787 bp, 8 predicted proteins | sample 7444481 | NCBI WGS metagenome assembly JACCDJ01 (sample SAMN15323435, study PRJNA562643) | freshwater metagenome | isolation source: river surface water | place: USA:Blue River Watershed | collected 2017-08-15 | reverse complement strand
GCCTAATATAAAAGATCTGTTAGTTAATTTAGCTAATATTTTATACCCTAACGAGGAAAAGACTACCAAAAAATCATTGCAATCATCAATAGAGTTTGGTACAGTTAAGTTATCAACTTCTTTAATTACACCTTCAGACATTTCAACTATAGCTTTAAAAGGTATGTTCGCATTATCTAATACACCTTTAGCTAAACTTTCGTCGAGATTTACACCTATTTCCCTTCCATATTTTTCTTTAAAACGCTTACTTAAATTTTGCGCTCTTGTAAGTAGCCCCCTTTCTTGGTTACCCAACTCCCCAAGTAGGTACTTTCTTTGATCTATTTCTTTATCTGAAAGTAAAGAGGTAACATTCGCAGTTTTACCTATCTTACTACGTTTATCTAAGATTTTATAAAATTTATTCCTATGTTCTTCTTTTGTCTCTTGACTTTTGAGGACTGCTAATATTAAAGCTTCATCATATTCACTAATATTTTCTAAATCAGTTTCTTTTAATGATGAAAAAATTTCCTTCGTTTGTCTATTATGCCTTGTACGAGAATTTATTGCCAAGTCGAAAACACCTTTATTATTATTTTCGATGGTTAATGCTCCATGTTCGGCTATAGTTTTTCTTATATTATTAAAGACTTTATCGAGTGTATTTAATTGAGTGCTTATTCTTTTTTTAATATATATATCATTTTCACCATTTTCGCCCCTTTCATCTATTGTATAAACTCTATTAAAATCTCTTAAAGATGGGTTGTTGCCAATTTTTGCTAAGTCTTTACCTTTGAGAGCTTCACGAAAAGCATCCTTTAACTCTATTTCTATTTCTAGTAATGATTTAGCTTGTGCAATAGTGCCATAGTTGTTAGTTTGTATGATTTTTCGTTGATTATCCCGCATCCATACGACTAGTGCTTCTTGCATTTTTTGCAAAACAGGATCTTTAGCTTGTAACGAGGCTATGCGTGTAAGTTGGCGATCGGCATGACCTATTGCTCCTTGAGCGATTGCTCCTGTAGTACCGTCGCCTGCTACTTTAACGATAGTATGACCGAGTTTATCCCCTATAACATCCGAGGCACTTCCATTAAATACATCTAAAGCTTTATCAATAACAATATTACCTGTATCAACTTTAGCTGCTACATCTGTTAAAGTGTCAAAACCTTTACTTAATACATCACCACCTATGTCATAAGTTCCGTGGCGTAAATCTCCCAAAATCCCTAAACTATTTAAACTATTATTAATTAGAAAGCCGTTTCCTAATTTTTTAACTAAGCCTAATGTAGGTGCTCCCCAATTCGCAGTAAACGCATTAGTTGATTGAAATAAATTTTGTTCGTATTCTTTTGCGTCGTTATAAAGGAGCGAAAATTTAGCTTGTAATGGTAGTGTTTTTTCATCGATAAATCGATAAGCATTAGCTAACACCATGCTAAATTTATTTGCGGCATTATATACGGCTCTTTCGTTATGTAGAGCTGTTTCAGTTCTTAAGGTTTTATTTATATTTTTTACTAGTTTATCTGTACCAATAAAAATAATTTCTTCATTAATATCTTTCTGTACTTTTTCTTCTCCTTTTGTTGCCTGTAATGTATTGGCTTCTTTTTCTAGCTTATTATCTGTTTTTACCTCTGCCCAAAAATCTTCTATGTCATCATCTGCCCAAGGATCGATATAGGTATCTTGTTTAACTCTCTCACATTCCTTAGTTTTTTTAACCGAAAATATACAATTTTCAATCTTCTCTAGAACTTTAATTAACTCATCACAACAGTTGTAACTTGTGTTTTTCTCAATCTTAGCTAGTAGTGAATTAGTTACCGTTAATTCTGGGATTTTTGCTGATTCTCTACTTCTTATTTTGGGTTTAGTCGCATCATAATTGCCAAAAACATCATCAATTATATTATCTATTTTTTCAGATTTAGTTTCATCTTTTCTAATTTTAAAAGGTTTTGTTAATTCATATTTATCTATTGTTTTGGCTAACAAAGGTATAATTTCATTACTATCAGGTGCGGCAGTAGCTAATTCTGGACGATTATAGCCAATATTAAAAATAGCATCAATAAATTCACGGTTAACTTCTAAACCATTAAATTTAAGTATTTCAAGTGTATCATGTAATACTCTATCAATAGCTGCGTCTTTTCTGTCCTGTTGAGGTCTTCTAAGTTCTTGCACTGCGTCTCGGTATTTAATACCTGCTTTTTCTCGCGCAGCTATTATTTTTGGGTCATTTCGATCTGTATTTTCTGTAATTTGATTATATAAACGTTCTTGAGTACCTTTAAATTTTTCAGGTATACTTTCAATGACATCTAAGCTTTGTTGCTTAAAAGTAGCAATTGTTTCAATACTTTTTTGGCGAAAATCATTAAAAGCAGTTTTATTATTATCGATTAAACGCTTAATCAATACATCAAATACTTGATTAGGTAGTTGATTATTATTACTATAGCTTTTATTTAGTTTATCAACTAGTTCCAGTAAACGCCGAGGGTCATTTAAATATCCAGTTTCAGCAATAACTTTAGGTGCTAATTCACGTCGTTCTAGTTGACTTAAATTGTTATTTGCAGTTAATTCAGGAATTATACTTTCAATAACACCAAAATCTAATTCATCTATTGCAGATAATAATGCGGCTAATATATCATTTTGAGACATATTAGTAGACGCTATTAACGTTTTAGCATCATTTGCTAATGTACTAGAAGCATTTTTAAAATTAGTTGATATCTGACTAAAATTTTGTTGTATTTCTTTAGGTAAATTTTTAATCTGCTTAAAAGATTCACTCAAATAAGAAAATTTATCAAAAGTCGATTTAGTAGACTTTTGAATTTCCATCATATTTTTGATGTAATCTTTTTGTACTTTTTCTAAATCTTTTGGATTAATATCAGGAAGTTCTTTTAAATGACTAAAATCAATAGGAGTCGATTCACCATCACGATTAATCATAACATTGTTAGGGTTTAGATCGCCATGATCGTATCCCTGACTATGTAAATAAGACATCTGAGATGCTGTTTGTATTAAAGCAATTAATCCTTTTTGTACCTCACCGAAGCTATCATCATTAATATCAAAAGCTTTTTGATTACCGTTATTGTCTACTATCGCGCTTTTTAATTGCGTTAAAGCTTTAATAAGCAACGATCCTGCCGAGTTACCTTCAAGTAGCGGCTGAATCATAAACTTATCAGTACCTAAAACTTGATTATCTTTATTATAATCAGGTAAAAATTTCCAGTTAAATAAACCTTTTTTTATGGCTAGATTAAAGTTTTCAGCTTCTTTTTTAAAATCAGCAGAAGTTGAAGGCTTAGCATCTTTTATAAAAGGTAATTGTCCTATAGATTTAAAAAGAGGATTATCTGATTCATCCGCAGCCTTTTTGACCGCAGATGCTACTCCATTAATTTCCCTTGCTATTTTAATAATACGTTCATTAGCTTTGTCGGCGACAATGATACCTTCAAAACCCTGATTAAGTATCTTTATGTTATCTTTATTAACTTCTTTTAATATCTTACCTGTTTCACGAAAATCCTTATTAATTTTTGCTGCTAATTCTTCTAAATCTACTACTTTTTCTTCTACTTTAATACGACTTTCTATATTTTTATTACGTGTAGAAATCGTATTAGAGTCTATAGATTGTCCACCACCAAATTTTCTATCTTTAGTCGTAAAAATTAAAGTTTTTACCAAACGGGTAAAGAAGTCTTTGGGTAAAACATCTTTATATTCTTTATTACTGTGAAATTCTTTAGCTAGAGCAATAAAATTAGAATCTAACTTTCTTTCACCAGTTTTATAAAAATGTCGAATACCTGCTTCAAGTTCATAAGCAATATATGCATATGCCTTAGTAGCTTCTAAAAATTCATCAGATACCTCATTTTGTGCATGTAATTCTTTTGCTTGTTCATAGGTATCTAATTGATTATAATCAATAAAACCTGCTAAAGCACCTCCAGCTTTATAATCTTTACTTGTTAATCTATTTTCTGCATCATCATAAGAAAACATCGCATATTGTTCCTCTGGATGCACATCTTTACCCGCTTCCCAATTAAGTAAAGCATTTAGAACTTCAACATCTTTATTGCGCTTAGAAATATAATTAGATAAAGCTTTTTGCCCCTGCTCGGTGGTTGCTAATTTATCTAATAAAGGTACTGTTTTTTTATTATACTTAGAAAACCAAAGTAATACTTTTTCTACCGAACCATTAACTAAACTAGGCGAAATTTTACCTAGAATAGCTGTCATTTGTATTTTGGATAATTCTAATATTTTTTCAGGAGATAAATTAGTGTTATTAGTATCCAAGCTAAGCGCAGAATTTTGTGCAAGACTCGTATTAATGTTGTTAATACCTTCTAATAAATTACCTATCGCACCACTAAGTAATTTTTCTTCTCTTAAATAAATACGCTCTTGATTAATTTTTTTATCTAGACTTTTAGCTTCTTCCTGTTTTGTATCATCAAAAGGATCGATAGCTGCTTTTTGCGCTTCTAAATCGGCTAGGTTGAAACGTTCTGCTTTATCTAACAAACTTATACGTTTTAATAAAGCTTCCATATCCCGTGAGAACATTTTGCTATCAATCATAAAAGCTTGTTTAGCTAATACAGCTACTTTCGATCGATCGATAGCTTTCTCAAAATTAGGAAAAACCTGCTTTGCGTAGTCTAATAGTTCCTGACCTTCTAATTTATTATAAACTTCTCTTGTTTTTTGTCTAATATAACTTTGTTTTTTATCTTCTAAATTTATTGGTTTTATTTTGTCCTTATAAAAATCTATAGTGTTTTGTGCTTTCTTCTTTTCCCTCTCATCCGTAGATACTTTTAAAACATTTTCAGCTTCCGCTAGTTCTTTCTTTTTTTTCTGTAAGATTTTATTATCTTCTTCTATATCCTTAATCAAGGTATCAATTAATTTTTTTACCTCATTAGAACTTGTTAAGTTTTTAGGATCTTCTGGTATACGATTAAAAGATTTCTCTTCGTAAATAGAACCGTCGGCTAATTCTTTAACTTTAATCTCTTCTACTAGTTTAAATTTGTTTGCTGCTTCTTTTATAGCGGTAAATGCTTCATCTAACTCAGAAACATACTGTTGTACTTCTATCTCTAATTCTGGAATTTGTACAACTTGTCCGATACTTTTTTCTCCTATACCTTCGATAAAAAATCCTTTAAGCTTATCAGTCAAAATATTAAAACTTTCTTCATCGCCCACATATTGTTGTACAGAATGATCGGCAACGTTAGTTAATTTAATTGAATCAGGAACATTAAAAATTGCATATTTTGATATTTTGGTCAGTATGTCAAGAATACTTTTATTATTTCGTGCAAGAAAAACTAAAGGTGTACGTAAAGAATCTCTAGTTTCAAATAATTGGGTTTTATCGAAGAAAGACGATTGCTCATCACCACGTCCTAAAATAGCAGTAAAATTATCTGACTGATTTACAGCATTGATGGGGTTACCTCCCAAACCAACACCTTTAATTTGATGCCCAAGAGCTTCAATAATTTTAACTGCCTCTAAAACTGTTGCAGAACCACCAGAAAAACCAACAGCAGCTAAATCCGTATCGGGAGCTAATGTTTTAATAATATGTGCGACCGTAGCCATAGAAACAGCATCGCGATCGTAGCCTTTAAAAGCTTTTAAGAAAGAGACTTCTATATTATGAATTTCTCGTTCAAACGTACTTACATCTATATTTTTAACATCTAAATTATGTAAAATGGATTTAAAAAAGTCTACAGCTTGCGATTTAACTTCCTTTTCAGTTACTCTGTCTGTGTCCCTATTACGTATACCTATTATTTTTGTACCTTCTTTAACAAAAGGTGCAAGCATATCTCCTGTCTGCCCACCTTTATAACCTTTTTCTCGCTGAAAACCAGCTACAGAAAACAAAACTTGAGATGCTATTTCATTTTGCAATCCAAATTTCTTTAATATAGCAAAAGATTTTAAATTATTACCATCACCGACTACATCTTTAATTTGCTTAGCAAAACGTGCTGTTTGTATTTCATTTTGTACGCGAAAAGGCGTGGCTATACCTTGGTAAACGATGTTTGCCATCGCTTTAAATTGCTGAGGCATTAAACGAAATAATCCGCCAGCAAGTTCTTTAGCTATATCAAGATTACGGGTAGGACTCGCCTCGTTGTCGACATAAGAACGTATTACAGTCTTTCTAAATTCAGTAATAACTTTATCTAATTTACTTATGTCCAGTAAGCTTCCTAGATTTTTACCTAAATCTCTAGCCATTAATTCACTAGGGTTTCGTTTTCCGTAACCCCCGACATACCTAGCAAAATTAGCTAAACCTGATTCTAAGTTTTGCCCGAAATTATCCGCAAAAATATTGAAAATGTTTTCTAATCTATCACCTAATTCCGTACCTAAAAGAGCGCGCTGAAAACTTTCTACACCTACTTGAAATGATGTCTGCAAACCCGCTTGAAGTATGCTAACTAAAGAACCATAAGCTAACTTAAAAGGTAAAGCGGCTAAGCTTAAGCCCGTGCTAATAATTCGATTAGGTTTCAACGATACTACACTACGAATTAAACGATCGGTATCGCGAGTAGCGGCGTTTATAGCTTTATTACGGTCAGATCTAGCTTGCGCTGCTTGTTGGCGCGATTGAATTAATTGTGTACTAAATTGACTTGATAATGTGCTAACACGTATATACTGCTTAGATAATAACGATTCTAGTCTATTATTTGCGGCTGCTAATCGTTGCTCGAGTGATTTATAATTTGTTGAATTATCTATTTTAACACTAAATTCACTAGATGGCGACTTGGGGGCAGTAGGAGAGGGGGCAACAGGTAACCCATACTCGTCTGAATCATAGTTACCCTTACCTAGTACTACCACATTAATTGCTGTGCGGTAATAACTAGCTATTTCATTTAATAAGCTAGTTTGTTTACGCGATTCGCTAAGTAAAGAGCGTGTAAAAAGAATACTTTGTTGATAATAATCTTTCTCAATAGTAGATAATTGTAGTGTCTTGGCAGATAATGTAGTTGCAAGTGGTGTAGTTCTTAATTTGATAAGTGTATTTTGTAATACGTCTATCTGCTTATAAGCTTTATCTAAATTAAGTTCTAGCTGTAACTCTAAATTATCTATTAACATGGAAAACACTTGATATTATTATAATAGTATCAAACACTTGACATCGCTTTTTCTACTTGCTATATTAGATTTATTCGAGGCAAAACAATGTACTTAGTATTTAAAACAGAAAGTAAAACCAATCATTTTTATGATGTCGTCGATATTTATACCGACGAACTTTTTGACACTTTCTCATCAAGAATAGAAGCACAAAACTGCGCTGACGAATTAAATCTTTTAGCACTAGTTGCAGGAAACATTCATCTTGAGATATGTAAACTACAAGGAAGTTGCCAAAACTTCAATGAAGCAATACAGCTTAGCAATGGACTTTGCGATAGAGAACAGTCTTTTATCGGACAAGGACAAACAGGTGTTTTACTCTCTGAGCAAACAAATTCAAGTCAAACACAACCAGACTCTTTACCAGCTAGATGCGATCAACACGCTAGTCAAAGCGGAAGTAAGCTTAGCTGTACAGTATCTTCTGGATCAACAGGAAGATTACATCAAGAGAATCTCCTCTCAGAATTTCGATGTACTTACCAATCGACTCAAAGACTTATTAAGGAGCAGCACCAACGAGTCTTACAACAGCACCAACTCGTCCTCGACCAACACCAACGAATCCTATCAATCGGAGCGATCGCAAGCTTCGCAATCGGAATCGCTAGTGAAGCTAGTTCTCGCTTTAAAAGCAGCGGGAGTGAGCGACAACGAAATATTAGCGCAGATGGAATAGATCCAACCACAATTAACGTAGCAAGTAGTATTTCAAATTGATTAATACTACTTGCTATAATAGAAAAAACACACAAACTACGACGGGGTTTCTACCCAAAAAAACTATGAACATCGAACAAACGTACCTGAAGAATAATGGGCTTTATCAAAACAAATTCCGCAAACTTATTACGTTAGGAAATCATCATCTACTAGCGGCGTTAGAGCTATACAATCTTTTTCACGGTAGTTCTGTTACTAACAAGATGACAATAGAAGCCGATCCTATCTTTCGTCACTATATACGTATGATTGAACATCTAGGAGTTAGAAAATATTTAAAGTGCCACACAATCTCCAGTTACGAAAGTCTAATTGATTTTATTGTCGATTGGGAATACGCTAAAATATAAACGTTTATCGCCTATGCTTTAGCATAGGCTTTTTATGTACATTAATCTTGAAACACAAAAACTGGTTAATATTTTTAAATTTCTATCAAAAGTTAAATCTAAAAACAATTTTTGCTCACATGTTTATGTATTAAAAGAAAACAATCTTATTACCTTTACTGCTTGTAATAAAATTATATTACTACAAAGCAGTATTAAATGCGATGAATATAATTCATGTTTTGATTGTTATCTATCTTTTAATGACGTAAAGAGCATAAACGTTGAAGAACAAACTACCACATTGTATATAAATAGTGATACTTATATCCAAGACACATTACTTAAGAATACAAATAGTACTTTTCACTCATATTTAATCAAACAGTTTAATCGCGATACTAATGAAAACGTTTTACTATCTATAACTAAACCACTTTTACTTTCTCTTATTGGGAATAAATATTCACGCTATTATAACTTAACGGATAAGATAAAAGTACGAAATGACTGGCTTAAAAAAATAATCAAAGGTATTGATAAAGAAATAATTAATTTTTATATAAGTTATTCAGGTAATTTAATTATAGAAGATGACAACTGTAAATATCTTCTTCAGTATAAAAAGATTGACATTTAATTTTCATTGAACTATTATAGATATATCGCTCTCTTAATGCTATGTACACAATCGCACTAACGCAAGGAATTAAATCTAGGCTTTACTCTATCTTAGAAAATGGAATAGAAATAGTACGTAGTCTTAGCAAAAAGAAAGCACTTATTTTACAGGACAAATTAAATGGAAATACGCGATCCTTACAAACTTGCAGTAACGATGACCTACAATCAAATTCTAGCGATGATGGAATTAGACATCAAACTAGATGCAACACAGATTCCGTTTTGGACTCAAGTATTGCACCTAAAATTCAATCAATTTCAATATCATCTAAACAACTTCAAAAAAATAACACAAAACAACCAAAACAGCGACCTAGCACTTCTGACTGCTCAAATTCAGAATTTAGAGAACTACATCAACAAATCTCTAATTCCGAACTACCAGACTCTGCAAAACGAACTTTCACGTCTCTGGTTAATAGTCAATGCGAACAATACCAACTCAACAACGAACAATACCAACTCAACAACGAACAATACCAACTCAACTGCCAACTCGCGTCAATCAGCTACGGACTCATCAATACTGTTAACAACATGGGAAATGCTCTGGGTCAATTCCGACGAAGCGACGCGCCAACAAGTTCTAGATCGCTTGAACCAACAACAATAGATATTTAGCTGGACAGACGGGAATCCCCACACCATAGCGTACCCGTTTGGTGTGGGATGAAAGGCGAGTGAGACGAGGATTCCACCCGTCTATAATCTCACAAACGCAGTTTTGGGCAGTAGACGGGTGGATGACGAGGCGAACAGATTCTTTGCTTACTCGACGGATCTGTCTTGCTCCTCAATATACTTTCGCAACTGGTCAACAGTTACGCCACCACATGAAGCAATAAAGTACCCACTTGTCCACAATACATCTTTCCAGTAAACCTGATTTACTTCAGTGACAAATTCTTTCCGAAGATATCGACTAGATACAGTCTTGAGATTATTAATCAGCTTGCTAGGCTCAGTTTGTGGTGTGTATTGAAGCAATAAATGTACATGGTCGCGTTCACCGTTGAACTCCACTAGTCGCCCTTCCCACTTTTCCATCAAGGCTTTAAATATTTCCTCTAGCCTAATCAGCATGGCATCAGTCAAGACTTTTCGACGGTACTTGGTAGTTAACACTAAGTGACACTTGAGATCGGAAACTCCTCTAGCCTTATAGATAAAATCGCGGCTCATTTGCTTGACACTAAATATTACTTGCTGATATAATAACACTAAGCTAAGTTCAAACACCACAACGCTGTGAAAACAACGTATCAATACCAATTTTATCCAGACACTAAACAAAAGCTAGCCTTAAATGACTGGCTGAGAATTTGTCGCTACTGGTATAACCGCCAGTTGGGAGATCGGTTTGATTGGTGGCAAAACAATCGTACTGCGGTCAATGCTTGCCCACTAGTGACCAGTATTTGCAGTCCAAGAGAAAAACCCAACTACTACTCACAGAAACAACAACTACCAATCATTAAACAAGACTTGGTAAAAATCTTTCATAGTGGTGAGTTATTGGATTTCAAAACAGTAGATTCAACTGTTCTACAAGATGTCTCCAAACGAGCAGACAAAGCGTTTGAGCGGTTCATCGTTGGAGATAGTAAGGGTGGTAAATCTGGCAGACCTCGCTTCAAAACGGAAGCTGATTACCGGACAATGACTTTCGCAACTGCTAGCGATGATTGGATTAAACTAGTTCGTAAGAATTGGCTCTATATTCGATTACCAAAGCTAGGAGTTATCAAGGTTCGGATGCACCGATCTATCCCTGATGGATTCACTATTAAGCAAGCTAGTGTAACTAGGAAAGCTGATGGTTGGTATATTCAGCTAATGCTTGAAGACAAGTCTGTACCTGATTTCACCCCTGAGGAGATTATCCCAACTTGGGATAACTCAATTGGTCTGGATGCAGTATTGCATGAAGATGTTTACCTAGCAACATCTGAGGGTGAAAAACTGCCTTCACTCAAGCCATACCGTCGTAATCAAGCCAAGCTAGATCGAATTTCAACTAAGCGGAATAAGCGCAAACGAGGCAGTAGAGCTAGACGTAAGTTGGCAAAAAGAGAGGCGAAACAGCATCAGCAGATCGCTCGTTCCCGTCAAGACTTTCAGTACAAAACCGCTCACGAATTAGTGAAAACTGGAAAGAAAGTCTTCTTTCATGAAGATCTGAATCTGAAGGGTTTGACTAAACGCAATAAGGTCAAGCAAGATGATAACGGAACTTATCTTCCCAATGGTCAATCAGCAAAATCAGGACTGAATAAATCTTGGCTAGACGCTGCATTTGGTCAATTTTTTAAGACACTGGACTACATAGCCGCAAAAGCTGGAGCAGTTGTCATTTCACAAAAGCCTGCCTATACCTCAATGGTACTCAGTTATCGGAATGAAATTATTTTCACCGATTGTAGTATGCGAGATTATTGGGATGAGCAAAACTCTTTAATGGTAGATCGTGACATTAACGCAGCGATAAATTTAAAGAGACTTGGGTTGGACATTTTCCCAAGTATAAAACGCCGTGGTGGGAATCTTTCTATAGTTGGTTCTATAGATAACAGTACCATGAAGGAAATTTTGTATACCCTTAATCGGGCTGCAAAGATGCCCGCGTCATAGCGTACTCGCTTGACGTGTGGAGTATGTCACTAAATATATCTTCTAAATTGTACCCATCTGTGATTGCAATCACAGATCTTTTTTTGCTGCATAGCTATATTAGATATATCAGCAAACAAATAAAAATATGAAAAACATAGCAGTTTCTATATTACTATTAATAACTTTTACTCCCGTTGTAAATACTCAACAAATAGATAACGCTCCTAAAACAACTGTCGGTAGTGCTTCTAGATAATCCAAATTAACTATTGACGTTAAGTAAATACCAAGTTAAACTCGATACAGTAACAAACGAACACAGAAGACTATGAAATCCCTAGCAATCAACATCCTTTACAATCGTCAAGCTATCGCCAGAATGCTTAACGTCGCTGTCTCCCAAGTCAAAATATTTCAAGTTTGGTGGCGCGTTTGCCTAGTATCAATTAAAGGGCAACGTGCTACCTTTATCTCTAAACTATCATTCAAAAAACATTTTGTTGATTTTCGTAAGAATGTAAATCGTTTTGACTTCACAATGATACGTTCAGATAGATTTTCTAAGTATTCTAAACGTGTAGATATTTGGAATGGTTGCGTTGTAAACGAAATTACTTCGAGCCGTAACTATGTAGAGCTAAATCAGAACATTAAAGTAGCCAAATGTTCTTGCGACGATTTTAAAGCACAATCCATTCTTTTAGGTAAAGGTTGCTGCAAGCATATGTATTTAGTTCTTTCCTCTTTAGGTTTTGACTCGTTACATAACTATATGAGTACTACGAACGAATAAACATAACTTGAAAGAGTAGTACAGTTTGATGAAGTATGCTCAAATTGTACTACTCAACACCCTAGCTAGCGAGTAATTTTAGCCCGACTAACGTTTCGATTTTGCGTGACGAACAATTTTGCTTAGCGATTTTAGAATCGATTTTGCCACACGATAGCTTTTTTGGAACAACGTCGATTTTGCGTGACGAACAATTTTGCTTGTCGAAAAAAACTCTCGCGCATATATAGATATATTTAATATTTACTTTTTAAATGTTTCTATATTATGACTTAGAGTTATTTATACTTACCCTTTGTCGAGCGCGAGCGAGCGGGTAAGTATAAATAACATACAAGCTTAAAACTTCTCAAAAGGTATAAATATCTAAAGATATTTATTTCTTTATTATATT
>JACCDJ010509149.1_pt1 | contig 12790 bp, 8 predicted proteins | sample 7444481 | NCBI WGS metagenome assembly JACCDJ01 (sample SAMN15323435, study PRJNA562643) | freshwater metagenome | isolation source: river surface water | place: USA:Blue River Watershed | collected 2017-08-15 | reverse complement strand
CTAATATCTGTAAAGAAACCACAATAAGTGGCTGGGTTACTTCTTGGCGTACGGCCAATAGGCGATTGATCTATCTCAATCACTTTATCAATATGTTCTAGCCCCGAAACCGATGCATAAGGCATTGGCTTGGTCTTACTATCATAACAATGTTGAGACAAAATTGGATACAAGGTTTCATTGATCAAAGTAGACTTGCCAGAACCACTCACCCCAGTCACCAATGTTAAAGTACCTAAAGGGAAACGCACATTCACCTTTTTTAAAGTATTGCCAGTGGCTCCTTTTATTTCGATAAAATGTCCATTTCCTTTTCTACGCTCAGTCGGAAGATCAATTGCTTTTTTACCTGCCAAATACAATGCTGTGTCCGACTTTAATTTTAAAAATGATTTTGGTGTGCCAGCAGCAACCACATGACCTCCATGAATACCCGCTCTTGGTCCAATGTCCACCAAGTAGTCCGAAGCCATCATAATATCCTTATCATGTTCTACTACTAAAACCGTATTGCCAATATCTCTTAATTGTTTCAATGCAACAATTAATCGCTGGTTATCTCTTTGATGTAAACCAATAGAAGGCTCATCTAGAATATAAGTAATGCCTTGCAATTGTGAGCCAATTTGTGTCGCCAATCGAATACGTTGCGATTCTCCGCCACTCAATGATTTTGAAGGTCTACTTAAAGACAAATACGAAAGCCCCACATTCATTAAAAATTCAATCCTATCATTGATTTCTTTTAATATACCTGTCGCAATTTGCGTGTCTTTTTTATCTAGTTTTTTAGGTAATGCTAAAAACCATTCTTGCAAGTCGTTTAAATGCATTTCATTCAATGCTGCAATATTCAATTCATTGACTTTAAACCAAAGACTTTCTTTTTTTAACCTAGCCCCATTACAAGCAGTACAGGTATTTAGCTCCATAAAGCTTTCCACCCAAGCTTTTAGATGATCGGTACTTTGTGAGGAGGTAAACCATCTTTTTAACATGGGCACAATTCCTTCATAACTACCGGTATAGGTATCTGGAATGTTTTCGTCGTTTAAATCCAACCCCAAACTAGCACTAATATTTTTATCGCCAAATAAAAGCAAATCCATCTGTTCTTTGGATAAACTTTCAATGGATTTATCTAAACTTATTTTATGCTTTCTTGCAAATTGCTTCACCTGTGTAAATACACTTGCTTCTCTTGCTTCACCCAATGGCACAATGGCACCTGCATTCACGCTAAGTGATTTATCGGGCATGATTAAATCCATGTCGATCGTATACACATTCCCTAAACCTTTACAAGTAGGACAGGCTCCATAGGGAGAGTTAAATGAGAAGCTATTGGGAGAAGGTGTTTCATAACTTAAACCAGTTTCAATACACATCAATTGTTTTGAATATTGAACTGTTTTTTCCTTCCCTTCTTCTAAGACAAACAATAAATCCTTTCCCATTTTCAAACTCTGTTGCACACTGTCTGCTAACCTAGTTTTCATGGCATCGTTCACAGGGATACGATCTACTACTATTTCGATATCATGAATTTTATAACGATCCACCTGAAATTTTGGCCTTAACTCAATGATCTCTCCATCCACTCTTGCTTTCACAAATCCTTTCTTCCTAATTTCTTCAAATAATTCTCTATAATGCCCTTTTCGGCCTCTCACCACTGGAGCTAATAAATTAATCTTCTTATCCTTGAATTTTTTTTGAATATCCTGAATGATTTCTGCCTCAGAAAATTGAACCATGGGCTTGCCTGTCTCATAACTATATGCCTTACCAGCTCGGGCATATAATAAACGAAGAAAGTCATACAATTCAGTAACTGTTCCAACAGTAGACCTAGGATTTTTATTGGTCGTTTTCTGTTCTATGGCAATGACAGGAGACAATCCAGTAATCTGGTCAACATCTGGTCTTTCCATATCCCCCATAAATTGTCTGGCATAGGCACTAAAGCTTTCCATGTAACGACGCTGACCTTCATTGTAGATGGTGTCAAAAGCCAAAGAAGATTTACCACTACCACTAACCCCGGTAAAAACAACCAACTGGTTTTTTGGAATAGAAAGATCGAAATTCTTCAAATTATGCTCTCTGGCACCTACTACTACAATATGGTCGTTTGCTTTACTCATTGGATGGCGTAAAGTTATAACAACCATTCCTATATTTAGTTGACTAAACGCTGAAACATTTTGTAATTTTGCAGTAGTAATAAAACAAGCATGTTTCAAAAAGCGCCCACCTGGTTCCTTTATGCACGCAATCTTACCTTATTGGTTGCAGCAATACTGATAGGCACAAGTGCTTACTATAGTAGATCAAGGGTTTTTCTTTTATTGAATATAGATGGGGGCGTTAACCTTGATTTCTTTTTTAAATGGGCCACCTGGGGCGCAGAAGGATGGGTATGGATCCCCTATTTCATTGTTCTATTTAGTTGGTTTAAAAAAGATGCTAGATTCATTTTATTGAATTTTCTTTTATCCACTTTATTGACTCAAATTCCCAAAAATTTGATATGGAGCAATTTAAGTAGACCTATCGCAAGTGGTATACCCATGTCTGAGGTACATACCGTTAAGGGCGTGGTTATGCATTCTATGAATAGCTTCCCCTCTGGTCATACCGCTACGGCCTTTACATTATTCTTATTAACGACTTATCTATTTCCAACAAAAAAGGTTTTTATCATTGGCTTTTTATACGCAATCACATGTGCTTATTCAAGAGTTTATCTTGGACAACATTTTCCAATGGATTTAGGAGGCGGTATGCTTGTTGCAGTAATAAGTGTCCTGTTAAGTTGCTGGATTAGTAAAAAATTAAACCAAAAATTAGATGCAAAATCAATTTAAATTTTATTGTAAAAGAAGTTGGAGTAGTGTTGCGGTACTTCTTTTATTCACTGCGAATTTGCTTGGTCAAGACACGACAGAGCAAGTTAATTTATACACTAAGAATGATCCAGCACATTATAAAAAGCCCTATGTAATTTTGATTTCTGCAGATGGATTTAGAGCAGACTTTACAGAAAAATATGATGCTAAATTTTTGCAAACGATTCAACAAGTTGGTGTGCGTGCAAAATATATGCAACCATCCTACCCTTCTGTGACCTTCCCAAACCATTACACTATCGTCACAGGATTATACCCTTCTCACCATGGATTAGTAGACAATACCTATATTGACAAGGCTACGAATAAGCAATATAGCATGAGCAATAAACAAATGGTAAGTGAAGGTAAATGGTATGGCGGAACCCCATTATGGGTATTAGCAGAACAACAAAAAATGCTTTCGGCTAGTTTTTTCTGGGTCGCATCTGAGGCAGATATCCAAGGTATTAAACCAACCTACCATTATATCTACAATGAAAAAACTAATATTGAAACAAGAATACAAGCGGTAAAAAATTGGTTGATGTTGCCAGAAGATAGAAGACCGCATATGATTACATTTTATTTTCCTGATGTAGACCATGATGCACATACCTATGGTCCTGAAGACCCAAGGGTTAAACCCTCTATTCAATTTGTTGACAATAGTATTCGTGCATTACAAGCAGCATTAGCCCCACTGAATTTACCTATCAATTATATTTTTGTTTCAGACCATGGCATGACCACCGTAGATGTCGACAATACCATTGGTTTACCAGCGGCAGTAGATAAAAATTATTTTAACGTACCCTGGTCAGATGCTTTATTGCATTTATATGCAAAAGATAGCAGTAAGATCGAATCCACTTATCAAGCATTAAAAAAAGAAACCAATTTCACCACTTATAAATTAGATGAAACCCCAGCACATTGGCATTATAAAAAAGCGGATGATTGGTATAACCGACTTGGTGACCTTATTTTAGTACCTAATACTATTCATCAAGTTTTTAACCTGGGTACCCGTAAGCCTACTCCTGGTAAACACGGATTTGACAATAAAGAAGTAGACATGCGTGCTAGCTTTATGGCATGGGGTCCTGCCTTTAAAAAAGGATTACTCATTGATGGTTTTGAAAACGTCCATGTTTATCCACTCGTTGCAAAAATTTTAGGCTTACAAGTGGATGAACATAAAATAGATGGCAGGTTAAAAGTGCTTGAGCCTATCTTAAAAAAATAACCGAAAACACGCGTTCTAATTTTTAATACAACGCACAGAAGCGCCACCTTCTAATGCGAAGCCTGTAGACTCTGTAAAAGCAGCATCCGTATACCTTAGATAACGAACATAATTTGTTGTTCCATTAGACGTACCTGTCCAAAAATAACCCCAGGTATTCAAATTGTTGGACGAGCCCGCATCTCCCATATAACCGCCTGGAAGCGCAGTAAAACCAGAACTATTGGTAGCGCCTGTATTAGGGGATGTCCAATGCAGTGTTCCTGTCTCTTTAAGTTTACCACCTGCACTGGAGCCTAAAAAAGTATTTAATGTAGCAAATTCTGCACGTGTGGGTATTCTAAAACCTATAGGACAAATATTTCTGCTATCGTTGACTGCATAGCCGTTGTATAATTTACCATAAATAGGATTGTAAGTTGCATTGTATAAATAATAACACCAACCTGGACTACTCACTGATCTTGTAAATGATAAATTGGCTCTTTCTATCGGTGTGCCATCCTGATACACTTCTGTATCTAAATTATATTTCATCCAAACCTGTGTACCAATGGTTATCGTTAAATTGGAAGGATTCACTAAGTATCCCTGCGGCATGACTTGTGCATTGGCCAATAGCGTACAAAAAAGAATGGATAATAAAGTGATTGAAAATTTCATACTTAAAAATTTTGAACGATGGTTGCGTAATAACTACTGCCATCATAAATTAAGGTGACAATGTCTAATTTACCCGCAGTATTGGTCAAGTTAGGCGCAGTTCCACCGGCCCATTTCCAGGAAGAGGGAAAAGTGACATCTCTTGTACCTGTAGCATCTTGAACAAACTTAATAAGGTATGTGCCAACTACTGGATTCGTTACATTAAAAGTAGTTACGTTTAACCCTAAATTAATAGTAAAGACATTGCCTGTACTTAGATCCAACGTAGTGGTGGTTGCTGCAGTGGTGGTTGCAGGCATCGTTAATTTAAAACGCTTCGCACTGATGTCTCCAGCTGCAGTTATAGTGCTAGATGCAACTAAACTACCAGTGTTTATACTTGTGGCCGTGATTGTACTTGAACTAATACTTGTAGTTGCAATACTTTGTCCTATTTGAATTGTGTTGCCACCGGTGACACTAATTCCAGCACCCGCAGCAATAGTGGCTTGTTTGGTATTAAAAACCAACCAATCTGCTGCAGATAGTAAACCACTATTTCCAGAAGTTGCCGTTTGAATTGAAATCGCATTGGTGGTTCTCGTGATAGGTGCAGTAAAACTTAAAGGTGCTTCAAAATCTGTCCCAACAACTGCAGCTGCAACCACACCAGATCCATTTGCCTTTAGAAGACCAGTGATTGCCCCAGCACCCCCATAACTTGACCCAATGATATTTGCATTCCATGTGCCTGAACTCACGGTACCTAATGTAGTAATGGTTGCTGCGCCAGCAGTAGGTAAAGCGCCAATGGTATTGTAGGAAATACTAATGGGCAGGGATCCATCAAAACTGGTGGCAGAAACTGCACCCGTTCCACTATTATTAAATGTAATAGAATTAGCAGTGGTAGATGAAACTGTAATATCTGAAGATCCATCAAAACTTATTCCATTGATATTTCTTGCAGTCAATAGTGCTGTCGCTGTTGCAGCATTCCCCGTCGTACTTTGATTTAAAGTGGGCAGATCAGACGCGAGGATCGTTCTAAAACTTGGCGCTCCTGAAATGCCATTTGGCGCAGCATAAAATGTTTTAGCAGTTTGAGCACTAAAGCTGCTCAATTTATTATTAAATGTATTCCAATCCGTAGAGGTTAGATATCCATCAGTACTTGCACCCACTTGTGTACTTGATAATTTACCAGTGCTCGTATTGTAATTCAATACGCCTTCCCCTATTAAAAATCCATCCACTGCAGTTCGAACCCTCGTATTGGTAAAAAATAAATTGCTACCCTCCGTCAAATCTGAACTGGTTAACACAATGGTACCAGTAGTATACCCATTTACAGAAGAAACAGCTGCAGGCATTAAAAGTTCCAACCAATTCGCTAATACAGCAGGATCGGATGCACTTAATACATAGTTTTTACTGTTGTCTGCTCTAATGGCAATACTTCCAACCACTGCAGCAGACAAGCCCAACATCTGCGTTTCGTTCGAGACTACATATCCACTCGAAAAAGAAATAGCAGGAATTTGCGAAGTAGGAATTTTGCCCAATGCATTTAAAGTGGCCACTCCATTTGCAGTAGCTTTTTCTGTTGCATTAATTTTATTGTTAAAGACATTCCAATCCGCGCTTGTTAAGTAGCCCGCCGTATTCGTATTTGCTTGATGCATAGAAACAGTATTGGATGTATTTAAAAGTGGTGTACTAAAATTTAAGGGCTGTTGATAATCCAATGAAGCAGAAGCGGCACTTACTAATCCTGCCCCATCAGCTTTTAATAGACCCGTTACTGTACCAGCACCACCTACTGTTGCTGCAATGACATCACCATTCCAAACACCTGTAATAATGGTTCCTACTGTATTTATTTGTGTAGAACCGATTGTTGGCGCAGCACCAATCGTATTGTAAGAAATATTTTTTGTTGCTGATCCGTCAAAGTTGTCTGTTGCGTTAACACCTAGTCCTCCAGTATTAAAAGTTAATTTATTGGTGGTGGTCGCTTTGACTATAATATCAGTACTGCCGTCAAAAGCCACACTATTGATCGTACGGCTATTTTGTAAAGCAGTAGCGGTATTTGCATTGCCAGTTGTATTAGCTGCATGATTTGGGATATCTGCCGACACCATGGCTCGATACTGCGCAGCACCAGCTACTCCTGAACTTGGCCCAGCTAATATAAAATTAGGATTCACTAAGCCTGACAAACCACCAATGGTATAATTTGGAATATTAATGCTTTGTCCAGTTATGAATGCTGCACCAGCACTACCTACAGTTGTTAAGGCATTCAAGCTCGTTGTATAAGCGATATTAAAATGGTCAAATTCTGTTTTACTAATTAATCCAGCAGTTACTGCACTTGAATTCGCCATGGGTATATTCAAAGTATGGGTCGCACCAACAGCAGTCCAATTTGGTGCTAAACCTGCACTAGTAGGCATAGCAAAATCTTGTATTTGAGCAGTAAGGCCATTTAATTGATATAATTGTGCATGATTGGTTACGTTGGCCAAGCCTACTTTAGAAGCCTGTATACCAGCAGCAATTTTTACATCTGTGATAGAGGCATCCGGAATCCCAATAGCAGCCACTTGATTGTCTATATAATCTTTAGTTGCTTTAACAGAAGGATACATGGTATCTGTATAATCTGCAAGGGCACTGATATTCGTTGACTTATTAGCAATAACCTCTTTTAAAATAAGTTGATTCGCTAAATGCATCGTATCTACTGGATTTAACCTAGCATTAATCCTATTGGATAAGTGGATCGTATCCGCATATTGAAAAGTATGATTGATCCTATTGGATAAAGAAAGCGTGTCAGTATATTTTAGTCGATTGTCAATTCTATTAGACAAGGACATTGTGTCAAAAGTCATTTCATTTAACTGGCTGATGGTGATGTATTTTTTACCGCTATCTGATACAGTGATTTTAGTATTTAAGATGGAATCCAAATATTTTTTATCAAAAGTTGCTATTGCTTTAATATAGGGTGCCAACATTTTTGTGGTATCGATCGTGGATAATTTAAACTGTAGACTATCCTGGAGGGCCGCCGTGACTGTTTTCTTAGCATAAAAAGACAACATCGACGAAGTATCTATGCTATTTAGCTTGAGGTCTAATTTTGAACCGAATTGGCCATCTAATCCATTGGCTGCAAAACTATACAAAGCATATGGCACGACTCCAAATGCAGTTGAACCTAAAGAGATAAGGTGTTGTTTATAATCCCAATTGGGCAAGGGCGCTTCTGGAGCAATCGCCATTTTAATTTGCAAGCTATGATTCCCGGTAGACCAATCCATTTCTGACAATTGACGATATTTTCCGCCGATATAAGTGCCTTTTCCAATCAAGACTGAAAACAAACCCCATTCATCAGTTTTGGTTTGATGTACTTCATCAAATAATATTAAAGTAGGTTGGTCCTTGGAACTGAGTTCAAGTTGAACATAAATAATTCTTTGATTTACAAAATTTCCTGCATAATCTTTAGCAACCCCTTGAAATGGGATGCCAAGTGTTTGTAATTGACTTGTTCCTTTTAATGGAAGCAGAAGGCATAGCAATAAAGTAATACGCTGTGCACATTTGAAAATTAACTTAGTATTGAGTAATAATTGAGGTATATTCATCTTTGTAAAAAGAAGCAAAATCTCTTGTAAAAGAATGAGGCATAAACCTCAATATTGAGATGTAAACCAAGGCGATATTTACAATCTCAAATGAAATACAAGATAAATACGCTAGTATGGTCTATCCTACTTCTTTTACCCCTCTGTGTAAATAGTCAAACAGCGAATCAAAAAGCTGCAAGAACACTAAAGGAATTAGGCATAGTTGTAGACTCAAATCTAAGATTACCCTATTCACAAGCCAATCAACTGATGACAGTTTGGGATAGCTTATATGATATAGGCAAAAAAATACACATCAGCAATACCCTTTCAGACCCCATTTGGTTAAAAATACTTCTTCAAGAAATAAATTGGGCACAGGAACAACAACAAACTAAAACCTTACATCAATTAAGTTATTATGTAGGCCATATCTATCATGCACAAAAACGTTTTTCCAAATCCATCCCCCTACAAGAAAAATTAATTGGTTATGAAAATGACTTAACAAAGAGTCAATTACAAAAAACTTATGGAAAACTAGAAAAAGCTTACTTACAAACCAATGACTTAGAACGTGCTTTAGAAATTAGGAAAAAACGATTGGCAAAAGGATTTATTGTGAGTTCTTTTGACATCTACCAGGACTTCGAACTACATGAATTGGCATTGAAAGAATTTTTATTGTATGAAAAAAACAATAGCAAAATTCATGCAAACCAATATAAATACTATAGAGTACTAGGTGTCCTTTATTTAGAATTAGAAAACATTGATAGCGCTAGAGTATATTTCAATAAGGGATTAATACTAGCACAACGCAATAGCTCAATCCCCAGTTCAACAAAACCAAGTGCTATACATGTATATGCTCAAGCAAGTTTTCAAGGGTTTTTAGGGAGATGTTATATGGCAGAAGGCAATTTTCGCAAAGCGATTCAATTACTAGAATTTGATATTGCCAATAGTGAACATGACGAAAACAATAAGATCTTTAAAATGATCCATTTGGCAAATTGTTATGTAAAAACGAATGCTAGGAGTTCTGCTAAGAAATACATGAATGAGCTAGAACAACTCACTAAGGATAAAGAGGATAAAAGGATGTTCATTCGATTAAGCGCTTTAAAAGCAAATTACTTTGAACTAACAAATCAATACGACTCTTCTTATTACTATGCCAATCAATATATCATCCAAAAAGATATTCAAACAGAAACCATACGAAAATTTCAAGCCATTTTACTTCTCAGTAATATTGAAATAGATGCCCGAAAAAAAGACTTAATTATTACCAAAGTAAATCTAGACAAAGAAAAATCTGAGAAAAAAGCTCAGTTAGCTTTCTTATGGGCAACCATCATTGTCGCTGTGATGGCTTCTGTCAGCCTTGTTATATTATTTATCAATAGTGTTCAAAAAACAAGAAGCCGCTTATTGATTGAAAAGAAAAACGAAGAAAACGAGGTATTGTTAAAAGAGTTACACCACAGGGTAAAGAATAATCTTCAGGTGATTTATAGCCTAATCAATTTGCAAAAAAGAAGATTAGATACACCCGAGCTTAATCAATCACTTTCAATGGTGCAAAACAGGATCAAAACCATGTCTTTGGTGCATCAGAACCTACATGAAAATGAGAGTTTTAAAGAAGTCAATCTAGCATCCTATATTATGACCATTACAGAGTATTTACTTTCCTTGTATTTGAATGAGGAAAAAGACATCAGTATCCAATTGAATATTGACCCTGCCATTGAAATGCCAATGGACCGATCGATCACCATGGGTTTACTTATGAATGAAATTATATCTAATAGCCTAAAGTATGCATTTAAAGGCAGGACCTCAGGCATCATCTCTATTGATATACAGCGCATACAAGATGGATTTCAAATGAAGTTAAGTGATAACGGACTTGGCTTTATCCCTGAAGAAGTTCAAGCAAAAAGTCTTGGTATGTACTTAATCAAAAACTTAGTCAAACAAATTCAAGGAAGGTATGATATTGAAAGTTTCAATGGCACCACTTACCTTATCTTTTTTAAAGCATAATCATGATCAAAAACAATAAAATCCTCATTTTAGAAGACGAACTGATTGTGGGACTAGACTTACAAGAAATTCTTATTCATGAAGGCTACAAGACTAATCTTGTCCATTCCTTTGAGGAAGGAATGCTTGAATTAACTACTTTTCAGCCTCACCTGGTCCTTTGTGATATTAATTTAAATACCAAAGCAAATGGCATTGATTTTGCCAAAGAAACCATCAAGCTTTATCCATTTACAGAGGTGATTTATATTACCAGCTACACCAGTATCAAGTATACAGAGGAAGCAGAAGAGACTGAGCCAATTAATTACATTGTAAAGCCTTGGAACGAAGCACAGATCAAAGTTGCTATTAGAATGGCTTTCAAGTATATAGATTCAAAAAAAGAGAATATGCACTTAATGGGTGAATTAAGCCACTCTGAATATAGGATTCTAAGTTTAATCGCACAGCAAAAAACCAGTAAGGTCATTGGCGAAGAACTCTTTATCTCTGAAAAAACGGTCCGAAATCACCGTTATAATATCAGTAAAAAACTAAACTTAGAAAACAACAATAATAATTTGCTAAAATGGGCAATAGCCAACTTTAGCAAGTAGTACAAAGCAACACACATGAATCAGAAAACTATTTATCTTTTATTATTAGTAACATGCATTTCGTGTTCAAAAGACATTAGCGAGCCTGAGTTTGCAAAACGAATGTTATCTGGCAAAACTTGGTTTCTTGATTATACACTTCAAGACAATCAAATTATATCTTTTGAGGGAAAAAGCACTTACTATATTAAGTTTATGGAAGATGGCCAAACCAATGACTCAGACGGCATTACAGGAACTTACCAGCTTAGCTACCATAATAATCAACTGACCCTTATTGTGACTGGTACTACTCAAAAAGGAGTAGCTACGCATTACGATTACAAAATTGATAAAATTAGGCACGAAACCCTAATTGTTTCTTATACTCAAAACAATAATTTAATTCAAAAAATATTCACCACCACTCATTAATGCGTTATTTGAAAACTCTTCAACTCGTCTTATCTCTTTGCATTGCAAATATTTGTTTGGCCCAATCTATGTCCTTTCAAATCAATAGCATTGCTAGCACATCCAATATGGTGAGCAGTAGTCTTTCTTTTCAAGTAGCCTCTAATACCAATTGCTTGATCGTATCCAATGGCTTATCTATCTTTCATCCAAAAATTACTACCAAACAATTATTTATAGATTGTTTAGTGCCCTTATCTTATGACCATTATGGACTAACTGTATACCCTCAGCCCATGGTAGATCACCTGCGTATACAACTTAAAAGACAAGCTGCAGCAACGTCGCTATTTAGTGTTCGATTATATGACATACTTGGCAATAATGTATTGGAGACAAGATATACTGGGATTGAACTTACCTATGGCGTCAACTTACAAACGACTAATTTGACAGCGGGTAATTATTTTCTGCAAGTACTTTCTGCAAGCTCTGTAGATGTGATTCAAGTGATTAAACAAGACTAATTCAATGTTGAAAAATATATTGATTTTAATTGGTTTAATGTTGATGTACATGCCTTTTGTGCATGCACAAAAAATCCCTTCGAGCATCCCCTTTCAAGCTATTGCAAAAGATTATGCAGGCGCCCCTGCGAACGAAAGAAAAATTTATATTCAAACAAACCTAATTGCTGGAAGCATTACTGGAAAAACCATTTTCACAGAAGTGCATGAAACCACCACAGACGAAAGAGGCGTTTTTTCCATTATGATTGGAGCAGGTAAAAAAACACCTGCAAGCTTACAATCATTGAATGAATTGGACTGGGAAGAAGGCCCTTACTTTTTAGGTATTCAACTGGCTATCCTCCCCTATGCCCCAGTACAAGGCTGGCAATATGAAAACAATTGGATCAATATGGGTACAACCAGCCTAGGGATTGTTCCTTATGCTTTTTATGCCACACAGACCAGTGGAATTCAATCAAAATTGAATGCCTCTGATACAGCTCAAATGTTGCGTAACTATGTAAAGAGTACGGTCATAAAATTATTAGATAGTGCCATTGGTTCTAAACTTTCATTTAAAGATACCCTGGCCATGTTAGCACCTTATACAAAGGTAACGGCTACTGACACCGTTATAAAAAACGTATCGACTACTTATGCTGTAAATCTAGACTATGATAGTTTAAAAAATAAGCCAATCTTATTTAATAAGGATTATGATGCTTTACTTAATAAACCAGTTTTATTTAACAAAGAATATGATAGCCTACTTAATAAACCCGTTTTGTTTAATGGGAAT
>JACCDJ011204936.1_pt1 | contig 12797 bp, 13 predicted proteins | sample 7444481 | NCBI WGS metagenome assembly JACCDJ01 (sample SAMN15323435, study PRJNA562643) | freshwater metagenome | isolation source: river surface water | place: USA:Blue River Watershed | collected 2017-08-15 | reverse complement strand
GGTCTGACGAGCTTCTAAACGACGCTTGATTTCCGATTTACTCGGTTTTTCGAAGACTGGATCTTCTTCAGGGAGTTGGGAGTGCTTCATAATGCTATTTTCGCAGACTCTTGCATATTAATCAGAAAAGTAGAAGTTTTATGGCAACCAAAGCAACCATTTTCAAAGTGAACCTCTCTGTTGCCGATATAGATCATGGCTATTATGCCGATCATAGTTTGACCTTGGCTCGCCATCCCAGTGAAACCGATGAGCGCATGATGATGCGCTTATTAGCGCTTTCATTGAATGCTTATCAGTTGAATGAACTTTGCAATGGGGATGGGCAATTGGTGTTTGGGGCTGGCTTATCTGACCCTGATGAGCCTGACGTTTGGTTAAAGGATTTCACAGGACAAACAAGGCTATGGGTCGAAGTTGGTCAACCTGAAGAAAAACCGATCAGTCGTGCCTGTTCTAAATCTGAGCGAGTGGTGATTTATGCCTATCACCATGCTGCTGAAGTTTGGTGGAAAGGAATTGAGAATAAATTAAGCAGAATGGATAAATTAACTGTTTATCGAGTACCTGCTGATATCTCTCAGGAATTAGCAACTTGGGCGGAGCGTTCAATGCAAATACAGGCGACTATTCAAGATGGGCACCTGATGCTGAGTTGTGACAAAGGCAGTATGGAAGTAGTTTGCGAGCGCTGGAAGTAATAATTCCCAAATCAGTAGTGAGGTGGTATTTCATCTCTTAAGCTATGACCGCCACTGGGTAGTTGGCTCGCCATTTGAACCTTGAGAGCCTTCACTTCATTGATCAATACGTCAATTTGCTGTTGTTGTTTGTAAATGGTTTGATTAAGTTCATCAACTAGATCTTCGGTGAAGCTGAGTTTGACCTCGAGATTGTTAATACGTTCTTCTAGAGACATGATGAATGGACCTATGGTTGCACAAATTGGAATGATATCTCTTAATCTAGGCGGCAGGCATGCTAGCATCGCACCTTTGTTATTTTTCTTAGAATATTCACCTAAATGATTCATTTAAGTGCCCGCACAGTTTTCTATCTCATTTTGCCCACCATTGTGTGGGCGGGTAATGCTGTGGTGGGGCGGATGGCTGTTGGAGAAATTTCTCCACTTTTATTGAATACGATTCGCTGGTTATTAGCCGCTTTATTGCTATTACCTATCGGTTGGCAAGTTTTTAAAATCTCAAGTCCACTCTGGAAGCATCGAGTCCGATTCTTGTTACTTGGTTTATTGGGGATGGGTTCATACAACGCATTGCTGTATTTGGCTTTGCAAAGTTCCACGCCGATCAATCTAACTCTGATTGGCGCTAGCATGCCCATTTGGATGCTCTTGGTGGGCGGTGTATTCTACAGCCAGACACCTCACAAGCGCCAATTGTTAGGTGCCTTAATTTCCTTATTGGGTGTGGTGCTTGTTCTGTCGCGCGGAGACCTATCAGTTTTATGGGGTCTAGAGTTATTTTTAGGTGATTTATTGATGGTGATTGCCACCATCTTCTGGGCTTTTTATAGTTGGATGCTCAGTCATCCAGGTCGGAGCAATGAGCGCGAGTGGCCATGGGCTCAATTTTTATTAGCGCAAGTAGTCACTGGTTTGATGTGGTCTTTATTGTTCTCTGCTGGTGAGATGATGGCAGGTACCATGCATGTGGAATGGAGTCTCACAACTATTTTGATTCTGTTATTTATTGCCCTAGGACCATCTTTGATTGCTTATCGTTGTTGGGGCTTGGGGGTAAGTGCAGTAGGTCCTGCGATTGCCTCATTCTTTGCGAATTTAATTCCATTGTTCACTGCTTTAATGTCGGCTGCATTATTAGGTGAGCCGCCGCAGCTTTTTCATGCGCTGGCATTTATTTTGATTGTGGCAGGAATTTTTGTTTCTTCAAAACTCAGCTTCAAAGCAATTTAAGAAACCAAGATAAATCGCCCATCTTCCATTTCTGCTTGGGGTCTCACCCAGTAGTCATGAGTTTGAAGAGATAAATAGACATAAGCCTTTTCTAGATTAGCTTCAATCGTCGCTATGCCCATGACCTCGTAAAACCCACCGGTCTTTTTGTGTTGAAGTTTGCTGCCAATGGGAAATAGTGCAGGTGATGTGGCTTGCATAGTTTTCATGAATGATGTCTCCTGTTAGTTTTCCAAACAGAGAATTGGGTATAGAAAATAAACAATAAGCCCCACACAACAATGGAGGCATAAGCAGGTATCCAGCTATCACTATTGAATAATCGTGTGATGTCTAAAACCGCACCAAAAATCGCAGGACCTAATAATCCACCGCCAAAACCTAGAACAGAGTGAAGCCCCATGGCAGAGCCCTTAATGTCTTGCGGCACGCTAATCACTAAGCCTGCGGTTAAGGTGGCTGAGTCAGCCATAATGAACATAGAGTGCAGTAAAGCCAAAATTAGCAAAACACTCCAATGCATATGAACAGCCGCTCCTAAGGCTATACCTGAAATGGCGCTGCCTATCATGATCCAATAAACCCAGCGATGGCGTCCAATGCGCAGTGCCATTTCATTGCCGACAATCGATGCGGGTACTCCCACAAGATTAATCAAAGTGGCAATCACTGTAGCTGTCATGGGGAAAGCATTGTCTGGGCTGGCAACAGTTGCGCAATAGGTGAAAAATGCAACTAGCCAACTGCGTGAAGCAAATAACTCCAAAGAGTGGGCGGCATAACCCAGCATATAGCCGGTTGCTTCTTTCACAGCCAATACTTTTTTCCAACGTTGTAATGGAAAAATATCACTTATTTCAAAATGAACATCCCAGAGTGATTTTTCATGCGGCAGTTTTTTGGTGCCCACCCAAGCAAGGATGCCTGCTAATGTAGGACCAATCGAAGTCACCATGAATGCATATCGCCAGCCATGGCTCTCAATTAACAAGCCTGAAATGAAATAAGAGGAGGCTGCGCCAATACCAAAGAAGGCGGTGTAAAAAGAGATGTGCCGCGTCACTTCACCAATCTTGACGCGGTCAGAAATAATTTTTAAGCCTGGCATATAGGTTGCTGAGATGCCTGCACCATGAAGCATTAAATAAATCCATGCATCATGAAATCCACTAGCTAAGAAGCCCATGCCGAACAATCCAAGTCCGGCAGCAATCCCACCGCTTAAATAAATCTGGCGGGTATCAATTTTGTCAGTGAGGGTGGTCGCTAAAGGAACAATCGCAACATAACCTAGAAAGAAGCTGCTAGCTAAAAAGCCTGATTCAAAATGACTCAGATGCCACTCAGTTTGGATCAATGTTAAGGAAGCTGCATAACAAGCAAATCCCATGATGGATAGGACTTGTGTGATGAGCATGAGTTGCGTGGTCAAGGTAATTCTTTTTCTACTGAAGGGTCTGTGCTTAATAGGTTTTAATCATATTCCTTTTGCCATGAGGCTGCATGTCTCCTAAGGCATGAAGATCAAGGATAATCCTATTTGGAGAAAATATGCCTCAAGAACACAGAGAACTTAGATCACAAGCACTGCAATATTTAAGCATTTCCGACCCTGCTGAAAAATGCCAGGCGGTGAGTGGTTTGCGTGAAGCTTATCAAGCAGGCTCTGTTGCTCTTGATCCAGGTATTCTTTTATCGAGCAATGGACTTGAAATTCCTGGTCGACCTGATCGTCCTGAATTAGTTAACCCTGGTTTGGTTAAGCGCCGTTCCATGGCAACAGTAGAAGGTAGAGCGGTATTGATCCACGCTTTGGCGCATATCGAATTTAATGCGATCAATTTGGCATTAGATGCCATCTGGCGATTTAATGGGATGCCCCAAGCTTATTATGAGGATTGGTTAAAGGTTGCTGCTGAAGAAGCCTATCACTACGATTTACTCAATCGCCATCTGCAATCCCAAGGTTATGCCTATGGTGATTTCCCGGCTCACAACAGCTTATGGGAAATGGTGGCAAAAACAACAGACTCCATTCTGGCAAGAATGGCATTAGTGCCAAGAACCATGGAGTCACGAGGCTTGGATGCCTTACCTCCGATTCAGGAAAAATTAGAACAAGCTCACGATCAAGAGGCTGTGCGTTTACTTCAAATCATTTTGAATGATGAAGTAGGTCACGTTGAAATCGGTAATCGTTGGTTCAATTACGAGTGTCAAAAGCAAGGTCTAGACCCCATTAATGCTTATGCTCAATTAGTGAAGCAGTATGAGGCACCTAAATTGCGAGGGCCTTTTAACTACGCTGCAAGAAAAGCCGCAGGTTTTACTGAGGCTGAGCTCGCTGCCTTAGATATTCATTCAGATACTACTAATTAATCCGCCATCCACTCGAATCACACTACCTGTGATGTAAGAGGCTTGTTGACTCGCCAGAAAAGCAGCCGTTGCGCCATATTCAGATGGTTGACCAATACGTCCCATCGGAATGGTTTTGAGGCTTTCAGTTGCCACCTCTTGAACCGTTTTGTTTTCTCGTTCTGCCTTTAATCGATCTAAAAGTTGAATACGTTCAGTGGCTATGCGACCTGGAACGATCATGTTGGCTGTGATGCCATGAGGCGCCACTTCTCTTGATAAAGTTTTAGACCAAGCATGCAAAGATGCTCGCAAGGTATTCGAAATCGCTAGATTAGGGATGGGGGTAATAGCACCTGATGAGGTGCTCGTGATAATCCGTCCCCATTGTTGGGCTTTCATGGCGGGTAGTGCGCGATCAGTGATCTTGATCACTGATAGAACCATTTCTTGAAATTTTTCCAGCCATAGATTGATTGATTGACCTTCAGCAAGTGTTGCAGGAGGCCCACCTGTATTGTTGACCAAAATGTCGACTGGTCCCCAAGTCTTCTCAATCACGCTAAATTGGCTATCAATCGCAGAGATGTTAGATAAATCCCAAGGAAGTACCAGTGACTGTGCGCCCATCGAATTAATTTGTTGAGCTGTATTCTCGAGTTTCTCTTTTGTTCTGCCAGCCAACACAACACGAGCACCTTCTTGGGCAAGTGAGATAGCCATCGCTTGTCCTAAGCCGCTGCCAGCACCGAACACCAATGCAATCTTTTGATTGATTCCTAAATCCATGAGTCACCTATTTAAGCAATTGACACCAAATTCCTACCATTATGCCGATTTCAGGCTGAGATGCTCGAAGTGTCAAATTTGCCAAATCACATCATCAGGTTTACGATCAAAAGATACAACATTAAGTATTCATTCTCTGTCCATTGGGCCCCCATTTTTATGATTAAAAATTTAATTTTGCGTCACTGGCGAGGAGAGTTTCCTTTGCCCGTTTCCTATTGGGGGATCAGTTTCTTATTGGTCGCTTTTGCAACTAGTTCATTTGATTTGTTATCGGTGGGTGTTGAGAAGCTAGGAAGCTCCATCACGGTGACCGCTTGGGTTTTATTCAGTCACACACTTTTTACATTGGTGTTATTGGCTTGGTCCTATGTGGGCACATGGCGTGCTGCCAATCAATTTGTAGTATCTGGTAAATCCAAGGTTTGGGCTACTCTAGCTAAGATCGCGATTGTGGTGGGGTTCTTTAGTTTTACCGCTAACTTTAATAGCCAAACCTATCCGATCCTCAAAGTATTTATTCCTTATTTACTGGGCGGTGATCCACTTGGTTCAGTGAAAACTAGTTTATTGGATGACGGTAAAACACTTAAGGTGGAAGGGGTGTTTGGTAATGGCTCTTACAACCAAATTAAAAAAGACATCAAGCAACACCCCCAAATCCAAAAGCTGTATTTAAATTCTCGAGGTGGTCGTTTTAAAGAAGTGGAGTTGATCGCCGAGTTAGTCATGGCTAAAAAAATTGACACTTATGTCGAAGAGCAATGTTTGTCATTTTGTACTGTCGTGTTTTTAGCTGGTACCAATCGATTTAGTACACCAAGAGCGGTGATTGGTTTTCATGCGCCAACGTTGAAGGGCGCTAGTCAATTTGATGATGAGTTGTCGGGGCAAGCTAAAGAGCTTTATCAAAAATTCCATTTACATCCTGACTTCATTGCCAGGATATTAGCAACTCCCAATACGGATATGTGGTACCCAAGCTATGAAGAGCTTATTGAGTACGGTGTGGTGAATCGCATGACCTTTGGCGGGGAAACTAGTAACTTATCTAGTTACATCAACAAATCTAAATTAGATTTGTTGGAGATGTTTAGAAAAGACAATTATTTCGCTAGCTACGAAAAGAAATTCCCTGGCTTCATTGAAAAGATAGTGGATATTGTTATGCCACTCGTTCAATCAGGTAAAACGGATTCTGAGATCCTCAATGCTATCCGTGCTTATGCCAGTCAATACCAAATGAGAGCCTTGGCGCAAAGCACACCTGATATTCGAGCTAGATTCGTCAGGCTGTCACTCAAGCAATCTTTGGAAGTGAGTCGTTATGGTGGTGAGGCTTGTTATCGATTGTTAACTTCCACGCTTGATGTCGGGAAGGTTTTGCCTAAGCCATTGGTTAGAGAAGAGCTTGATTTGGGTATAGAGGCTTTAAGTGCATCATTTGTGCCGCCAAAAAATTACAGTGACAAAGCTTTTGAGAGAGCGCTGACCAAAATTTTTAATGGTATGACTGAGTCTGAGATCAGGGCGATTGCAGAACCTAATCCCAAAGATGTTAGCCACACTTGTTCAGCTTTAGTGAAGTTCTACACTGCATTGGATCAGGAGCACCCAGCCAGCAAAGACATTTTGGCTTATGGCATGCTCAATAAGTAGTGCTGTCTGAAAAAGGGAGGTGTTTTTTGGTGCCCCAGGAGAGACTCGAACTCTCACGCCTCTCGGCACCGGCTTCTAAGACCGGCGTGTCTACCATTCCACCACCAGGGCATTATTTGATGTGGTTAGCTCTTTCAAGCTAAGAATGAGATTCTACCTTAAATCATCCACATAATCAAAGTCTTGGGATTTCTCATCCTTGATAACAAGTAAATGAGATTAGCTATAGGGCTAATGTCATGATCTGCAATATATTTTTATTATTAGCAATCAATAACTATTTGTTAATTCTGAATATTTTATTTAGATCAGTATTCAAATAGCCCGCGATGTGAGCATTAAATTTGCATAACTTGGACCTATTTATGAGACACCGGTATTTAAAGAAATTACAAGTCAGTTTGCTGATGAGCCTGAGTGTCATGTCTTCTCATGTTTGGGCATCTGGTGTTGTTGATGCGATGGCAGAAGCTATCTCTTGGTTAGTACTAATCTTGATCCCTGTGGTGCTAGCCATCGTTTATTGGCAAATTCATTATTTACCCAGCAAGATTGCAGCAAAGAAGCAGCATCCTCAGCAAGAAGCCATTCATGCGATGTGCATGGTTTCAAGATTCTCAGGTGGTTTATTTTGGCCGATTGCATTTGTTTGGGCTCATATGAGACCTACCATGGCGCCACTGTCTAAAAGCCAAGTGGACGCTCTAGAAGCAGCAAACAAACAATCAGCGACATCTTCAACGAATGATAAGGATTCATCATGTTAGAACTTATCATCATTCTTTATGCCTGCGCCGTCTGGTGGATTTTCTTCAAAAAGAAGAAATATCCCTGGGATAAGCGTTCAAAAATAATTGTTTTTTCAATCCCAGTCATTTTTAGCATTGTCTTAATTCTGCTACTTAATATTTTTGCCCCAAGTAGTCATGATGTTCGTGTCACTAGACATGAAATTCAAATCGTCCCTCAGGTCAAGGGACGTGTCATTGAGGTTAATGTCACTGATAACCAACGAGTTAAAAAGGGAGATATTCTTTTTAAGATTGATCCTCAGCCCTATGAAGCCTCAGTGAATGCACTCAATGCAAAATTAAAGTTGGCAAAGAAAAGAGTAGAAGAGCATCGAGCTCTAGTAAAAACGGGCTCAGGTAATCGATTTGATTTGGAGAAAGCTGAATCTGACTACGATGAATTAAAAGAAAAGTCAGACAATAGCTATTGGGAGTTAGAGCAAACGGTTGTTAGAGCTCCGAATGATGGAACGGTGATCAATGCACAGTTAAGACCTGGAGTTTTCTTGGTGGCTAGCCCATTACGTGCTGCGATGAGTTTTATTGAAGATGATCCTCAGGTATTTATGTTGTTTCATCAAAATGAATTACATCAAGTTAAGCCAGGGCAAGAAGCAGAGTTTTATGTGCCCACTAATCCAGGAAAAATATACAAAGCTAAAGTGGAGAGTGTGATTTGGGCGCAGCGCCAGGGACAAGTCAATGCTGGTGGTGATCTACCCACTACTGGTATGAGAGCTGCGATGCCCAATCGCTTTCCAGTCAAGTTGATCATGGAGCCTCATCAAGAGGGCGGGGACATGATGGCTGCTGGAGCGATTGGAAATGGTGCTATCTATACCGATCACTTGGTTGTTTTGCATATTGTGCGCAAAGTGATGCTACGGGTTCATAGCAAACTCAACTACTTGGTCTTGAAGTTGCATTAATGATGGCTTCAATGATTCGCTTTTCCTCTTTATCTCTTTTGAGCCTCATGGGAGCACTGCTGACAGCTTGTGCTCTACCAGATCCTATCAAAAGCAGCGAGCTCAAGCAGCAAGCCATGCCTCACGTTGTGATGCCAGATCAGTATGGCTCTTCAAGCCCTAGCAATCAATCAATGGTTTTTATACAGAATGTCCCTTGGCTCCAAGCATTCAATGACCAAGAGCTCCAAGAGCTAGCTCGTCTTGCGCTGGCGCAAAGCCCGGATCTTAAGATCATGGCTGCCAGACAAGAGCAATCTGAAGCGATGATGAGAGCAGTCGGTGGGGCTTTTTATCCGAATGTAGGAGTGTCTGCTAAAACTGGTTCAAAAGTGGGTGTGGATGGCAGCGGCACCTCTGGGTACTACATTGGTGCTGGTTGGGAGTTGGATTTATGGGGTCGTGTGAGAGCCAGTTATGCGGCGGCTGAGCAAAACGCCCAATCAATCAAAGCTGATCAAGAGTATGCAAAATTATCATTGATCGCCCAATTAACAAAAGCAGTTTGGACAGCCAGAGTTTTGCGTCAGCAAACTGATTTAGCTCAAGAAAATCTCCAATCGCAACAGCAGATTTTGGAGCATGTGAAACATCGCTTGCAAATAGGTGCGGCTTCTGAGAATGAGGTTCTTCAGGCAGACATTTCAGTGTCACAAGCTCAAGAGATTTTCCTTAATTTAAAGAATGCACTTGATCAGTCTTTGCGATCGATTGACATACTAGTTGGGCGTTATCCCATCGCAACACCTTTGAAAGCGAAAGATTTGCCTCATGTTCCTGCATCACTGGCAACGGGTATTCCATCCGATTTGCTAGAGAGACGACCCGATGTTCGTGCTGCAGCTGCCAGAGTCGATGCTGCAAGATACAACATCAAAGAGGCTGAAGCTACAAGGCTGCCAAAAATCAGTCTCACCGCTGGATTTGGCAGGGCAAGTAGTGATTTATTTGTGCTTCAAACCAATGCCGCTAATCCGAGTACAGGTGTGGGCGTGACTTTGCCCTTGTTTGCTGGTGGAGCGCTAGAGGAGCGTGTGCAACTCAAAAAATCAGAATTAGAACAAGCCTTTGCCAGTTATGCCAAAGTGGGTTTGAATGCATTGAAAGAGGTTGAGTCTGCCTTATCAGCAGAGCAAATGTGGCAGATAAGGTCAAAGCAGTCATCGCAAGTCTTTCAACATCAGCAACAAGTCATGCGCAATACTGAAGCCGAATTTAAGATTGGGCGTATCGATCAGCGTCAGGTGCTGCAGCAAAAAGTCCGTACCAATAATGCTCAGTCTAATGACTGGCAAGGGCGTTTGGAGTTGTTAATGCAAAGAGTTAATTTGTATTTGTCACTAGGTGGCTCAGCTATCTAGTTTTACATAATTTTTATCTGATTAAAGGTTCATGATGCAAACAACAGAAACATTATCTCGCTGGGAAAAAATTAAGCATGGATTTTTGCATGAGACCAAAAAATTCCTAATTGCAACCGCTTATTTCACGATTTGGTTTTATGCGATTGGTTTGTATAACCAATCTCAGCTTCTGCATTTTGGTGTTGATGGTGCCGATACTATATTTTCTATTTCTGTTGCTTTAATTAAAGCTGCATTTGTTGGAAAGTTTTTAATTACAGTTGAAATGCTGTTGCCGATTAAGGTTAATAAAGGCAAACCTATCTTAATGTCATTGTTAGGACATTCGCTGATTTATGTTGTATTGGTCATGATTTTGCATGCCAATGCTTTGGGTATCGAAGGATATCTTTTGCATGGCAAACCGTTCTTAGAGGGGGTGATGGAGTTTGGTCATGCCAAGTTGAGTAACTTGATCATGATTGCCTTTATTTATTGGTTAATCATTCTTCATTACCTAACTTATTTCACCGTTCAAAAAGCGATTGGTGAACAAGAGTTCAAGGAAATTTTTTTAGGTAAGTAATTTTTTTTGAAAAGATAAGATATTTATCCAGTAGACCGAGTTAATGGCTAGCAAGGGATGTATAGTTATCCCATTCATTAACTTGGTGAACGAATATGCGATTGATCCATCAACGTTATTCTGCTGCGATTGCAGGTGCTCTTGGTAATACGCTTGAGTGGTTTGATTTTGCTATTTATGGCTACTTTGCAACATCACTTGGCAAAGTCTTTTTCTCTGATTCTGATCCTGTACTTCAAACAGTTGCCTCTTTTGGTATCTTTGCCATCGGTTATTTAGCTAGACCACTAGGTAGCCTAGTATTGGGTCCTGTAGGAGATCTATGGGGAAGAAGAAAGATGATGACACTCAGTATTGTCATCATGGGGGTCGCTAGTTTTCTAGTAGCATTACTTCCAACCTATGCTCAGGTAGGCGCGCTTGCTGCCTATGCCTTGATGTTTTTAAGAATGACTCAAGGATTTTCTGTTGGTGGTGAGTACACCGGGAGTATGGTGTACGCCACAGAAGCCTCTCCGAAGGAAAGGGAGGGCTTGATGTCTGGTATTGCTCATGCAGGTGCAATGCTAGGCTACTTTACCGGATCTTTAATAGCTGCTTTGATGGGTTTCTTCTTTACAGAAGAGGCGATTGACACATGGGCTTGGCGTTTGCCATTTTTATTAGGTGCCTTGGTGGCGATTGCTGGTTGGCGTTTGCGCCTTCATATGCCAGAAACTTTAGATACGGCTATTGTGCATCGCATTAACTTCCAGGAAGTTTTACACGTCATATCTCAACGACTTCAGGCCACGATCAAAGCATGGAGAATGCTTGTTCAGATCGCTGCTTTGGTGTCATTCTCAAATGTCTTGTTTTATGTTCATTTTGTTTATTTTGTTGATTACGTGGCTAAGCATGGCGGCTCGATGCAGTCAGCCAATACGGTTGCAACGATTGTGCAATTGTTTGGGGTGCCTCTGATTGTTTTAGGGGGTTGGTTAGCTGACAAGATAGGGCGTATTCAAATCACAACCTATGCAACATGGTTAGGTGCACTGCTTGTCATTCCTTGTGTATTAGCAGCCCAAATGGGAGGTGTCACCGGTTTGGCTATTTCTCAAGCCTTGATCATTACGCCGATCATGTTGTTATTTGGTGCTCAGGGTGTCTTGATTAGCCGTTTGGTCAAGCCAGAAGAGAGATGTTCAGTTTTTGCGATTGGATATAGCTTATCGGTGGCATTATTTGCTGGAACTGCGCCACTCATGATGAGTTGGTTGTTAGAAGTGCAGGGTTGGGCTTGGGCTCCTGCTGCTTACTGTTTCTTCTTTTCTTTACCCGCGATTGTTGTCTTGCGACGCCTCAGGGGTTAATTACCAAGACCTAGCGATTAGCTTTCAGTCTGCTGGCAATTTCTCTAACAATTTTAGGTGGTCCATCACCTGCATGAAGCGCGTGTCTGGCTTCTTGCATTTTGAGGTCCTGGATCGTAAAACGATCAAAGCGTCGTAGATAGTCAGCCCAAGTATCAAATACGAAGTACTCAACAAACACTTCTGAGTCTTGATGATTCTCAAATAGACTCCAGCTTAAGGCTCCTTGCATTAAACGCAATTGACGAGATTTAGTCATGATGCTTCTGAATGCTTCCTGATTTTCTTCTTTGATCTGATAGTGAATAGAGATCATCACAGGACCTGCTGCCATATCAACTTGTTGAGATGTGTCGGGGTGTTCAATGGGGCATACAGGCGTGAGGTCTTCTTCATCAGAGCCCTCAATCTTTTTCTGAAAGATAAAAGCTAACAACAGCAACCCAACAACACTGCCACTAATAACACCAGCCTCAATAGTACTTAACTCAGTAACTTTTCCCCAGAGAGCCGCTCCGAGGGCACTGCCACCCATGAGGCTGACCTGATAAAAAGACATACCTCGCGCTTTGACCCAGTTAGGAAGACAAAGTTGTACTGAGATAGTTAAGGAGTTGGCTACGCATATCCAAGCCATTCCTGAGATGATTAAAAGTGGCAAAGCCATCCATACTTCAGGGCAAAAAATCACGCCAATCGAGCTGATGGCTTGAGCAATCGAGCCTGCATTGGCAAGTTGGGTTCTATTCCACTGAGATCGAATGCGAGGAAGTTGAGAAGCAGCTAGAACTGCCCCAAAACCTAAGCAAGCCAATAATAGAGTGAATGTTTGAGCATCGCCACCAAAATGATCCTTTGCAATCAAAGGTAACAGTGCTAATAGTGCTGAAGATTGCATAAAGAAAAAGAAAACTCTCAGCAGTACTGTTTTGATCCGTTTACTTTGCCCGATGTATTGCCAGCCCACGCGCATGGCGCCGATAAACCTCTCGCCTGGAAGGGTTGAGACTTC
>JACCDJ011333107.1_pt1 | contig 12803 bp, 12 predicted proteins | sample 7444481 | NCBI WGS metagenome assembly JACCDJ01 (sample SAMN15323435, study PRJNA562643) | freshwater metagenome | isolation source: river surface water | place: USA:Blue River Watershed | collected 2017-08-15 | reverse complement strand
TGTCCATAGCCGAAATTTATAAGGCTAAGGTACGAAGCGGAAGGCATTAATCCACACCATATTCTATATGCACGGTAATACTCGCTGTTTTGTAGCGGTCGGTCGTATTAAATGCGCCTGAATAACTGTATCCTTCGTTAGAGGAGCTTCCTGTTATTTGAAAAACGCCCATGGTACAGCGTTTGATAGCACCTAGACTCCCGCCTCCGTTACTAGCAATCGTCTTGGCACGATTCCGCGCATCCTTAGCCGCCTCCGCTAAAAGATCCACCTTCAATTCACTCAAGCCATTATAGTAGTAAGAGGGTGATTCAGAATAAATGTCGATATCCTCTTGAATCAACTCCGTTATGGAACGCGATATACCCGCCACTAAATCCAAACGACTCGAATTAACGGTTACCGATTGTGAAAGGCTATAGCCTGTGAATTTGGTGCCGATTTTCTCGCCGTCTTTATTCAAAATATCCGCCTCATTTTTCGTCGTACTCACCGAAGAAAACTCTATTTCGCTCTCCTTCAATCCCGCCTTCAACAAATACTGCTTCACACGATCCGCATCCATTTTTAAAGCCGTATAAGCTTCCGACATATTATCTCCTTCCTCTGAAAAGGTAGCTCGCCAAACGATTTGATCGCTTTCGAAATCTTTACTCGCCAAACCAGTCACAGTGATGTTTTCGTAGCTTTTGTATTTGTACTTGATACTGTTCGCTAAGATAACAGAAGCGATTAAGCCACTGATAGTAACGAAGATGACAACGAAATGCTGTTTCAATAAGGCGATGAACTTTTCTTTCATGAGTTAGATTTACTATTTATACGCAGTTTTTATAATTCCTTTCAAAGCAGAATAAGAAACAGTTACTTCACGCAAGCCGTCGGCGTAGGTACCCATCTCATAGGGGTTGTACAAGAATTTCAAGCCTTCTTTAGTGAACGCAAATGAATTGGGCAATTCGAATTTATCTGAAAATTCGAGATAGGCCTTTCCAAAAAGCTTTTCATAATTCTGTTGCACAAGTGCTGAAAGTTTAGGCAGCGATTCATTATATACAAGATCGGCGTAGCTCAATCGCTCTCCGCTTTTAATATCGAAAGTATAATAGGTGCTACCATACAAACCATGTGCGCCGCCATAATAGCCGCCTGTATTCTGACTGATACTGATATAATCCTTCGTCCATTCCAATAAATCCATGGATACGGATTCTGTATAAATGCTCATGATAAAATCGCTATCCTTATACATGAGTGCTTTTTCTGGCGAACTATTTCCCATCACTAGATAACGAAGGGTGTCGTTTATTTTAGTCCAGTTAGCTCCCGAAGCCGCGTCTTTAAATTGAAAATATTGGATATCCTTCGAGTTCGGTTCTGAAGGGGATATTGGCCCATAATACTCTTCGCGCTCCTTTTTAGTGGCTTTATGAAAATTAATAAAATAGGTAGAATCAATATGCGTTGCACTGTATGAATAAAGCGTAATACCTGACGTAGGGGATTGGATGGTATCGACGAGCGTAGCTTTAAACAAAGATAGGTTAGTGTCTTGAACGCTTTCATTGCGCGAGGCTGAACTACCACCAGCTTCTATATTTGAGCAAGAAACAAAGCTCAAAAACAAAATAAAAATTGAAAAGGATAGTTGGTTTTTCATTACTACTTATTTTTTCTCACAAATCATTTTCTTAGTGGCAACAATATTACCATCTGCAATAAGCGAGTAGGTGTACATTCCTGCACTTAGGTTTTCAGCATAGACTGTCATTTGACCTTGACCGCGTTCGTTGATTCTTATGTTTTTTAGTACAGTGCCGCCTAGCGTATAAAATACAATATTCGCATCTTTAACATTATCAGGAATGATATAACTAATTATCGTTTGTTCTGCGAATGGATTAGGACTGTTTTGATTTAGCACAATTTCTAAATCACTTAAATGAACTTCAGTACCCTTTGCAACAGCATTTGACGGAGATGCGGCTGCTGAACGCGCACCGGTTTGGGCGGCTGTAATGGTATTAATTTGATTTTGTAAGGACTTGTTAGTGGAGTCTAGGCTTTTAATGGCCGAAACAAGAACAGGAATTAATTCTAAGTAATTAAGCCCTTTAACATCATAGGCTGCTGTGATGATATTCCCAATACTATCTACTGTTGCAGGATGATGGATTAGGCGAACAGCACTTGGGATCACTCTTTCAACTTCTTGGGCAAATAAGCCAATTTGTGGTTGGTTATTAAGTCCAAGTGTTGGATAATTTACTGAATCTAAGGTATAGGTCTTCGGATGTAATTGTGCCAATATGTGAAGCGAAGAATCACTTTTCAAATTGACAACATTTGTTTTAACTATGGAATCAGATACTTGAAAAAATCCACCAGTTGTACCAACATTACCATTGAAATATCCAGCCCAATAGTTTGATTTCGAAGCAGCCTCACCATAAACACCTGCATACAAACCCGTCAAACTAGTCGTATTTATTGAAGATGATGATGAGTTTTCAACACCGCCATAAACACCTATATGTGCGCCTGCTAGGCCTAAACCCGAATTTAAAAAATGCGCATTATCCTTCTCACTAAAAGCACCACTTTTAGGATCATAGGCCATAAATAAGCCGCCGATTGAAGTAAAAGTACTAACGTTAGCATTCGGCCCGTTTATGCTTAGTGCCGCAACACCATGCACACCAACATTCATTGTATTACCATAAGATAATCCAAGAACACCATCACCTTGCAGTTCAGAACCTGTTACTAATCCTAATGCGCCAGTCCCATACATATATTTAAATGCATTATGCTGTTTGGTTTCACTTAGCGAACCAATATTATATATTGCATTACCTAAAGCAATACTTTGGGTTCCAATATTGCGACTTTGATTTATAACAGAATTTGCGTGGCCATTTGGCAAGTAATTATTTACTACATTACTTTCTACAAATATGCCCACCATATCTGTTGTTCCTGCAATATCATTATAATTTCCGTCATGGATAAATCGACCTGCGTATGCATTCGTATAGAACGGAGTAATTGGACTAGCTGTATTGTTTGTATAATTATACACATCCAATTTTGCTTGTAAAGGGGTACCGCAAGTATAGCCAATGCCAAGGTCGGCAGGATTATTGGCACTCATATCCGATTGACCACTCATATACATACTGTTTTGAATACCGGGATTCGAAGGATCAACAAATGGAATCTCCCAATCTGTATTTAATGGAACAGGACTGCTGTTGCATGGATTTCCTAAGGAAGGACCTGCAGATCCTCCTACTTGGTCAGGAACTAAAATCACATCACCATTGGCATCAACGGATAAGGCCAATCCATTGGATGACTGAGGTGTGGAATTTTGTGTCAAGTCGCGGAAGCGAAGACCACTATTTCCTGTTCCGCCTGCGGAATTAGGCGTATTAAAAGTACTCGGTGTATTAAGTTCCAATAAGTTCTGCGGTCCTCCAGCAACATTGGACATTCCAATACCAACATTAACATTATTACCCAAAATAAGTTGGTTACTACCTAAAACAACTGCACCATCACCTATTGCTGTGGAATTACTGATATTATTGTTGGCAATTGTGTTGCTCCCGATAAGAATATTATTACCTCCACCTGTAAAAGACTGCCCTGAATGAAATCCAATAAAAATATCATCGTTATCAATTGTTACTCCATTACCAATATTCGATCCAGCCAACGTTCCTATTAAAACATTTCGACTTCCTACTGAATTCTGATTACCTGCTTTATAACCAACAAGTTCATTGTCATTACCTGTAATTTCATCTGCACCACACTCAGAACCAATAAAGTTATTTCTGCTACCTGTACTATTTCCTATCCCAAATGCTGAATGACTTCCGATATAACAATCGTCATTACCTACGCCATTATGTGCACCTGCAAAATAACCTAAAAATGTATTTCTAGTACCTATACTATTATTGAGCCCTGATCTATCGCCTACAAATGTGTTATAGTTTACAGTATTGCTATACCCTGCTTGATTCCCAAGAAATGTATTGTATTGGCCCTGAACATTTATAAAACCTGCATTGGCGCCAACGAAAGTATTGTTAAATAAAGTTGATCCACACGTTGTCATATTTTGACCTGCACCGCTTCCAATGAAGGTTACATTTGACCCATTTGTTAAATTGTTTCCTGCATTACTACCTACCAATGTATTGTTGATTCCAGTTGCTGTACTATTACCAGCATTCACTCCAACATAAATATTAGACAATATATTATTATGTCTAAGCACATACTTACTATTTAAACTTCCAGTCCCTATTCTGTAGCCATTTGTTGGTGTTGAAACATTAATATCTCCTCCTAATAAATCAAGCAAAAAAGCAGGATTAGTAAAACCACTTCCTATTCCTATAAATCCATTGGTCGATGGGCTATTTCCCTGAATATGCATGTATTCAGTATTATTGATCCAGAAACGAATTGGTCTGTTTTCACGTTGTAAAACATCAGCAGTTCCGTTGCTAGCAATACCCAATAAAAAGCCGTCCGAATTGGTCTGTCCTGTAGTGTTGTTGGTTAGATGAACAAATGCTCCGTTATTCCCGCCACCACTATCATGAATATGAAGCAAATATGATGGCGAAGTCGTTCCTATATTTACACCCTGAAAACTACTATTGTAAGTACCGATAGGGGTCTGTCTTACAAAACTAATGGGCTGAAATGATGTTGAAGCAATTATGTTACTATTTGGAGCTAATACACTACCAATAAACAAAGAACTATCTCCGACATGCATTGAACGACATCGAATACTATCTGTCCGAATCCAACCATTTTCTACATTTAAATTATTTTTCACCTCTACCAATCCTTCTTTATCTATCAATAAACGAACTATATTATTTGTCTTAAATAAAAGATTTTGGTTAGACGTGGTCCCAATAAAGTTTGTACTATCAATTGTACTATTTCCACTCACATTCCACGACTGTGAAAATGAAGTAAAATAAAAGCTAACTGCAATTATTAGGGGTATTAAGAATTTTCTAGTTTTCATGTTCAATAACTATTTTTTTAGTGATGATTGTTTGACTATGGTTTATTTTTACAAGGTAGATACCTTGAGTTAAGTCATTTAAATTATCATAAAGTTGCGATTGGAATGTATACGTCTTTTTTATATTGCCGTATAAATCATACACAGAACCGAAATTTACGGTCGCATCACTTTTAAAATCAAAAATTAATTGGTTGTTAATATTTGCAAACGAATACCCATATTCATCTTTACTTGATTTTATACCATCTATAATAAATCCAGTTGAATCTGTTGAAACAAAGACATCGTCAATAAAATAATAAGCAGATTGATCATTACCAATTAAACCAATGGTCTTACAAGGATGATAAAATGTTGTATGAGGACCATCAAAAAAATTACCAACCATAATATAATTATAATTTGAATCAGGTATATAAACCCCAGAAATACGCACCCAATTACCTGTATCTGAAACGACATTTTTTGCACAAACAGGAGACTTGTTGAAAGCTGGAGGTGCTGAATTAATACCATCATATTGTGTATTTGTAAAGTACACTCCCAAATGATTTGAAAATGACATAAGTGAGGCCGGCTGGAAATCGGGACCGATAGTCGTCCACTGAAGAGAATCCATTGGTTTACAGTAGAACGAAATATAATATTTTACATCTTTTTGCAAAGGACTCGTTAATGGAGATTCTATTACTTCCTTAAACATATCCTCACCAACAAATGGACTTTGCCAACAAGCTTGACCAGCGAGTAATCCCATCATTCCATGACCGTTACGGGGAGGATGTGGAGCGAAAGCATAAAAGGGAGTAAAAAAATGAGTCTTTGCAGGGCCTCCCATATAATCATTCCAATAATCGGGTGACTCACGTGCTGTTGTCCAATAAGTCGGTTGCCATAAACTAATAGTATCCTCAAAACTCGGGTTAGGAACTAAATTGTTTTGAGCTTTTACCTCAACTGATGTAATAAGTAGAAAAAGTAGTAAAAGATAATGTCGCATTAAAATATTATTTATTTGCAAATATAAAACAAATAAAATAATACATTATGAAAATAAAGCAACAATTAAAACGAAGTAATTAGACGTATCTAAAGTCCTTAAATCAGCCACTAGAACATTTTACGAATAGCATTACATAGGTTATTTTACATATTTTTCGTACTCATGAAATTCTTCACCGACTTACGATGTTTCTTCTTACGGCAGGTAGAGCCTGTCTTATAAACTTTACCACGCTTACTGTGTTTACTCGAACTACAAGATTCAAAAGTAGGTACTAATAGTAACACAGCGAAGGTCAAAAGTAGGAATTGGTTTTTCATATTTTTTAATGAGTAAGGTTTGCAAAATTTTGAACAACGTTTAAATCGACATTCCCCTGAACGCCTTTTATACGGGCATTATGACTATACTGCCACATCGTCCATTCACGGCCATCGCTCAAGCTTGGTCGCGAACCGCTGATATCACAGATCCAAATGGGATTGTCTTTAAAAAAACCAGCAATGATTCGCTCGTAGCCATTTTTATTCGTGTACAACATCACCTTTCTTCCTACACGACTCTCCACAATAGCAATCATTTCTGTCAAAACCGCACGCACCTCTTGCGCTTGCGTTTCGTTCACTTCGTAATTGGTATACTCCTCAACATCAATCACCAAAGGCATATCCGTCGTATCTATCAATGCCGTAGATAAAAAATTCTGCGCCTGGTCGCTTCCTGCTTGATCGAAACGAAAGAAATGATACGCTCCGACACGTAATCCTGCTTGCTTGGCTTTTTGATAATAACTACTATAATTAGGATCCGTTAACGAAGTTCCTTCCGTAGCTTTCATATACACAAAGCCATATCCTTGATCCGCTACTTTATCCCAATCTACCTTTCCAGCATAACGTGCAATATCAATTCCCTTAGTCGCATACCGATTACGCAAAGAAGGATAAGGTCGCTTCCATTGTGGGCCAAATTTATGATAGGCCAATAAAATTAAGGCAAGGAGAAATAATCCTATCAAGGTGAATTTTATTAAAAAAAGAGGCACAGAATCCTCTTTACTCTTTTTCTTCTTTGTCATTACAAACCTAAATTACAGCTTAAACATCATAATTTTTACGCATTAATTCGATTTCTTTTTTATGCTGCTCCCGAACTTCTTCCGGAGAAATAACCAGCACCTTCGAACCATAACTCAAGATCAAATTCATCAATTCAATGGAATGATAAACACGTATTTGTACAATCATCTCTTCTTCCGACTTTGAAATGATTTGCATACTTGGATGCAGCTTGTGTTCCATAATCAAAGGAATGATTTCCTTGGAGAAGCGCAACTGCACATCCATGGGGTCTTGCTGGTTCTGATGAAAGACGCCTAACGAATACTTAAAATAATACTCCTGATTGAAGTACTTGTCTTCAAAATAAGGTGCGTCACAAGCCATGATTTCTTGAATGCGGTAGAGTTTAAATACCTTCGTCGCGTTCTCAGAATAGGCTACCATATACCAACGGTTACGAAACTCTTTCAAGAGATAGGGACTCACAATTTTCTCTTTCAACTCCTGCCCAAATGGACGATACTTAATGCGTATCGCGCGCTTTTCAGAAATAGCTGCAAATACCTCTTCTAGCCACTGCTGACCGGTATCCTCGGCCATTTCTCCAATTTGTATACTCTTCGCTAGATTAGGGTGCGAAAGCTTCCGTAAGACAGAGCCTGTTAAAAGGCGCGTTACCACATCATCAAACTTTTGAAAGAAGGCCGTGCCTTTGAATAAATTAAAGGTCTGCACCGCCATCTCCAAAGCCGTTCGCTCCTCTCTTGTCAATGGCACACGCTCGATATCGTCTTCGCGAGAAGCATAATGAAAACGACCTTTCTTGCGCTCTACCGTCACTGGATATACCTTTTGAATGTCTTCAATGTCTTTATAGATAAGGCGTTGCGTGACAGGCTCAAATCCATCCATCTCTAACTGTTCATTCACATGCTCCATGATCTCACGCGCAGTATAATGACGGGCACTTCCCAACAGCTCGTTGATGATCTTATAACGACGAAAAGAGTTCTTATTGATTGGCATGACGCAAATTTTTATACTATTTGTGAAATTTTAGTTCAAATATGTAAAATTATTTTTCAAAATGATTCTATTTTGAAATAAAAATTCAAAACGTGCGTAAATCTTTGTACCGTAATAAAACCGGAAACGATTATGAAAGACAAAGAAATTGCCAAGCTACTCCTTCGCGCCGTACAATGGACCACCCGTGAAACGAAAGATAAAGACCTGAACGATGAATACCTCGCAACCATCGACACGCCCCTGAGTCCGATCACCTGCTTCTTCGCTATCAACAATATGGAAGCAGTCGTTCTCTCCCTATATCTCCATGCGCAATATCGCAATATAACACTCGAAGCCGATAGCCTCGTTCAACACTTTGGAGAAAACATCGTCGCACTAGCAGATATCCAAGATGCGATCGACTCGCTCCTAGAAAAGAAATTCCTCTTCGGCAGCAATAACAATAAGAAAGATAAACTCAACGGAGAACAACCTACCTATCGCGTCAACTATAAAATAATGGAAGCCGTCATCAACGGCGACGTGACCTTCTTGGAAGCAAAACCTATCCTCTCTTTTTTAGAATGGATGGAAGAGTTCAATGAACTACAACCTATGCGTAAGACAGGTTATATGAACACCCAACGTTTTATCATGGAGGTAAACGCATTACTAGCGCAACACCAAACCATTGATGAAATCCGCTGGATCGAAAAACTAGAACTCGGAAATCATGAAAAGGTACTCTTCATCGCACTAGTCGCTGAACACCTATACGAAAGCGAACAGATCGACCTCGACGACGTCTGCCGTGATTTATTCGATTCGCCACTCATACGCGCGAACCTGAAGAAAGGACTCCGTGACGGATCCCATCCCTTCCTTCAGAAAAGTCTTATCCAATATCATAGCGACGACTTTATCATGGGCAACTATGTAAAACTAAGCGAAGATGTGCAGGCCAACTTAATCGGAGAAGATATCAAACTAGAACAACGTTTGTTCAAACCGCGTATGGGAACACTCATCGCACCACAAACCATTGCGCAAGAAGCGCTCTTCTACAACAACAAAGAAGAAAAACAAATAGAACTGCTAGCCAAAACCTTAGAGGAAAACCGACTCCAAATTGTTTTTAATAACCTCAAACAGGCAAGCATGAAACCGGGACTAAACATCTTATTGATGGGAGGTCCCGGTACTGGGAAAACCGCTACCGTTAGAAATTTAGCGCGACAAACAAACCGCTCTATACTAATGGTCTCTATCGATAAGATTCAATCTAAATGGGTAGGCGATTCGGAGAAAAATCTAAAACGCGTTTTTGATGAATACCGCACGCTCTGCAAATCATCCGAGCAAACGCCCATCCTACTCTTTAACGAAGCGGATGCGATCTTGGGAAGAAGAATTGAAGTAACACGTAGCGTCGATCAAATGAATAATGCGCTACAAAACATTTTGCTGCAAGAGCTAGAAGATTTTGAAGGCATTTTTATGGCAACCACGAATTTCGCTACACACCTCGATAGCGCCTTCGACAGACGCTTTCTCTTCAAGGTGGAATTAGAAATGCCTGACGAAGACGTGCGTTTAAAAATCTTAGAAAACAATTTTAAAGATGTCGCGAATGAAACATTGCAAGAGATAAATTCGTTATACAGATTAACAGGCGCACAAATCAATAATATCAAAAAGAAATTGTTGATACGCACCGCACTTGAATTTGAAGCGAGTGCTAATGAAATACTGTTTACTCTTTGCGAAGAAGAGTTTGCTATCAAACGCTCGCAACACAAAAAAGCCATTGGATTCACTCATTAAAAAATAGTTTATGTTATACGCTAGCTTGTTCTCCGCCGCCGCATTTATTATTGGTTTTGTCATCAGTCGATTACTCAGTACCAGCAAACAGTCTGCTATCGAAGCCCGCGCTATCCTGGCTGAAAATCAGGTAAACGATTGTAGTATAGAACTGAAAAATAATCGAGCACGTATCGAAGCACTCTTACAAGAGAAATCTTTCGCGGAGCAAAAGGTGAGTATGCTTGAACAGCAAATAAAAAATAAAGGCTCCGAACAAGAACAGCTTATAAGCACCTTGAAATCGCAGTTTCAAGTAATGGCACAAGAGGTATTAGAAAGCAAGAGCAAGAATTTTTCAGAACAAAGCGAAAAACAAATTCAAGATTTACTCAATCCTCTAAAAAAAGAAATCACCGATTTCAAAAGTACCGTCACAGATACCTATGAGAAAGAAGCGCGTGAACGACATTCTTTGGAAGGGCGAATCAAAGATCTCGTAGCAACCAGTGATAAAGTAGGAACACAAGCAGATGCTTTGGTGAATGCACTACGTAACAATACCAAACAACAAGGAGACTGGGGTGAGGTGATCTTGGCTTCTATCCTGGCTAATAGCGGTTTACAAGCTGGTCGTGATTTCGAAGAGCAGGCATTTATTAAAACAGCAGATGGGAATATTATAAAGGATAAAGAGGGGAATGCCATGCGTCCAGATGTAAGCATTTACTTCCCTGATAAAAGAAATGTCATTGTCGACTCGAAGGTATCGCTCACCGACTGGGTACGTTATTGCGAAGCAAGTGATCCGAACTTACGTAACGAAGCGATGAAAGCACATATCCGTTCCATTAAAAAACATATCGATGAATTAAGTGCGAAAGACTATCCACGCTATGCCAATGCTTTCGGTCAAGTACTCATGTTTGTTCCCATCGAACCCGCATTTTTAGAAGCGCTAAAAACAGATTCGAGTTTGTGGAAATACGCCTACGATAAAAAAGTATTGTTAGTCGGACCAACGAATCTTATGGCGGTCTTGAAGATTGTCTTCGAAATGTGGAAGGCAGATGCACAGAATAAAAATGCGATTCAAATTGCAGAACGCGCTGGTGAACTCTATGATAAGATTGTCAATTTTCTAGAGAGCTTGAATGAAGTGGGTGAGTTTATTAAGAAGGCGGAACAGTCGCATGCAAAGGCGCTGAAGCAACTTGCTACAGGAAAAGGCAACGCGATGAAAAAAGCGCAAGAGCTAAAAGAGATGGGGGCTAATACCAACAAAAGCATTCCCACTAAATTTCTCAACGAAGAAGAGGGGAACGATTCTACACAAACAAATTCTAATAACAACCTAAACGCATAATTATGTTCGGCATTGAAATCAAACCAAATTCAATTATCACGGTACACTTAAACGGTGGCGACAGCAATATCAACTTTACCTGTATTAACGACATGCGTGAACTCATTCAAGAATTAAAGTGCATGTTTCACGGCAAGTTGATTGATGTTATTCTAATACAAGAGGGCCGTCGCCTTGGTCAGTTGATGATCGACTGCTCGTAGAAAACATTAACAATTTGGATTCGCACGAAATAGAATAATGTTCTATTTTGCACAACATGAATCATTCGTTGAAACCAATCTGGCTAATTCTAATTATCGCGATTAGTAGTATTGCTTGCTTTGCGCAAAAAGGCGGAAAGCACTCGAAGCAGATTGTAAAGTATGCGGATACTTGTGCGAAGCACAACGACTTTAAATACGTACAATCGAAATATGATACGCTTATTCCGTGTATGAATGGCTTGTTCATTACCTATGACACCTTCGATTATCACCAATATTACCATTTGCTAGGAATGGACTCTTTTGTGGTTAAAGAAGAGGAGGCTGCAAAACTATCGGTGAATAATTATGCCACCGAATATCTATTTGGGCATTTTAGAATGAATTGTAAAAAATGGGGATTGATCGATAGTACGAATCGAGTTATCATTCCATTTATCTGTGATGGAATCGCGCAAACAGGCCAGGATTCTGGGGTTTTCAGCCTTTACAAATTTTCTTTTTCATTAAACACCGGAATTCCTCGCTATAGTTATAACGGCTACTATTATCAGTTTAATAAGAAAGGGGAATTCGTTAATAGTTTAAACCCTTTTGAAATCACAGTTGTTTTCATAAGCGACTTTCACAATACCAACTTCGTGATAAGTCAGGGACCAGGTTTCTATCTGCCTGATAGTTATAGGAAAAATGAAAGATAGTGATTCAAAAAAAGCAAGAGCGATTTGAATAAGAAATCAAATTAGCTTTCATATTTGTCATCTAGTTAGTATGTTTAGGTTTCAAATCATATAAATGAAAACGAACGCTGCTACCGTAGAACAGATTTTAGAAAGTATTAGTCCTGAACGAAAAGATGCTTTTACAAAGCTTCACAAGACTATTCTAAAAAACCTTCCCAAAGGCTTTGAAGCAGCCATTAGCTACGGAGGCCTAGGCTACGTTGTTCCACACAAAATTTATCCAGCAGGTTATCATTGTAAAGCAGAAGAGCCGCTTCCATTTGCAGGTTTATCTTCACAAAAAGCATCGATCAACTTTTACCACATGGGGATTTATGCGAAGCCCGATCTGTTGAATTGGTTTGTAGAAGAATATCCAAAACATTCCAAGCAAAAACTAGATATGGGAAAAAGCTGTATCCGTTTCAAAAAGATGGAAGAAAACCCTTTCGCACTTATTGCCTAACTCATGCAGAAAATAAGCGTACAAGAGTGGATTGATACTTACGAAAGTTTGTATGTGAAGAAGAAGAAATAAAACAATCCTTACTGACTGAAAAGTCAAT
>JACCDJ011798253.1_pt1 | contig 12805 bp, 15 predicted proteins | sample 7444481 | NCBI WGS metagenome assembly JACCDJ01 (sample SAMN15323435, study PRJNA562643) | freshwater metagenome | isolation source: river surface water | place: USA:Blue River Watershed | collected 2017-08-15 | reverse complement strand
GAGTGACTTTATTTTAATTATTGTTCCCTTGAATCTATACCATGAAAAAGGGAGCGCGATGCGCTCCCTTTTTATCTTAATACTTAATCGTACTTCGGCTTCTTATCTCTCTTCTCAGCTCTCTTTTCCTTAGCCGTTTTAGTGGCCTCCTTCTTGGCCTCTTTTTTTGGTTCTTTTCCTTTTCCCATGATTTCAAAGTTTGTTCGAAAGTAAACACAAAAAATCAATTTCCAAATTCGATTCACGAGAATTTTACCCAATACAAGGCATCTTCCATCAAGCGATGGTACATGACTATATAATCGGATTCGCCTTTGTAATAAGGATCATCAATGATGGTTTGATCAATACGATACAAATGTATTTTTTTCAAATCCTCCTCAATACGGGCCTTCTCTCGCAAACTTTGCACATGATCAAAATCCATGCACAACAGAAGATCATACTGATCAAAAAATTCCAACTTAAATGGCTGCGCTCTGTGCGCGGAAATGTCCACCCCAAATTCTAGGGCTACTTTGATAGACAGTCGATGCGCGGGCTCTCCGTTATGGTACGCAGCTGTACCTGCGCTGTCCACTTGCATTGGTATTCCGAAATCCTCACTCACCTTTTTCAGAATCCCTGCGGCCATGGGAGAACGACAGATATTACCCAAACAAATACATAAAATCTTTTTCATCGCTTAAAAATAATGCTTCACGGCAAACGCATATTGCTCCATGAAAATTTTCTTGAACGCACTCACATTATTCTTCTCATAAAAAAGTAACATCGCCTTTTTGTAATGCAAAGGATCTACGGTGCGAAAGGACAAGGGACAATGATGATGATTCATCAAAATGGCATTGCTGATGATACGCGCCGTGCGCTTGTTCCCATCATCAAATGGTTGAATGTAAGAAATCAACAACAATACCAGTAAAGCCTTTTCAAATACATTGCTCTTGCCATTCACCAAATCACACATCCCCTGCAAAGCCTCACGGATTTGAAACTCATTATCCAAAGGGACATACTTTGTACCTGTAATGCCCACCCGCCTGTTGCGGATATTGGGCCTCACCTTGAGCTCCGCAGTAAGCAACTTGTGAATATCTTCAATGGCCGATACTGTCAAAGGTTGGACATAATGGATGTGCTCAAAAATAAAATCCAAAGCTGCTTTATGATTGAGCAACATCACGGCCTCATCTTTGGTTTTACCCGATGCCGTCTGTTGCATTACCAATAATCGCTCCGTCTCCAATAATGAATAGGTATTGCCTTCTATCTGGGAAGACTTCCAACTCAAGTCAATGGCCAAACGCTCAAACTCCGTTTGAAACTGCCCCCTGCTCAATTGTTGGATTTGTTGAATAAATTTGGATTGCTCGTTTTGCATGACCAGCAATTCCGAGGTAGTAAATAAATGCTGATTGTCTCGGAGATGTTCCAATAAATCAAAATTATAATGCGCTATGATATCCCGTTCCAGGGCATCTGTCTCAAAATATTGCTCTAAATCCACCTCTACCCAAATATCAAATCCCGGCTTCAATTGATAACGTGTGGACTTCCCATTGCCATAGGTGTCTACCCATCCTTCCGCTACCATACTTCCCAGCGCTCGCTTGACAGTGGCATAACCCACCAAGCCATCCATTCCCTCAAAAACCTCTTTTGAACTGGATAAACCATGTCCTTTAAGGTAATGCACCACCTGATACTTTAGCTGCTTTTTCATGAGCTCAAAATTAATTAAAGCTCAAAATTACAACTTTCCATTAGACAAATCACCAAAAAAAGATTTTTTTTGATCTTAAAAAGCTTTAAAGCTCAATTTTGAATCAAATCTCGTATGACTACCGATGCGACAGCCGCACCAAAAGTGGCGGGAAGATAAGAGATGGTGCCATAGGCCGATTTCTTATAATTTTTCCCATCGGTCAACATCAGACTCTCTTTGATGGGAGGCTCATCACTGAACACTACCTTCACACCTTTCTTGATTCCATGGCGTTTTAAGTTCTTTCTAATTTGTTGTGCAAAAGGACAAGTATGGGTTTTGGATATATCCACCACTTTTAATCGAGTAGGGTCCAACTTAGCACCTGCGCCCATGCTGCTCACCAAAGGGATTTGACTGCCGTAGGCCCCACGGATAAATGTAATTTTAGGAGTAATGCTATCAATGGCATCAATGATATAATCAGGATGCAAGGCAATAAGGGCCTCCACCATCTCAGGATTGATGAATTCCTTCACCACGTTGAGCTCAATTTCAGGATTGATGTCCTTGAGTCTAGCTGCCATGATCTCCACCTTAGCCACACCATGATTGGAGGATAAGGCAGGCAATTGTCGATTGCGATTAGAAGGATCTACTACATCCCCATCAATGATGGTCATTTTTCCCACGCCGGCACGGCAAATAAATTCAGCCGCAAAAGAGCCCACTCCGCCCATCCCTACTACCATCACATGCTTTTGTGTCAAATTTTTCAACGCCGTCTCTCCGATCAACAGTTGCGTTCTTGATAACCAAGTTAGATCCGTCATTCCTTTAAAAATTGAAACCCCATCTCTTTGCATTTTGCTCCATTTGGGCTTCCACCACTTCCAACGACTCCTGCCAAATTTCCGCCAAGCAAAGATAAGCTTGTTGGATACTTTCTTGCCGATCATCCGTTTCTAAAAACAAATGCTGGCGATTGACCTTCATGGCTACTTCATGTCCTTGAGGCAGCGTTAGAAAATACGCATTGACAGAAATACAGCCGCCGTGATCAATGATTGCTTCCGCCATACTCAATGTCCTGTTAAACCCATGAAAAACAAATGTTCCTTTGTATCCCCTTAATAGTTGGAGAATCTCTTGTTGTGCTTTAACACAATGAATGATCAAAGGCTTTTTAACGCTTTGAGCCATCACCCATTGACTTTCAAAGGCAAGCATTTGCAAATCCCATGAAACTTGACAACGTTTGTCTAATCCACATTCACCCACAGCTAAAACAGAGGGATGGTGAATCACAGACTCCAACCAGTCCAGTTCTTTCTTCAGATTGCTCTCCTTCAAATACCATGGATGAAGGCCCACTGAAGAGGTTTGATTCCACTCTGCTTGCGCAAATGGATTCAAATGGAGAATGGCACGAACATTCGATTCCAGTCGAATTTGGTGAGTATGCAAATCAATCCATGCCATTTTTTATTACCTTTCAAATGAATTCCAAATGTATTGAGATGAGACTCGCGCAGCAACATGAAAAAGAAAAAATCATTGCTATCATCATCGATGCCATCGAGTTCAATCCAAAAATTCAATACCTCCTGGGAAACAAAAATTATGACCGAAAAGTAAAAGCACTAGCGAGATTTATCTACTCGCTCTCTCATCGCAGACGAGCCATCCATGTCTCAGAAGATGGCCATGCCGTACTCATTTTTATGCCTCACTTCCAATGGAGCAAAAACTGGAAGGATATTTTGGACTATTGCAAAATGTTCGTCACGGCATTGGAGTGGAAAAGACTGTTCGCTATTCTCAAGATGGAAAAAGAGCTAGAACAATTCCGTCCCACCCAAGAAGCCTATCTCTACGTGTGGGTGCTAGGAACCCTCAAAGAGCACAAGGGCGGCCCACAAGCGCGAGAGCTCAGAGACGCGCTTTTTGACATTGCGCACAAAGCGCAACTTCCCATCTATGCGGAAACCGCTTTTGATCAGAACTACCGGGTATATCAGAGATTTGGATTTGAAGCGTATCACACGCAAGATTATCCGCACATCCCCTTGACCATTCGTTTTTTGAAAAAGGAGGTGAGTTAAAATTGATACGGCAATTTACCTGCCTTTCCAAATTGATAATGTTCACGAAAAAAATCCTCTTCTAACAAGTGCAAACCATAAGCCCCTTCCATTCCGCAAACTCTTATGTTGTTCAAAGGCGCTAATAGTTAAGTCTGTTTATCTCCCCTGACCATTAGATAGAACCAAATCACAATGCAAGTAAAACATGATTTTTTAAAAAAACGTCAACTTTATCTCCTTTGAGTTGTTCATATAGAAAGATATTTATGTCCAAAACCATATTAATAGCCGGAGCGAGCAGTGCCATTGCACAAAGCAGCATCATACAACTTCAGCAAAAAAACCATACCGTGATTGCACTGAGCAGACAGACTTTGACGATACCAGGGGTAGAATGTCATCAAGTGGAGGGCTATCAACCAGAACAACTTCCCGCCATTGACCAACCTCTAGACGGCATGGTCTATTTTCCGGGAGCCATCAACCTCAAACCGTTCAATCGGATTTCCCTGGCGGATTTCAAAAACGAAATGGACATTCATGCATGGGGAGCGGTGAGCGTACTGCAGAAATATGTTCCACTCATTCCAAAAACGCAAACGGGTTCCGTGGTCCTTTTAGGCAGCGTAGCCGCCCAATTGGGAATGCCCTATCACGCCTCGGTATCCATGGCCAAAGGTGCCATTCATGGACTTACTCTAGCCCTTGCCGCAGAGTGGGCTCCTCGCATCAGAGTAAATACAGTGGCTCCCTCCTTGACAGACACGCCGATGGGAGAAAAGCTCATCAATACGCCTGAAAAAAGGGAGTTCATTGAAAAGAAAAATCCAATGGGTAAAATCGGTGAAGTGGAGGACATTGCCCACGCGATCACTTTTCTCCTATCGGATGAGGCAAAATGGATCACCGGACAAGTTGTATCGGTGGATGGTGGAATGGGAAAATTAAAACTCTAAACTTTCCTTCTTCAGAAACGATGAATATCGTTTGGCTCAAACGAGACTTGAGGCTGCGCGATCATGCCGCCATCAAGGCCGCCGTTGAGGCCAAAAAACCTTTTATTCTGCTTTATATTTTCGATCCCCAACTCATCCAAGCGGAGGACAGCGATATTCGCCACTGGCGGTTTGTGCAACAATCCTTGGTTGATCTCAATGAGCAATTAAAAGACATAAAATCCAAGGTTTACATTGCCTATGAAAAGAGTGAAATCGTTTTTCAAAAGCTCATTGAACAATTTTCAATAGAACGCATTTTCTCCTATCAAGAAACGGGCACTCGAATTACTTTTGATCGAGACATCGTCCTCCAGAAATTATTCACCGAAAATGGAATTCATTGGAAAGAATTTCAATGCAATGGAGTAATCAGAGGATTGAAAAACCGCTCTGATTGGGATGATCAGTGGAGAAAATTCATGATACATCCCCCCGATGATGTTCCTTTAATCAATGACCATTTCGCTGATATATCAGAAGAAAAATGGATGAGCATATTTCCGAATTCCATACCCGTTGACTTTTATGACAACCCTCCATTGTTTCAACCCGGTGGCGAAAAAAATGGCTGGAAATACTTGCAAAGCTTTCTCCAAAGCCGACATCAAAATTACTCCCAACACATTTCCAAGCCACTGCTCAGTCGCAAAGGCTGTAGCCGACTCTCCCCTTTTCTTGCCTATGGCAACCTCAGCGTTCGTCAGGTATATCAAATGACATTGGCTAGCTTGCCAACATCCAAGAACAAAAGAAGCTTGTATAATTTCATCTCTCGTTTGCACTGGCATTGTCATTTCATTCAAAAGTTTGAAACAGAATGCCGAATAGAATTTGAAAACTTCAACAAGGCCTATGACACGATTATAAAAGAACATCGTTCAGATTGGATATCCACTTTTGAAAAAGGACAAACCGGAATTCCCATTGTGGATGCGAATATCCGATGCCTCGTCGCTACCGGATATACCAACTTTAGAATGCGAGCAATGTTGGTTTCGTTTTTCTGCTTTAACCTTTGGCAAGATTGGCGGCATTTGCATTTCCTGGCGCGACAATTCCTAGATTACGAGCCCGGTATTCACTACGCCCAATTGCAGATGCAAGCGGGAACAACAGGAATCAACACCTTGCGCATTTACAATCCTATCAAAAATGCCCTGGACCATGATCCCGATGGGGCCTTTGTAAAGCAATGGATTCCCGAACTGGCAGACGTCCCATTTCCTGAAGTACATACTCCTTGGAAACTAGATGACAGCGCTCAATTGCTTTTCAATTGTAGAATCGGAATCGACTATCCCGCCCCCATCATCGATATAGAAGCCACACAAAAAAAGGCCACCGAATTCATGTGGGCGTTTAAAAAATCAGCAGAGGCCAAAGAAGAAGGCAAACGCATTCTTTCGCGTCACGTCAAATCTAAGCCCATGAGAAAAACAAAAAACAAACAATCATGAGCGATACTACTCTCCGCCTCATTCTCGGCGACCAATTGAATATCCAACATTCCTGGTTTCAATCCGTCAACACTTCCGCGACCTATGTGCTCATGGAAGTGAAAAGTGAGTCATTATACACCACCCATCACATCCAAAAAATCCTCGGATTCTTTGCCTCCATGAGAGCGTTTGCTCAAGAACTGAAAGAAAAAGGACATTCGGTTAAATATATATCCATACTGGATTCTGAAAATTTACACAGCATTGAAAAGAACATTCAATCCCTCATCAGTGGGCACGGTTTTAGCCGTTTTGAATATCAGCAACCAGATGAATATCGACTACAAGAACTACTGGCTAATTTGCATTTATCCATCCCAAAATTCAAAACTGATACAGAACATTTTTATACCACCACTGATGAACTTTCCATTTTTTTCAAAGAAAAAAAACAACTACTCATGGAGAGTTTTTATCGATACATGCGAAAAAAACATGATGTGCTAATGAATGGGGCGGAGCCACTGCATGGACAATGGAATTTTGACCATGACAATCGAAAGAAAATACCGCCACAGCATCGACCACCGGAACCACTTTTAATGGATCATGATTTGAGTTCCTTACATACTGAAATAGAAAATGCTCAACTCCCTAGTATAGGTCATGTTGATGCAAAGCATTATTCATGGCCCATTACTCGTCAGGAAGGATTGGAAGTGCTAGAATATTTCTGCAAAGATTTACTCATCCATTTTGGCACTTTTCAAGACGCTATGACACCACAATATTGGAGTCTTTATCATTCCCGAATTTCGTTTGCCATGAATATCAAATTGATTTCTCCGAAAGAAGTCATTGAACGCGTGGTAATAGAATACAACCAAAGAAAAGAAGAAATAGAATATGCTCAAGTGGAAGGCTTTGTCAGACAAATCATCGGATGGAGAGAATACATGCGCGGAATCTATTGGATGCACATGCCTTCATTTGGCGAGATGAATTTCTTTGATCATCAAAACCCGCTTCCGGAATGGTATTGGACTGGCCAAACCAAAATGCATTGTCTGCAACATAGTATTGAGCAATCCCTACAATACGCCTATGCACATCACATCCAACGATTGATGGTAACCGGCAACTTCGCTTTGCTAGCGGGTATCCATCCCGACGAAGTGGACAAGTGGTATCTTGGGATTTATATCGACGCCATTGAATGGGTAGAGATCACCAACACCCGTGGGATGAGTCAATTTGCTGATGGAGGGATCGTCGCCACCAAGCCTTACATCAGCTCCGCTGCTTACATCGACAAGATGAGCCACTATTGTGGAACTTGCTTCTATAAAAAATCAGAAAAGACAGGTGATAAGGCATGTCCGTTCAATTCACTATACTGGCATTTTCTTTTCCGACATCAAGACCAACTAGCTAAAAATCCACGCATGACCATGATGTATGCTGTGTGGAATAAGATGAGCAAAGACCAACAAGAAAGCATCATTCAACAAGCGGAACATTATCTTGCTCGGTTGAACGAATTGTGATAAATATCATCTCTTTCGGTTGCATGAACGATTCCCACGATATTCGCACAAAATGCAACCCAAATGAGCGAATCCTCTTTACCTCCTTGTCCTAAATGCCAATCTGCATTCACTTATCCCAGTGACAATTTGCTGATTTGTCCAGAATGTTTTCATGAGTGGAATCCAGAAGAAGAGGCAGCTGAGGCAGCATTGGAAGCCGCAGCCGGACAAGTATTAGATGCTAATGGTACGCCCTTGGTGGATGGAGACAGTGTCATCGTAATCAAAGATCTACCCGTAAAAGGAGCGCCTAAGCCAGTAAAAGCAGGTACAAAAGTGAAGAACATCCGCTTGGTGGCAGGTGATCACAACATCTCGTGCAAAATAGATGGATTTGGATCGATGGGATTAAAATCTGAATTTGTGAGAAAAGCGTAAATTGCGGCTATGAAAAATAGCTGGTATCTTTTGCTGATGGGACTTGTTTTTTGCTCCTGTGCTGCTCAGTTCGCCCCCACTACTAGATATTCCTCCCCGGCCTACTCCACTTATGAATGGCAAATATCGGATACTAAAAACGATATGGCTTACGAGACCGGCAGTGATGCGCTGTATGAACGGGATGAAATGGTTTCGAACAATTCCATTGACAAGCAAGAAGCAAAATCGCGACAGCTGCAAGAGGAAAGAAAAATTCTATACTCTGGTAGATTGCATTTGTTGGTTAAAAATGTGGATTCTACCATTGCCCAAGTAAAGCGCATTGCCAAAGAGAAAAACGGATATGTGAGTGCCTCTGGAAGTAATAGCACCACCATCTATGTTCCGGCCGACCGACTCAACGAGACCATGCAAGTATTAAAAAAAATGGGATCTGTTCAATCCTATCAAATCGAAAGTGAAGACGTGACGGAGAAATACTTTGACATGGGAATTCGTTTAGACAATGCCAAGAAGGCTCGCACTCGATATTTAGAATTATTAGCCCGTGCAGAAAATGTAGAAGCCGCATTAAAAGTGGAAAAAGAATTAGAAAGGTTGAATGGAGAAATTGACGTGCTCGAAGGGAAAATTAAATTTTGGGATCATCGCTTGGATTATTCTCCCATCACCATACGATACACAGAAAAGAAAAAGCTAGGTATTTTAGGATGGGCTGGATATGGAATGTACCAGACGGTCAAATGGTTCTTTATTCGAAACTAGAAGAATTCTATATCGAAAAATTTATACGGTATCAAAAAGTCTAGACAACTTACGAGCAAAGATTGCCGCGTCATCCAACTCAAATTGGATGATTGGTTTTTTTCCCGTTGACTTGCCGATTACACAAGAATCATTGTACTGCTCAATATCCAAAAGAGATTTCAGCGTCACCACTTTGTTCTCTGAATCGCCCTGAAAAATAATTCTTTTGTTGGTTAAGTATACTTTGCCCTTGCTGATTTGACGATACTCAAATCGCGCCTGAGGGTTTAAATTTTGAATAGAGCCCAATCTATAAGACAAACCACCACCCAATGGGATTCTTAATCCTAAACCATGATAGTTCCATGATCTCGCTTGATTGCGCTTGAGCTCAAACCAAGTGCAATCTTGATACATCTCATATAGCAACTCATCATTGTTCAGGTAGATACCATGTTCTGCCTGCGCTTGTTCTTCTGAGACACCTATCAACTCATCTGTCTCTGCAAGATACCTGCTGTTCAAAAATTCTAAAGCGGCAGGAATTCGAAGGTCAAAAGGACCATTCTGCACATCAAAGCGCGTGTTGATGGATTCCTTGGTATAATTCTCTAGCCCTGCGAGTTCATTAAAAGTGGTAATAGCAGCGCTCTCGTTGTTTCTCAATTTCTGAATCAATAGACCATAGAATTGTATCCCCGCCTCATTTGCCCAATTTACTTCCTTCTCTTTCAATAGCGCATCAGCCTTGGCGGCCTTTCTTTTCTTGAGCCCTTCAAAAATTTTAAAAATCATTGAAAGAACCAACAAGCATATTAACAAAAGTATTAGCAGCACCGGCAACATGTCAGAGTGCTCAGATTTTAGCAATATCATACAGTCTTATTTAACCTTAGAAACAGCTGAAATCTTAAAAATCGCCCCATTCTAAAAAAACAATTAACGTGATAACTTTAAGATATTCTTTAATTAATTGGGACCATGAGAGAAGTATCAATCAAATCTTTTAATTGACTACTTTAATTTCAGAGGACTCCCCATTTACTCGACATCTCACCAAATAAAATCCCCTTGCCAATTCTCCAAAATCAATAAACGCCTGATTGCATTGAGTTTTTACAATCCTTCCATTCAGATCTAAAACTTCCCAATTGACATTGTGGGTTTCTGAGGCCAAAACGCTCACCCTGTCTACTGCAGCGTTCCAAGCCAATTGAACTACTTTATCCTGATGCTGTTCTACACCTATGGGCTGAACTGCTTGAACAGTAGATGATGCACTGAAAATAAAATCACCTGAATTATCGCCATCCTCATTAGCACCATTGCCCGTTGCATAAAATGTGACTGGTCCAACATCCTGAGCTGGCGCGGTCCATTGAAACGAAAAAGTATGGGCGTCGATGGCATTGATACCTCCACTGGCATGGGTAAGGTATTGACGCTGATTCCCGCTGATCATGGCAACGGCAGATTGGTTATCACTGCCAGAAGTCCATGTACCAACACTTTGTCCATTGGCGTCTAAGGCCACAATACTAAACCCAAACAGAGTAGAACCTGGATGAGATACCACTACACTCATATCATACATCTGGCCGGGCGTATATTCGTTATTGCTCATTGTAGCATGTGTTATTTCCATGCTACCTGAAGGATCATTGAGCATGTTGCCAGAATGACATTGAATGCACGTATTCTCACCTGGAGCACCGGTCTTGCCGGCCTTTCCTGCAGCATTATAAACACCATACACAAACACGGTAGAGCTCAACGCTATCGCCCACAAAGGAAAATTGATTTTTGTCATAGTTTATTTTTATACAATAATAAAAAAAAGGATCCAAACTAGACCCTTTTTTGAAGTACATTCTTTGAAATTTATCCAGCACTGGCAACAACTTCGCAAACGTAGGAGAACGCATGTTGTACCTTAAGCACTCAATGTCTTGGAACTCGCTGGCAACAAATGTCCTCACTATGGCCATAGACTTGGCAAAAGTTCCGAAATTGACTTCGACATCCGTTTAAACTCCTTGAAAATCCCCTATTCCTCTTCCCATTATTTTCTACCCTATAATACTATATCCAGCCGATTCTTCTGTATTTAATGGGCTTTCGGAGGTGATTGGGAATTCCTTGCTCTATGAAGCTCTGAATGAATTCTAATACGGCCTTTCTGGAGAACCTTCTATGCACTACCAAACTGACCTCCCGCACGGGAGGCACCCCTAAAAATGGCACAACATTCCTTTGACTAATTTCCTTTCTTAACGCCATTTCCGGAACCACCGTATACCCGCCTCCTTTTTCTACGAGGGCAATCAGCGTATCAATAGAACCTGCCACATAATTCACTTTTGACTTATAAATCTCCTTTCTGCCACCGCACATCGCCAAAGCCTGCGATCGAAAGCAGTGGCCCTCTTCGAGCAAAAGCATTTCATCCCCATTCAACTCCTCCATACTCACCTCCTTCTTACTGAAAAGAGGATGCCCTTCTGAAACAAACAAGAAAAAAGGTTCATAAAAAAGAGGGATTTCCACCAATTCATTGTCTTCCAAGGGAGTGGTTAAAATACCCATATCAATTTCTCCCGATTTTAATTGTGTGATAATCTGTTGCGTTTGTAACTCAGAAATGTGCAATGTAATGGGATGAGGATCCGACATCCACCTGGGTAACCAAAGCGGCAGCAAATACGGCGCAATCGTTGGAATAACGGCCAATTGAAAAGAACCCTCCAATTTTTCCACCTCCTTATTAATTTTTGATTTTAGTGCTGAAATTTCATTTAGCACCCGTCTGGAAGTCTCAATGATTTCCATACCCAAGGGAGTTGGAACCAAAGGAGAAACAGACCGATCAATTAGTAAAGCTCCCACCTCCTCCTCCAATTTTTGGATTTGCATGGTCAAAGTAGGTTGAGATATACTACAACTATTGGCGGCCTTCACGAAATGACGATGTTCATCCAACGCCACTAAATACATCATTTGTTGCAATGTCATAGCCGTCAATTTACTGCAACATTCCTTAAACAATCTCGCCTTGACGGAGCTACCACAGAGAACCGGAGCGATTTCGTTGCCACGAGGAAGGATACGACACATGACGTAGGCATGATCATTGAAAACGATAGCAAAATGGCATTTTTCATAAGCTAAAAGTAATCAAAGTTGCCATTTTCAACAAAAGAAACAACATCCTCAATGACGCCAATTTCCGAACATACAATTTGCTATGCACAATGGCTGACCATCGCCGCTATTCCTTATCTTCGCGGCGTATGGAAAATGTCGTATATCAACCTCAACACAAAGTTAGAATTGTAACCGCTGCTTCACTTTTTGATGGCCACGATGCCGCCATCAATATCATGCGAAGAATCATTCAAACCACGGGTTGCGAGGTAATTCATCTCGGTCATGATCGCTCTGTAGAAGAAGTAGTGAACTGTGCCATCCAGGAGGATGTCCAAGCCATTGCGATGACCAGTTACCAAGGGGGGCATACTGAATATTTCAAATACATGTATGACTTGCTGCATGAAAAAGGAGCAGGACATATTAAAATCTTCGGTGGCGGTGGCGGCACCATCTTACCTGAGGAAATCAAGGAGCTGCATGCCTACGGTATTACACGCCTCTACCATCCTGATGATGGCCGTTCCATGGGTTTACAGGGAATGATCAATGATTTGGTTCAGCAATCTGACTATGCCACAGGAAAGGATGTTCAGATAAAAGCTGTTGACTTAAAAGACAAAAATCCAGTACATCTGGCACAAGTGATATCTGCCGCAGAAAATTATCCAGATGAACATCGCGCACTTTTGGACGAAATCAAGTCCAT
>JACCDJ010084267.1_pt1 | contig 12806 bp, 7 predicted proteins | sample 7444481 | NCBI WGS metagenome assembly JACCDJ01 (sample SAMN15323435, study PRJNA562643) | freshwater metagenome | isolation source: river surface water | place: USA:Blue River Watershed | collected 2017-08-15 | reverse complement strand
CACTAGCAGGATCAATATTTAAAATTAAATTGTCTCTGATTATGTCTTCTTTGTATGTGTATCTTGATTTAGTGGCAGCGTAATTTCTTGCTATTTCTGAATCTGTTAAAGCACGATTGTAAATAAACACTTGGGATACATAAATACCAGCATTTCTACCACCAAAAGATGGGTTTTTGCCTATCATTAAAGGAATGTTAGATGCTCTCAAAGTGCTTGATGTTGAATAGCTGACAGTTAAAATACCATTCAACCAAACCTTTATAGCAGAACCATCATAAGAAAATTGAATATTGTACCAAGTATAATCGTTTAAATCAGCTATATCATTTGGTATTTCACTACCACTACCATCAGTTGATACAGATAATTGAATTGTTCTAGTAGACCCATTTTTCTTTCTTAAATCAAAAGTTGGATATGGAGATCCTGATTGTTGATTGGCTAAGATACACGCATAATTTGGTGCTGTTGAAAAAGAACCAGACCAAAACCATACATTGACAGTCATATAGTCGTAATCTATAACATAATTGGTGGATATAAAATCATCGCTTCCATCAAAAGCAAAATATCCAGCAAGATTGGTATTTACTGTTGGACCATTTTCAAGAGTGCCAGTGATTCCATTGCCAGCTAAACTAAAAAGAGCATTACCAGACCCAGGATAGCATTTGGGATTAGCTGCATCAAAAGCAAATTGTAAATCTTTTGCTACTATATTTGGTTGGTAACAGAGTGCCATTTTAAATCTCTACTTTAAGTTTTGGCACATCCTTCCTTTCAGCCCATACCGAATAAAAACAATGGATTTTTTGGAATAATCTTGCACCAACAAAAACTTTATTATCCTTAATTTCTTTTACAAATATAGTTTTGTTGCCAATAGGAGTGAGGTGAACTGTTATTGTAGTTTCATCAACTAAACCTGTCCAATAATCAGGCAATTCAATAACATTCTTATCTTTTAATTCACCACGGAAATAAACACCATTTTCAGGACCTTCTAAACTGGTATATCTTAATCTCATTCCAGGTTTAGTAGGGTGATCAATAATAAAAGATTTTAAAGTTGCAGATATTTCTCCAGCAACTTCTAAATCATATTCTGGATTAGTAAGACCAATCCCAACTCTACTATTAAGGGTATCAATCACCATAATAGTAGCACCAGTTCCAGTTTTGCAGAATTGGAAAGATGCTCCAGTATCTGCACCTGGTCTAAAAACTATTGCTGATGGTGAACTATATAAAGGAGTAGATACAGCAGTCCCAGCATTTATAGAACCACCAACACCCAAACCACCAGTAATAACAACAGCACCAGAAGAAGAAGTGGTAGAAGCTGTTGATGATGTAAACTTTGATACATCCCCTACATTAATACTTCCGCCAATTCCCACGCCACCAGTAATAATAAGTGCGCCGGTTGAAGTTGATGTTGAAGTAGCTGATGAAGTAAATTTTGACACTCCACCAACATTAATACTTCCACCAATTCCAACACCACCAGTTACAATTAAAGCACCAGTAGTAGTAGATGTAGAAGCTGTGGAAGATGAAAGTGTAAATGTTCCAGAAGCATTGATATTGGTTGCATATAATTCCCATCTAAGAGAATCAGAACCTAAATCGTATCCATTAGTACCTGGAACAAGTGTAGCTGTAGCAGAATCATTAAAGGTGGCAAGGACGTTTGTTCCTATGCCACCTCCACCAGCTGAATAAAAGTTTGAATAGCCTACAAAGTTAATGGAGTCAGAAGCATTACCAGAAATTGCAATAGACTGAGTACTTCCAGATCCAGCATTATCATTCCAGTAGATTTGACCTGAACTAGGGTCTATAATAACATCTACAGGCATTTAATTACTCCTTAACGATGATGCACTCAGTATAGTCCAATAATTTTTCTATAATTGCAATTCTAAGATCTTTACCGCTATCACCCAAACTTGCAAAATCTTCTCCACCAATATAGAGAGTGTTTTTTACAATTGGTCTTCTTTCAGAATCAAGGAAGGAAAATACCATTCGAATCCCTGTTTCGATATTGATATTCCCTTCCTCAATCTTAATGTATGCATAATTAGGATTATGCAAGCAATATATTCTGAATGTATGCATTAGCTTTGTTCAATTTCTAACGGTGCATCCAATCTTGAACCATGAACAATATAGTCAACCTTAATGTTCTTCCAAAGTCTAGTTAGAGGATCGCCAGTTAATTGTATTGTAAAAGATTTTTCGTTCTTTTCTACAATATGGACATTGTAATTGCCCCATGCAGTTAATTGTATAGAATATTCATTTCCAACAAGTAAGTGCCAATACTCTGGTAATTCAACAACAATCTTGCCTTTACCTTCCACTGTGCCTCTATGATAAACTCCATGTTCAGGTCCTTCAAGAACACCGTACACAAGTCTCATGTCTGGTTTTGTTGGGTGAGGAATATCAAAGCTCTTGGTTGTAGCTCTTAAGTTACCATTTGCATCGATTGAGAACTTAGATACAGCACCAGAAGTTAAACCTCTAATAAAGTAATCTGAAGTTGAAGAGTCATCACCAGCTGCAGTGGTAATTGTTAAGTATGTTCCATTTGTAAGTGCTGAACTAGTAACAGTTGTAGCTCTTGAAACAGCAACTGTAGTGCCATCATCAACAATAGCAGAATCTGCAAATTGAGTAGATGAAGTAGTCCACTTTGGAACAGTATTATTGGATAAAGATGCTGCGTTCTTGAGAGAAACTGTATGAATAGTTCCTTCACCTGTTGCAGAACCTGTAGTAGCAATACCAGAACCGGCAAGGAGATTAGCAACATAATCGCCAGTAGTATCGGTTCCTAATGCAACTGAATTAGCAGCGATAGTTAATGCTACGTTTGAAACATCAGCGCTACCATCAATAGCGAATGAACCAGTTACATCTCCAGTAGCAAATGTTACAGTTCTGGAAGCTATCCATTTACCCGCTTGTCCAGCCACAGTAGCTGTTGTTGCATTTCCAGAGAATGTAGTAGCTGTTACTGTATTGCCTAATGCGCTTACACCGGAAAGAACATATCTTGGAGTGTTACCAATTGAAGCATTGCTTCTTGAACCAGTTAGGTAGATTGTGCTGGTTGTATCAAGGATAATACTTGTTGCTAATGCATTAGTAGCAGAAGAAGCTAAACCTGCAAAGTTAGTAGCTGTAACTGTATTACCAAGAACAGATACGTTTGAGTCAACATAAGCAACTGTACCTGCAATACCAGTTGATGATCTAGAACCCAAAAGATACAATGTATTTGATGTATCAGTTGTTGTGTCAATCGTTAAAGCTCTAGTTGCAGTTGTAGCTGTACCACTAAATGCTCCAGAGAATGATGTAGCATAAAGTGTTCCGCCTTGTGCGTAAACGCTAGTATTTACATATACTTGAGTTCCAGCAAAACCAGTTGAAGATCTAGAACCTAATAAGTAAACATTATTTGTAGTATCTGTTACTGTAGAGATTACTTGAGAAGAAGTAGCAGTACCAGATAAAGTACCAGTAATTGTTCCTGCTGAGAAGTTACCTGAGCTGTCTCTGAATACAATAGTTGAAACAGTATTTGCAGCAGTCGCATTTGAATTAACAGTAAATGTGGCGCCTTCAGCTGCAGTACCAATAATTGAAATACCAGAACCAGATGCTTGAACATCAGCGACGTAGTTTCCGGTTGTATCTGTACCTAAAGCAACAGAGTTTGCAGCAATTGTAAGAGCAACATTACTTACGTTTGCAGAACCATCAATCGAAAATGAACCTGTTACATCACCAGTAGCAAATGTAACAGTTCTTGCATTGGTCCAAGAAGAAGCAGTACCTGTAATTCTAGATGCATCAATTACACCAGTAGCTCCTGAGAATACTTCAGATGAGTTAGTACCATCTGGAATAAATGTAAAGAAGCCGGTAGAGTCATCATATCCAAAGAAACCTGTCTTAGCAGTACCTGAAAAATATTTAAACTCTATACCACGATCTTTATTATCATCAGTGCCAGGATTTGTACCACCAATAGATCCACCAATGGAAATGATTGGGTCAACAATTGTTGAAACAGAAGAGTCAACAGTTGTAGTATTACCTTGAACAGTCAAGTTACCAGAAATAGTTAAGTTGTCATTTACATTAACTGTTCCACCTGTGGAGTCTAATACTAAGTTGCCAGATGTTGTATTGATTGTGCCGGTTGTGATATCAACTTGCACTGTTCCAAACGTAGCACCAGCAGCAGCAAATAAACCAGCAGCATCTCTAAATACTAATGTTGAGTTTGTGTTGGAAGGAGTAGCATTTGAATCAATTGTAAATGCTGTACCTTCTCCAGCTGTTCCAATTGTTGAAATACCACTACCAGATGTCGCTACAGAAGCGGCGTAGTTACCAGTAGTATCTGTGCCTAAAGCAACAGAGTTTGCTGCAATTGTAAGAGCAACATTTGAAACATCAGCAGTTCCATCAATTGAGAAGTTACCAGTGACATCACCAGTAGCAAATGTAACAGTTCTGGAAGCTATCCATTTCCCAGCTGCTCCTGATGTAACTGCTGTAGTAGCAGAACCAGCAGCACCTGCGTTTACAGCTGTACCAGCTGACCCTGCGGTAACAGAAGTTCCTGCTGAACCTGCATTAGTAGCAGTACCTGCTGTACCAGCGGAAACAGATGTTCCAGCAGACCCAGCATTTGTAGCTGTACCCGCTGTTCCAGCGGAAACAGAAGTGCCAGCAGAACCCGCATTTACAGCTGTACCAGCAGAACCAGCAGTGGTTGCTGTAGTTGCATTACCAGAAAATGTTGTAGCTGCAATTAAAGTTAAACCAGTTATTGTGCTGTATGTAGAACCTAAAGAAAGAGTTGATGAGCCTAAACCAATTGTTGAATTAGTTAAAGAGGCATTAGGAATATTTGTTGCGCCGAAAGATGCTGAATCAGAAGCAGCAGAAACTAATATTGTAATTCCAGTGCCAGATACAAATGTAAATGTATCCATGGCAGCATCAGGCTGTGCAGTGTTTGTTCCATCAGTCCAATAAAAGAAAGAGTTTGCAGCTGGAATGTTGTCTAAGAATGCAATAGTTTTACCAGCACCAGACCCAGTGCCACCCTTAAATACACTTTGAGTAGAGTCGTAGAATAAAACACCAGCAACATTGGTATCACCCACACCAGTGTTAAATCCAAGATAGTCTGTTTCTATTCTTCCTAAAAATGGGTCAAACCAGATTTTTGCAGTAGTACCAGATCCACCGCCATAAGTAGCTGAAGGTAAGTAATTAGTTGTTCCGTTCCATCCACCGATTGCTAAGACTGGATTTGTAGCAGAAGTAGCATAATTAAATAATGTTGCTCTTATACTTTGACCAGTACCAACTGTATCTGGAGTAGCTGGCGCATTCCAATAGAAATTGATTTGTGAAGCAGAGTTAGCTGTTGTTCCACCAGCTCCAGGCAAGATTACAATATCTTTATTACCGCCAGAAGTTGGACCAGGGCTTTGTGGAGCTCCGAAAGCTGTAAAATCGTAGCTTTGCGCTTCAATCACAGGTGCATCTTCAATTACATTTTCAACTTGTTCTGGGCTATCAGTTAAATCGACAGCCATTAAATTTTTCTTTAATGACTCTAAAACCTTTTTTTGAAACTCATCTTGACTTGCCATATGCTTTCTCCACTAACATAATTATTATGTTAATATTTCTGATTAGAGAAAATTATTTCCTTACTTTTTATTTTGAATAACTTCTAATTTAGTATCTTTTCGTTCTCCTATAACAAGGTAATCAAAATTAATAGTTGTATTATCAATTTCTCCTACTTTAGATACTGTAAAATATTCTGTTTCTTGATTTTTAATATATAAATTATAATTTCCACGAGAAGTTAAATGAATAGAGTAATTTGATTCCACTAAATAAGACCAATAGTCTGGTAAAATGACTGAGACATCACCAACCCCTGAAGCTGTACCCCTTTGATATGCACCATGTTCAGGACCTTCTAAAGAACCATGTTCAAGTATTTTGTTAGAAGGATCAATTGGGTGTGGTATTTTGAAGCTTTTAGTTAACGCTTTTATACTTCCAGCAACTTGTACCATTGTGCCTGATTGAGTAATTAAAGAATCACCAATTGTATTATCATCTTGGAATAAAGCAATTGTTCCAGTAGTTCCAGTACCAGAAATCATTGAACTACCGGTTGTATCTATGGTGATAGAACCGGTGGAATATGTGATTGTAATTCCAGATCCAGCTGTTAAGCTTTTATATTCAAGAGTTGTACCAGCACCAACTACACCTAATAATGAATTACCATTACCAGAAGCTGATAAACCTGTACCGCCATTAGGAACTGGCAATACACCGGCAACTTGACTATCTAATTGAATTTTAGTTGTAGATTTCCATGCAGTACCATCCCATGTCCATGTTTTACCATTGGCTATGTGTGTACTTCCTATACTTGGGGATGATGGAAAATTAAGTGCTGCCATAAAATACTCTAATTAAAGGGGGAATCCATTTCTTTATTCTTTAAAATCTCATAAATATCTTTTATGTGCTTATTGAATTTTAAACATATCAACTCTTGTGTATTGTTGGCTAGCTTCTCCATTCAACACTTGACTTGTTGTATTTGATGTATACACAGTGAAGTCCAAATAATCTGAGCTTCCATTTACATTTATCAGCCCACTACAATTCATAGAATAAGGATTCCCACTCAAAAGTTGCATCATTCCTATAGAAAATGTATTACCATTTTTTCTCATTTGGATATTACATTGATTATTTGTAATAGATGCAGCCTCCCAGTTGACTTGATAATTAACGTAATACCACCCAGAAACTGTCGGAGTAAGTCTTTTTGTGGTTGCATTCCACCAGCTATTAGGGTCACTTATAGATGTAAAGTTTGGTGTTGTATCTCCACCAGCAGCAATTGTCTGATCTGTAGCTAAACCAATGGAACATCTGTATGATCCTGGAGCATCCAAAGCACCTCCCATATATGTTCTACCGCTTTCGACATACAAAGCATAAGAATCTGTAAGAGTGACCGTATAGGTTGTTCCTGTACCACCACCAACAGCACCATCTACACTTGAGTTTGGAGCATCTTCTATATATACATTTGCTGCTTTAGAAAATGTAATATTTGGTTTCGATGCTGAAAATGTTTGTTTTCTAAATGAAATAGCAGGAACTACAGTAGATACAGTTGTGGTACCAGCTATGCCAGTTTCTTTAATATTAGCTTGTTGCACTTGTAAAACTGCACCGTTTAAAGTGGCACCAGACATAGATAAATTAATTGAACCAGATTTTATAATTCTGTTTTGAAAAGTTGCTGAAGATAATTCGTTTTGGAATGTTACTGCACCAAATAAATTAGTTGTTGATGAAACTTGCAATAAACCACCAACATACAAGTTTTTAGCAACACCAACTCCCCCTGCAACAGTTAATGTACCAGTTGTGGTTCCACCAGAATCAATAGTGCCCCCGATTCTTAATGAACCTCCAATTCCTACACCACCAGATACTACTAATGCACCATTGGTAGAGGCTGTAGACGAAGTATTGTGGCTTATAACAACTTGAGAATTAGCAGTATCATTTGTTAAAGATGAAGCACCTAAAACAGAATTTCCTACAGATGAATATAAAGCTACTTGGTATTGAGATCCATTACCTACAGTTCCATTGCCTGATATCCAACTTAAAGTACCTGATCCATCAGTTGAAAGATACTGGCCATTATTTCCATAATCTAAAGGCAATGTAAAAGTTTTATTAGAAGAAACCACATTGCCAGCTTTGATACCAATATATTGAGTATCAGCAGAATTGTAAAATCTTATTTCTTTAGCAGTTTTGATTTCCAAATGATCAAAATATTTGGACAAACTTCCAACATTTAAGCTACCACCAATTCCTACACCTCCAGCTACAATTAAAGCGCCTGTTGTTGTTGAAATAGATGCTGTAGATGAATAAATTGTCAATCCAGTGGCTGAAAATCTTCCTATCTGGCTTGCAGTATTTAAAAATGTTGTTGACCCTGATCCTGTAGGGGAAACATAAAAACTTATACCTTGTGCAATACCTGTTCCTGTTGACCTTCCTGCTTGGATTTGAATTTCACCAGCATTAACATCAAAACCAGTTGCATCTACACCTCTTAAATATGAAGTCCAGGCAGTTCCAGAATTAGTATCTCCCAAAATAATGATACTTTCAAGATTAGAAGTACCTGTAGCCGCTCCTTCAATTCTTAATCTGGTTCGAAGAATATTTGGATAAAATGAGGGCACAGAAGATGATGTGGAAGTTTGAAAAATCATTGTTCCACCTGTGCCAATTCCATTTGATGTTGCAGTTGCTAATGTAAAGGTATTTGCAATCTGATTTCCACCACCACCTGAAGTGTTGTTTCCTCTAATTGTGATTGGACCATTTTGTGTCCCTGAATCAGTGCCTAAATATAATGTTCCACCACTTGTACCAAAGAATCCAAGAGTGCCCGATGTAGTCATATTTTCAAACATTCTTACTCTTGAATTAGCCACATCTGTTTGTATTCTTAGTACGTTAGTACCAGCATTCATTATCAAGTAATTGTTGGCTACACTTCTGAAAAATGTGACTGCAGTACCTCCTACAAACAAACCACCACTCAAGCCCACACCACCATGTACAACAAGAGCTCCGGTAGAATATCCAGTTGAAACTGTAGTGTCAGTTATAATATGCTGACCAGACCAAATACTTCCCCCGACACCAACTCCTCCAGAAACAGTTAACGCACCAGTCGAATTAGATGTTGATACCGTAACATGAGTTATTGAAACAATTCCAGCAGACGTATCATTCGTAAATGATGACGAGCCTTTTACTGAACTTCCATTTCCAGCATAATATCCAGCAATTTGATATTGATTAGCAGATGATACAGTGCCAGCTCCTCCTCCAGAAGACATTTGCACCCATGACATTACACCTTCAGAATCAGATTGTAAAACAGAAGTGCCTGAAGCTGGAGTAGTGGGAGGTAAAATATATGTTGTGTTTGCTGTTGCAGAAGTTGCTTTAAAACCAGAATAATAATTTCCAGCCCCATCAAATAGTTGAAGTTGGGTTCCTTTTTTGAGCTGAACTAAATTATCTTTTGTATCAACTTGAAATCTCGTATCTTGAGAGCTATTGTTAACTAAAAATGCCCATGTTGCTGATGCATTACTTGGATTAATAGCCGCAACTATACCATTCTGTCCAGCTATACTGTTTAAAATTAAAAATTGACTATTATCAGATCCATCTACTGAAAAGATTGGAACGCTACTTGAAGTTGGGGTACCTGTAACTTTTAATGATTGTTGAGAGTTAGTTCTGGCAGATACAGTCATCAAAAGACTACTGCTGTTGGTATATTCTATTCCAGTTGATCCAGTAAGAGATGTAGCAGTTCCAGGATAAAATGCTAAAATATTAGCTGAAGCTGGGATTGCGATTGTCTGACCTGTAGATACTGAGCCCCAATAAGGATCTGCACCTGCTCCAGCTGTAAATAATGCTTGTCCGGATGTACCAGCAGCAAGTTTATTTATTTGCTTGCTAGAGTCACCATAAAGAATGTCGCCATGGTTGTATGTTGTAAACCCAGTACCGCCCCTAGAAACTGGCAATACAGGTGAAACAACCCATGAAGTTCCATTCCAAATATATGTTGTTCCATTGGGTGCTAAGTACGTTTGCTGGATTGTTGAATCTGGAAAATCTAAGGGCATAAATTGTTACCTATTTACGAATAATATAAGGTATATATACTACTTAACTTGTACATATAACCTAGATAACAACTTTTAAAGGGTAAAAATATGCCAAATACAAATCAACTTTCAACATTTGTGAATGCAACTCAAACAGCTGACGGGAATGCTTCGTGGTCCAACGTTTCTGATGCTCTAGTCCAAGATTCTGTTTCAGCTACTGTTTTTGTAGATTACCCAGCTCAAACTTTTTCAAATTATTTAAAATTAACTGAAAGATTATATAAAATACCAGATTCAGCAACTATAAACGGTATTATTGCAAGATTTTATATATCTCAAGAAACAGGATTAACACTTGTAAGAGATTACACTGTCTATTTACTTAAAGGAGCAACATTATCAACACCCAAAGTAAACATAAGTAACGTAGGATTGAATGCTGAAGGTGACACTACAGATTTATGGGGTCTTTCATGGACTGCTGCAGATATAAATGCAGCAGATTTTGGCTTTCAAATAAAAATTGATAATGGTGGGTCTGATGTCACTTGGGGTATAGATTATGTTGAAACTGAAATATATTACACATACACAGAAACTGGGGACGGAACTGGAAGAACTACACAAGGTAGAAGAGCATTATTCACTGCACAAACAAACTCAAGAATAGCGACATAAATGTTGCTGAATTATTAAAATTGGAGTAACAAAATGCCATCATCAAATCTTAATTCAAGATTTTCAACTTCAGCACAAACATCCGATGGGAATGCTTCATGCTCAAATACAGACAACGCCTTAAGCGAAGACGGAGCTGTCGCATCTGTTTTTATTGATGAACCAACCTATGGCATGTCAAATTATCTTAAAGTAACTAACAGAATTCAAAAAATACCCTCAAACGCTACTGTAGATGGCATTGTGGTAAATGTTAAATTAACTAATCTTCCAAATACCTATTTTTCTCTATATGTTTTAAAAGGTGCTACTTTATCAACTGAAGTTAATGAGCAAACAACAACAAATATAACCTATGGTGGGCCTACTGATAAATGGGGACTTTCTTGGACAGCAGAAGACATAAATGCTTCTGATTTTGGAGTTAAAATTCTTTTTGATACTATAGGCTTTGATACTGATGTTTTTGTTGATTATATAGATACAACAGTTTATTACACTTACACAGAAACTGGAGACGGTACTGGAAGAACTACTCAAGGCAGAAGAGCATTATTTACTGCACAAACAAACTCAAGAGTAGTTACATAAAACTCATTTATTAACAAAAAAGGCCCAGAGTAATCTGGGCCTTTTTTGTTACTTTATTTATTGCTCTTCTATCATTAATGAAACTGAGAGTGTTGCAGCGCCATTTAAAGCAGTGAAATTAAGTCTTAAGTAATCACCTGACATAATTGAAGCAGCTACTCCAGAAGAAGAAACAAAACTAGCCCCTGAGCCTGAGTTTGTATATGAAGTTATATATATACCAGCTCCTGCCTTAAATGAAGATCCAGCTGCTGAGAATATTGTATTTGCTGTTGTCCATGAAGTTGTAGGAGTTCTAGTAGTGTTTCTTTCAATAAAGAAAGAAGCGCCAGCACCTGAAATTGTACCTTCATTTCTTAATTCTAATCTCTTAATATAATAATATGAAACAGAATTATCAGGCGCAAATGGGACTAAAATTGAAACTGTATCTGAACCCAAAGATGGTGTAAATCCAGCACCAAAACTCAACAAATACGATCTCTTTACTGCACTACCACCATTAGATCCTAAAACTGGAAGGGCATCAACCCATTGATTAGTGTTAGTATCAGCATAATATACTTTCAATACACCATATGTGCTATCCCACCAAAGCTGTCCAGGTTGTGTTGCTCCATACGCTGCAAGAGCAGGAGGAGCAAACTCTCCTATGTATGCAGATGGAAGGAATGTTGACCCAATTGCAATCCATGAATTGCCTGAAGAAGCTCCAGTAAGAACATCCAATTTGCTGACTGATGCTAATCCAGTACCGCCATAAAGAGCTGTAACTGCGGTTCCTGTCCATGTACCGGTATATGAAGTAGCTCCAATAGTACCTGTACTAGCATTAATTGTAATAAAACCAGTAGAACCTAAGGAAGAAGTACCATTTCTAACATCGCTAAACACAAGGAAAGAGGTTCCTGTACCAGTGTAAAGGGAAAGATTTACCTTTTGTGCCAAACCTGCATTAGTAGATGTTACAGCTAAACCAGCATTTACTGCTGTTCCAGCAGCACCAGCATTTACAGCAGTACCTGCTGATCCAGCAGATGTAGCTGTAGTTGCGTTACCGCTAAATGTAGTTGCACCAATAGTACCTGTACTAGCATTAATTGTAATAAAACCAGTAGAACCTAAAGAAGCAGTGCCACTTGAAACATCGCTAAATACTAAGAATGATGTTCCTGCACCAGTGTAAAGAGAAAGGTTGACCTTTTGTGATAAACCAGAATTAGTTGAGGTAAATGCAGATCCAGCATTAGTAGATGTTACAGCTAAACCAGCATTCACTGCTGTTCCAGCAGCGCCAGCGTTTACAGCAGTACCTGCTGATCCAGCAGATGTAGCTGTAGTGGCATTACCACTAAATGTAGTAGCTCCAATAGTACCTGTACTAGCATTAATTGTGATGAAACCAGTAGAACCTAAAGAAGCAGTACCGCTTGAAACATCACTGAATACTAGAAAAGAAGTTCCTGTACCAGTGTAAAGGGAAAGATTTACCTTTTGTGATAAGCCAGCATTAGTAGATGTAGCAGCTAAGCCAGCATTCACTGCTGTTCCAGCAGCGCCAGCGTTTACAGCAGTCCCTGCTGATCCAGCAGATGTAGCCGTAGTGGCGTTGCCACTGAACGTAGTAGCACCGATAGTACCCGTACTAGCATTAATTGTAATAAAACCAGTGGTTCCTAAAGAAGCAGTGCCATTTCTTACATCACTAAAGACAAGAAATGATGT
>JACCDJ011836349.1_pt1 | contig 12808 bp, 10 predicted proteins | sample 7444481 | NCBI WGS metagenome assembly JACCDJ01 (sample SAMN15323435, study PRJNA562643) | freshwater metagenome | isolation source: river surface water | place: USA:Blue River Watershed | collected 2017-08-15 | reverse complement strand
GGCCATCAAGTTGATTGAACAGTACGAGCACCTGGACAAGCGCAGCCAGACAGCGTTCTTCCAGTTCCTGTCCATCCAGTTCAACCCCGACCCCGCCATGGTGGTGGATGCCGCCAACCGATACAACGCTGAGCGCAACGAGGCGAGCTTGAGCCAGTTGTTCCAGACCGTGGAGCCGCCCCGGCAGGAGTTGCTGCGGCGGGTCAACCGGGCCCCCTCGGGCACCGCCACCATCTTGAAGATGCGTCAGACCTTGTTGGGCTATCTGAAGGAACACCCGGCTTTTGCAGCGACCGATGCCGACATGCACCACCTGCTCAGCTCCTGGTTCAATCCCGGCTTTTTGGAACTGCACCAGATCACCTGGAATTCACCCGCCCAATTGCTCGAAAAAATCATTGAACACGAGTCGGTGCATGCCATCGATGGCTGGGACGATTTGCGCCGCCGATTGCAGCCGGACCGGCGCTGTTTTGCGTTTTTCCATCCGCAGTTGCCAGGTGAGCCGCTGATTTTTGTCGAAGTGGCCTTGGTGCCCGGCATTGCCACAGACATCGGGGGCCTGATCCACAAACAGGCGCCGGTGGGCGAACCGAAAAGCTTCAAGGCGGCCATTTTTTACTCCATCAGCAATTGCCAGCCAGGCCTCAAAGGCGTGTCCTTGGGCAATTTCTTGATCAAGCGCGTGGCGCAAAAACTCATCGAGGAAATGCCCTCGCTCAAGACCTTCTGCACCCTCTCGCCCATCCCGGGCTTGAGCGCTTGGTTGGACGCGGGCGCGCCCTTGCCCGAAGACAAGCTCAGTGCGGTGCAGTTGCGCAAATGGCATGAGGCGCAAAAAGCGCTGATGCTGGGCGATATCAGCTGGGCCGAACGCCTGAAGGCGGGCTGGCACCCCGATCGCTGCAACGAGGCAGAAAAGACCGCGCTCTTGCGGCTGTGCGCCCTTTACCTCATGCACAAAACGCCAGAAAGCCGTGGCGATGCGGTGGGCAAGTTCCACCTCAGCAACGGCGCGACCTTGCACCAAATCAATTGGGCGGCTGACCTGTCCAAAAAAGGCCTGCAACAGTCGGGCGGTCTCATGGTCAACTACCTGTATGAGCTGGGCAAGGTCGAAGCGCAACACGAGGCCTTCAGCCAAAAAAAGGTCAGTTTTTCTCGTCCCGTCGAAAAGTTGGTTTGAGCCACAGACTTCCAACCGGCCCCAGCCCTGTGCATCCAGACCCCAGCATGCCCTCCACTTTGCTGACGCGCATCCATGAAGGCGTTTTTGCCCTGAACGATGGTTCGGGCCAACATGTGGGTTACTTCAAATGGATCCAAGGCCAGTGGAAGTTCAAGGCGGTGGGGTATGGGCCGTCGGGTCAGGTGATCCCAGGCGGTGGCCCCTTGACCGAGCGACACAACACCACGATGGCGCAATTGGATGAAGCCCAGATTCAGGCCATTTTTTTCAAGGAGGAATGAACATGTTCAAAGTCCACGCGGTCTCCACTTCGCGTTTACCCGAGTTGCTGCGCGCCATGCCCTAGGCCGAGCTGCACATCCACATCGAAGGCTCTTTGGAGCCCGAACTGATCTTTGCCCTGGCTCAGCGCAATGGCGTGCCGCTGCCCTATGCCGATGTGGCCGCCCTGCGTAGCGCCTATGCGTTCACCAATTTGCAAAGTTTTTTGGACCTGTACTATGCCGGGGCCAGCGTGCTGCTGCACGAGCAGGACTTTTACGACATGGCCTGGGCGTACTTTCAAAAAGCCGCTGCCGACCATGTGGTGCGGGCCGAGCTGTTTTTTGACCCGCAAACCCACACCGCACGCGGCGTGGCCATGGGCGCGGTCATTGAAGGCCTGCACCGCGCCTGCCGCGATGCGCAGACGCAGTTGGGCATCAGCGCCGATTTGATCCTGTGCTTTTTGCGCCACCTGTCTGAAGAAGACGCGCTGGCCACGCTGGAAGAAGCCATGCCCTGGCGTGAACACTTCATCGGCGTGGGCCTCGACTCCAGCGAGCTGGGTCACCCGCCCGAAAAGTTTGCCCGCGCCTTTGCCCGCGCCCGCGAGCTGGGCTTGCACGTCGTGGCCCATGCGGGCGAGGAGGGGCCGCCCGCTTACATCTGGAGTGCGCTCGATGTGCTGAAGGTCGAGCGCATCGACCATGGCGTGCAAGCCATCCACGATGCGGCGCTCATGAAGCGGCTGGCTGAAAGCCAAATGCCCCTCACGGTGTGCCCGCTGTCCAACCTCAAGCTGTGCGTGTTCAAAACTTTGGCCGACCACAACCTGGGCCAGATGCTGGATGCGGGCCTGCGCGTGACCATCAACTCGGACGACCCGGCTTACTTTGGTGGTTACTTGAACGACAACTATGTGCAGACCTTTGCCGCGCTGCACCTGAGCGCCCAGCAAGCCTACAAATTGGCGGCCAACAGCATTGAAGCGAGCTTTGCGCCCGAGGCGGACAAGCACCGCTGGATGCATGAACTCAAGGTTTGCTTTCAAGGGTTTTCGGAGCAGGATTGATGAGCGAAGGAGTGGTGTGATGCGGCTGGCATTGGTTTCCGATATCCATGGCAATTTGGCAGCGCTCGATGCCGTGATCGCTGACATGAAAAACCGGCAGATACAGTGCGTGGTGAATTTGGGTGACAGCTTGAGTGGCCCTTTGTTGCCGCTTGAAACCGCAGAACGGCTCAGATCTTTGCCTTGGTTGCATGTCGCAGGTAACCATGAGCGGCAGGTGTTGCGCTTGCCGATAGAGCGACAAAACTCAACAGATGCATTCACATCCCGGCAATTGAATCCCACGAACCGTCATTGGTTGGCGGAACATGCTGATCCGTGTGACGCCCGTTTGCACCAAGCACAAATGTGGCCCCAGCATTTGGGGGATGACGTCGCGCTGTGCCATGGCAGTCCTCGCAGCGACGTCGAGTATTTGCTGGAAACCCCTGTGGGTGAGTCGGCCCGTTTGGCCAGCTGGGCTGAGATTGAAGAGCGACTGGCGGGTCTTGTTCCGGAACACATCACTTTGCTGGCCTGTGGCCACAGCCATGTGCCACGATCGGTGCGCAGTGGTGCTGGTTTGCTCATCGTCAACCCGGGCAGTGTGGGTTTGCCTGCTTTCGAAGACGACCATCCGCATCCTTTCAGCAGCTACCACCGAATTGAGAATGGCAGCCCCGATGCGCGTTATGCCGTGGTTGAGAAAAGAAACAAGCAATGGTCTTGCGAGTTGATCAGCGTACCGTATGACCACGAGTCGATGGCGCTGTTGGCAGAGCAACGCCAAAGACCGGATTGGGCACACGGCTTGAGAGCAGGCAGGATGCCCAGAGCTTGATGCGCGGGATTGAACCCGAGCGCATGCCTTGGTGATTGTTTTTGTGTTGAGCGCAAGTCCGATGCTCTAGGGATATCAAGCTGCAGTTAGAATCCCACCCCGAAGCCCGCCGCCCCGGCGGGCTTCGTTTTGTTCAATCTCGGGGCCATGTAGAGGACTACCATGTATAAAAACCTCGCTGCCACGCTCGTGGCCGCCTGCTTTTTTCTCACCGGCGCTCAGGCGCAATCTCCCTCCAAAGTCACCGCGCCCATCAAGGCGGGTTTTGTCTATGTCTCGCCCATCACCGAGGCGGGTTGGACGCGCCAACACGACGAGGGCCGCAAGGCGGTCGAGCGGGCTTTGGGCGATCAGGTCAAGACCACGTTTGTGGCCGATGTGCCCGAAGGTGCAGACGCTGAGCGCGTGATCCGTGACCTGGCCAGCCAAGGCCACCAGATCATCTTCACGCCCAGCTTTGGTTACATGGAGCCCACACTCAAGGTGGCCAGGGACTTTCCGAATGTGAAGTTCGAATCGGTCACCGGCTTCAAAACCGCGCCCAATGTGGCCGCGTCCAACGCCCGTTATTACGAAGGCCGCTATCTGGCGGGCATCGCCGCCGGGCGCATGACCCAATCGAATGTGGCGGGCTATGTGGCGGGTTTCCCGATTCCCGAGGTGTTGCAAGGCATCAACGCCTTCACGTTGGGCATGCGCTCGGTCAACCCCCAAGCCACGGTCAAGGTGGTCTGGCTCAACGCCTGGTTTGATCCACCCAAAGAGCGCGAAGCGGCCATGGCCCTGTTCAATCAAGACGTGGATGTGATCGCGTTCCACACCGGCTCAACTGCCGTGATGGCCGCGGCGCAAGAGCGCGGCAAGATGGCCGTGGCCTACCACTCCGACATGCGCAAGATCGGCCCGGATGCGCAGATCATCGCGGTGACGCACCAGTGGGGCGATTACTACACGGCCAGGGTCAGGGCGGCCTTGTCTGGCACCTGGACGACGGGCAATGTGTGGGGCGGCATCAAAGACGGCATGATCCGCGTCGGTGAGTTCGGCCCCAAGGTGCCCAAAAAAGTGCAAGACGAGATCCTGGCCCAACAAAAGCGCTTGGGCGCAGGCCAATTGTGGCCTTTCATGGGCCCCATCACCGACAACGAAGGCAAGTTGGTGGTGCCTGCAGGACAAAGTTTGAGCGATGCCCAGATCCTGAACATGAACTACCTGGTGCAAGGCGTTCAGGGGCGCGTGACGCGTTGATGTCGTCCAGCCATTCGGGCGTCCGCACGGCGGCGCTGGCATGAAAAAAGCCGAGGCGCAGTGGCCTCGGCTTGGGGTGGGTGCCTGGTGAAATCAGGGCTTGAGCAGTTGCAACACACCCTGCAAATTGGGCGCGCCGCCCAGACGCCAGCAAGCGGCCAGGATGTCCTTGACTTTGCCCGCACCCAAAATCGGGTCTGACAAGTCATGGAACTTGCGCTCCAGGTCGGCATCGGTCATGGGCTTTTGCAAAGAGCCAATGGCGTGTTCCACATGCACCTTCACGCTGCGGCCATCCGTCAGGTGGGCCGTGACGTACACACTTTCTTCGCGCACCGAGGTGTCCACCACCGCTTGCACCTTGTCGCGCAAGCGCACCACGTCTTCGCGCCGCACGATGTGGTCTGAAAACTCCTCTTCGCCCGCACGCCCAAAGATCAGGCCCACCGCACAGCCGTGGTACACGCTGAACTTGCCTTGCAAGCCGTCTTGCGGAGTTTTCTTGCCCGTCAGCTCCAGCACCAGGGGGTGCACACGCAGCTCGATGCTTTGCACTTCATCGGGTTTGACACCTTGCGCACGCAACTGGGCGCAAGCGTCGATGCTGGGGTGGATCACGATGCCACAGGCAAAAGGCTTGTAGGCGTTGAAGCTGATCTCAAAGCGCTGGCCCAGCTCGTCTTGCGCTTCGCGCCAGTCGTATTTGGTGGACAGCACCTGGGCCCAGCCGCGCGGCGCTTCCAGCGCTCGTGCGCTGGACGTGAAGCCATGCTTGGCCATCAGGGCCGACATCAAACCCGCACGCGCTGCGCCACCGGGGTGAAAGGGCTTGGTCATGGTGCCAAATTGCTCGCGCAGGCCCACGGGTTGCGAAGCCGCAATGCCCAGCGCCATGCCGGTTTGTTGGGCATTGAGGCCCAGCAAACGGGCACATGCAGCGGCAGCACCCAAAGTGCCGGTGGAGCCGGTGATGTGCCAACCCCGGTCGTAGTGCTGGGGGTAAACCAAATTGCCCATGCGGCAGGCCACGTCGATGCCCAAGACCATGGCGTCCATCACCTGGCGGCCCGAGCTGTTTTGCTGCTCGGCCAAAGCCATGACCGCAGAGGCCACCGGACCGGCGGGGTGGATGATGGTTTTGAGGTGGGTGTCGTCGTAGTCAAAGGTGTGCGACGAGATGCCGTTGATCAAGGCCGCACTGGCCATGTCCACGCGCTCGCTGCGCCCCGCCAGGGTCGCCTGGGGCGCGGGTGAGAGCATGTGCACAGCGGCAAGCGCGGCTTCGACGGCTTCGTGTTGCGCCGCACCGATGGCGCAGCCCAGCCAGTTCAAGAAAGTGCGATGGGCCTCGTGTTCCACCGCATCACTCCAACCTTTGGAGGGGTGTTCGGCAACGAATTTCGCCAGTTCAGCCGTGATGGGCGGTGCATTGTGGTCAGCCGCCACAGCGGTGTTGATGGTCATGTCGGATCCAGGGAGAGGTTGAAAAAAATCAGGCGTCCAGGTTGATCTTGCGTTCGCGGGCCAAATCGGTCCAGCGGGCCAAATCGCGCTTCATGTAGTCCAGGAACTGGTTGGGTGTCATGGGGGTCAGCTCAACCGCTTCTGCACTCAGTTTGTCCCGGAAATCCGGCTGCGCCAGCACCTGGGCGATGGCGTCGTTGATCTGTTTGACGATGGGCGCAGGCATGCCCGCCGGGCCCACCACGCCGTACCACTGCTGGGCATCGAAACCTTTGAGGCCCGCTTCTTCCATGGTGGGCACATCTTTAAGAGCGGGGTGGCGTTGGTTGCCTGTGACGGCCAAGGCACGCACACGTCCGCCGCGGATGTGCGGCAAAGCAGCCGCCAGACCCGGAAACATCGCTTGGGTTTGGCCAGCGATCAAATCGGTGGTGGCGGGGGCAATGCCTCGGTAGGGGATGTGCACCATGAAAGCACCGGTCTGCAGCTTGAACAACTCGGCTGTCAAATGCGTCAACGAGCCTGCACCGGCTGAACCATAAGAGATTCGACCGGGGTTTTTCTTGACGTACTCGATGAATTCCTTGACGTCTTTGGCAGGCGCATTGGCGTTGACCACCAACACATTGGGGGTGGTGCCAATCATGCCCAGAGGCGTGAAGTCCTTGATCGGGTCGTAGTTCAGTTTGCGGGTGGCAGGTGCCGTGCCGTGCGTGGCCACATAACCTTGCATGAGGGTGTAGCCGTCGGGTTGGGCTTTGGTGGTCATTTGCGAAGCGATCACGCCGCCGCCGCCGCCGTGGTTTTCCACCACCATGGTTTGGCCCAGCACTTTGCTCAGGCGGTCGCACAATTGGCGGCCAATCATGTCCGAGCCGCCGCCGGCGGCCACAGGCACGATGTATTTGATGGGGCGATTCGGGTAGGCCGCTTGGGCACTGGCCAAGCCGGGCAAGCCCATCAGCAAAGGGGCTGCTTGTATCAGGGTGCGTCGTTTCATGTTGTCTCCTCGGGTTGGTTTTGAATGGGGGTGGTGGGCTCTGGGGGCATGCTTTGCTTCAAGCGCGCATACGCGCTGCTGACATGCCTGGCCAGTAAATCTTTGGCCTGGTCTTGTTCACCCATGGCGATCGCGTGGGTGATTTTTTGGTGCTCGGAGATCGATGTCTTCATGCCGGTCACATGCGACAAGCTTTGCAAGCGCGCCAAATGGAGCTTTTGCACGACCTCCTGGTAGGTGTGGCTGAGCTGTTCGTTGAGTGCCGCTTGCACAATCAACCAATGAAAATGCAGGTTTTCTGAGTAGTAGGCGGCCAAGTTGGCTTGTTTTTGGGCCGCGACCATGAGGGCAATGGACGCTTCCAGCGCCTGCGCCAATGCTTGTCTGGGGGCGGCGTCCAAAGCAGCGGCCTTGGCGCCCGCAAAACTGTCCAGCAGGCTGCGGATCTCGTACAAGTCCTGCACTTCTTTGGCTTCGATGGCCCGAACGAAGACGCCAGCGTGTTTTCGGGAAACCACCAAACCAGAGCTTTCCAGCTCTCTCAAAGCCTCTCGCACAGGCACGCGCGACACCTGAAGGCGGTTGGCCACATCGGGCTCGCTGATTCTGTCCCCGGGCTTGATCGCCCCTTTGAGGATGTGTTCCAGCAAGTCTTCGCGGACCAATTTGGCCAGTGACGTGTCCCGCATGTTTTTGATGCGGTCGGAATTGTCAGCAGTGATCCAGGGCAGCATGGCGGGCTTAAACATGGAAATTTCGGATATCGTATACGTTATCGGGGGGCGGGATGGCCCTTTTCTGTCAACTTCGCGACCAGGGTGCGCCAAGCCAGGCGATGGCCAGCCCAGCACCGGCCCCGAAGCCCGCGGGTGATGGGATCGCACCTTAAAATGGCCGCTCTTCACAAAGGTTCAACGATGAGCATCAAAAGCGATAAATGGATCCGACGCATGGCTGAGCAGCACGGCATGATCGAGCCGTTTGAGCCAGGACAGATCAGGCACAACGCGGATGGCCAAAAAATCGTGAGCTACGGGACCAGCAGTTACGGCTACGACATCCGCTGCGCGCCCGAGTTCAAGGTGTTCACCAACATCTACAGCACCGTGGTGGACCCCAAGAACTTCGACGAACGCAGCTTTGTCGACATCGAGGGCGATGTTTGCATCATTCCCCCGAACAGTTTTGCCCTGGCCCGCACGGTGGAATATTTCCGCATTCCGCGCAATGTGCTGACCATTTGCTTGGGCAAAAGCACCTATGCCCGCTGCGGCATCATCGTGAATGTGACCCCATTCGAGCCCGAGTGGGAAGGCTATGTGACCCTCGAATTCAGCAACACCACCCCCTTGCCAGCCAAAATTTATGCGGGCGAGGGCTGCGCTCAGGTCCTGTTTCTGGAGAGCGACGAAGTGTGCGAAACCAGTTACAAGGACCGGGGTGGCAAGTACCAGGGCCAGGTCGGCGTGACGTTGCCCAAGACCTGAGCGGCGCATGTTCTCAGGGGGGTCAGCCCAAAATGCGACAATAACGGGTTAATGACCGACTCTTTTTCCAATCTATCGCTGGCGCCCACGCTGGCACGTGCCGTGGCCGAAATGGGCTACGAATCCATGACCCCCATCCAGGCACAGGCCATTCCCGTGGTCCTGACGGGCCAGGATGTCATGGGGGCCGCCCAAACGGGCACCGGTAAAACCGCCGCGTTCTCGCTGCCCTTGCTGCAGCGTTTGCTCAAGCACGAAAACCCCTCCACCTCGCCCGCTCGCCACCCCGTGCGCGCCTTGGTGCTTTTGCCCACACGCGAACTGGCTGATCAAGTGGCCCAGCAAATCAAGCTGTACGCCAAGTACACCCAGTTGCGCAGCGCGGTGGTGTTTGGTGGCATGGACATGAAGCCCCAGACGCTGGAGCTCAAAAAAGGCGTGGAAGTGCTGGTGGCCACCCCAGGCCGTCTGCTGGACCACATCGAAGCCAAAAACGCGGTATTGAACCAGGTGGAATATGTGGTGCTGGACGAAGCCGACCGCATGCTGGACATCGGCTTCTTGCCCGACTTGCAGCGCATCCTGAGCTTCTTGCCTAAACAGCGCACCACGCTGCTGTTCTCGGCCACCTTCTCGCCCGAGATCAAACGCCTGGCGAACAGTTACCTGCAAAACCCCATCACCATCGAAGTGGCGCGCCCCAACGAAACCGCCTCGACGGTGGAGCAGCGCTTTTACGCCGCCCAAGACGACGACAAGCGCCGCGTGATCCGCAAGGTGCTGGACGATCGGGGCATCAAGCAGGCCTTTATTTTTGTCAACAGCAAACTCGGTTGTGGCCGCTTGGCCCGCTCATTGGAGCGCGAAGGCTTGCGCACTGCCGCCTTGCACGGCGACAAGAGCCAGGACGAACGCCTCAAGGCGCTGGAAGCCTTCAAACAAGGCGAAGTCGATTTGCTGGTGTGCACCGACGTGGCCGCGCGCGGTCTGGACATCAAGGATGTCCCGGCGGTGTTCAACTTCGATGTGCCCTTCAACGCCGAAGACTATGTGCACCGCATTGGCCGCACGGGTCGTGCCGGGGCTTCGGGCTTGGCCGTCACCCTGGTCAGCCCTTCTGACTCGCGTTTGGTGGGCGACATTGAAAAGCTCATCAAGAAAAAGCTCGAAGTCGAAACCCTTCAGCTGGACACCCGGCCCGCGGCCCCCGACAAATGGGGTGCGCGCGCCGAAGACCGCCCCCGCAGCCGTCGCCGCGAAGACGACGACCCGCGCGATGCCCTCGATGCCCCCCGCGAGCGCCGTGGCGGCTTCCGTCCGGCGCCGGTCAACCGTGACCCGTTCTTTGAGAAGCCTTACGAGGCCCAAGCCCAGGACGCATCGCCCACTTGGGAGCCGACGACGCCCCGTCCAGCGAGGTCTTCCATCTCTGCCAACATCAAGCCCAAACGCAAGGTGGCCGCCTTGTTCAAGTCGGGTGATTGATCGCTGACTGGCCCCCTGGGTTATCCGGCTGCGACACACAGAACCGGCAAGGCGCTGTCAAAATCGCACGATGCAAAACAAAACCGACCCCTGTGTGAGCCCCCGTAGCCATACCCTGCCCTGGGCGCTTGGCGCTCTTGCGCTTGTGCCTTGGTGTGTTTCGGCGCAAAACACCAACATGCCGGGTGGCTCCGCAGGCCCCACCGACCTGGGTCAGGTGGAAGTGCGCAGCAACCGCAGCAACGACACAGAAATGCGCCGGGAGTCTTCGGCATCCAAGATCATCATTGGGCGTGAAGAAATCCAAAAACAAGGCGATGCCAATTTGGGCGAAGTGCTCAAACGTTTGCCCGGTGTGACCGTGCAAGGCGTGCCGGGTCGAGGGGGTGCGATTCGCATGCGCGGTCTGGGCGGTGGCTACACCCAAATCCTGCTCGATGGCGAGCGCTTGCCGCCCGGCTTTTCCATCGACAGCTTGCTGCCCGAGCAAGTCGAGCGCATCGAAATCCTGCGTGCACCCACTGCCGAAACCGGGGCGCGCGCCATTGCGGGCACCATCAACATTGTTTTGCGCGAAGGGCAAAGGGCCAACCCCGACGATTTGAAAATCACCCGCTCGCAAGAGCACGGGCAGCCGTCAACCTTGCTCAACTGGGTGCACAACCTCCAGTTCAAGCCCATGACCGGCACGCTGACCTTGTCGGTGACCGACCAATACAGACCCGATGAAAACAGCTCGGTGGTCTCGTCCAGCCTGATGGGCGACAGCACCCGCCTCACCGAGTCCCTGGGACGCCGGCAAGCCCTGCATGCCAATGCCCGGCTGCAATGGCGGGGTGAACAAGGCAAGACCCTGACCCTGACCCCCTTTGTGATTTATTCGGATTTTGGCAGTTCCGGCCAAATCCAGGCCAACCGGCTCGCGGGCAACGACGCCCAATCTGACAGCGCGCAAACCCTCAACCAAAGTCGCTTTGCCATGGCCCGACTCAACGGGCAATGGGCGCAACGCTTGTCGGCCGATGACCGCCTGGAAGTGCGTTTTGGCCTGGGCCAATCGGAGTTCGATTACAGGATGGACCAGATCGTGACATCGTCGATCGGCGCCAGCCCCTTGTTGACCAACAACACCCAGTTTCAAAATTTTGTGGACCGCTCCGGCAGCCTCAATGGCAAATGGACACGCGCCATGGACAACGGCCACCAAGTGGTGAGCGGCTTGGAGTTGGAAGGCGTGCGTCGCCTGGAAGAGGCCCGAGGGCTGCTGGACGACAGCGCCGGAGACTTGAGCGCGCGCACCCTCCGATGGGCCGCCTATGCGCAAGACGAGTTCAAGATCAATCGCCATTGGTCGGCCCATACCGGTTTGCGCTACGAAACCATTGCCACCGAGGCCACCGATTTGACCGGCCTCAAAACCAACACCAGCTCGGTCTGGACGCCCTTGTTGCACGCCTTGTGGAAGCCTGACCCCGCCAAGCGCGATCAGGTGCGCATGAGCCTGACACGCAGCTACCGCACCCCCACGCTGCACAACCTGATGGCGCGCCCGGTCAGCTCAGGCGAGGTCAACAGTCGCCCCACACGACCTGACCGCATTGGCAATCCAGACCTCAGGCCCGAGTTGGCCACCGGCATCGATGTCGCTTTTGAGCGCTACCTGAGCGGTGGCCGTTTGCTCAGCGCGAACATTTTCCGCAGGGAAATCAGCGACCTGATTCGCTACACCGTCAGCGAGCAAGTCGGCCCTGTCTGGGCACCCAATCAAACCCGTTGGGTGTCTTCCCCCATCAACATTGGCGATGCATCGACCCAAGGCCTTGAGTTGGAAGCGAAGTTCCGGCTCAACCAGGCTTTTGAAAAAGCCTTGCCCATCGATGTCCGCAGCAACGTCAGTTTCTTCAGCTCCAGAGTCAAACAGGTGCCAGGCCCCAACAACCGACTGGACCAGCAGCCTGACATGACCGCCAACCTGGGCGGGGATTACCGCATTCGGCAGATCCCCTTGACCTTGGGCGGCAACCTCAACTGGAACCCGGACTACGACACCCGCCGCACCGAACAGCAAATGTTTTATCAAGGTGTCAAACGGGTTGTGGATGTGTATGGACTTTGGCGCATCTCGCCGGCCAGTGCCGTGCGTTTGACCGTGAGCAATTTGCAGCCGCGCGATTACATCACCGCCAGCACCTTTGACAACGGCACGTTCCGCGAGACCGCCCGCAACACCGACCGCAATTGGCGCAATGTGCAGTTGCGCCTGGAAATGAAAATCTGAAGGAGACATGCCCGATGCCGACCCAAGACGCTGCGTGGCATGACCGGATGTACAACAACCGGGCGCTGGTGCCCAACTTTGCCGAGCATTTTGCGCATTGGCAAAACGCCTCCGCGCAAGCCCGCCAGAGCCTCACAGCGCGGCTTGATGTTCGGTATGGCGATGGCCCGAACGAAACCCTGGACATCTTCCCGGCTGCGCGTGCCGACGCCCCTGTGGTGATCTTCATCCACGGTGGTTATTGGCGCAGCCTGGACAAGTCCGACCACTCCTTTGTCGCTCCGGCTTTGCACGACATGGGCGCCTGCGTGGTGGTGGTCAATTACGCGCTGTGCCCCGGCACACCCGAGCAACCCATCACCATCCCCGACATCGCGTTGCAGATGGCCCAAGCCACCGCCTGGGTCTGGCGGCACATTGCCGAACACGGCGGAGACCGCAAGAACATCACCGTCATGGGCCACTCGGCAGGCGGGCACCTGGCCGCCATGATGCTGGGCTGCG
>JACCDJ010116543.1_pt1 | contig 12808 bp, 14 predicted proteins | sample 7444481 | NCBI WGS metagenome assembly JACCDJ01 (sample SAMN15323435, study PRJNA562643) | freshwater metagenome | isolation source: river surface water | place: USA:Blue River Watershed | collected 2017-08-15 | reverse complement strand
GATGGAAGTTTGAATACGAGTATTCGGGTCAAGCTCGCACGGTAGTTCCTACTACTTATCTGCGCTCAACTGTTGAGTACACATCTCCGACTATTGGAACTAATGGTCTTGGTGGTGGTGGCGGTGCCGGAACCGCTGGTGTCTTCAAACTTAATGGTGCCAAAGGTGGTTCTGGTACTGCAATCATTAGGTACACAACTCAGAGCGATACCGCTACTGCTTCGATGATCACAGCTGTTGTTGAAACCTCAACACCATCTGGATTGCTTACTTTGAAGGTTCCAGAGTTTGTAACCGTTGGAACTTACTACGAGACAGTAACTGTTCAAGATGCTGCTAACTCTGCTCCGTATACCGCCGTGGTTACGATTAAAGTTAATAAGGCAACGCCGACAACTACGATTTCTCTCCCAGGTGGAGTGACAACGGCAAAATACGGAACCCCAGTAACTTTGTCGGTTGCAGCAAGCGCGGCCGGAAATATTCACTTTAAAAAATCTGGAACAACAATTACTAATTGCTCAGCAGTTGCAACAACAAATGGTGTGGCCACATGTTCTTGGACGCCGAACGCAGTAGAAACAGCGTCGATAACGGCTTTGCTCACCCCTACTGATTCAACGAATTACAACAACAGCGTTGAAACAGCATCTGCATTTTCGGTTGTAGTAGGTAGGGCAGACACCTTGACTGTCACCGCAGGAGATATCACAACTACTTATTCTGAGGACGGTTCAGGTAATCCGAATACAACAGTGGCTAGTCCAACATTCACGTTAACCGGTCTGGCTTCTATAGATTCCATCACAGCGATGAGCTACACGTATACAGGTCCGCAAAACAATGGGTCTAATTACGCATCTAGCCCAACGGCGCCAAAGCTAGCTGGTACTTATTCAATTACGCCGTCTACTCCGGTGTTTACTTCACCTGGAACCGTAAATAATTACAGCAACGTTACATTTGCACCTGGAACGCTGACAATTAATCGCAAGGGGCGTGGTGCTTGGACCGTAACTTACGGATCAGGAACCAACATAATTACGTATGGAGCGTCGAAACAAGAAACTCCGACAATTACTTACCCAGGAGATGGAACAAAGACTTTCTCTACGACAAGTACAGTGTGTTCGATTGATGCTTCAACAGGTGTAATCACCACACTCGGTGTTGGTGCATGTGATGTCACGGCGGTATTAAGTCAATCGGCTAACTGGTTGAGCGATACATTGACAGCAACAATCACGATTAATCGCGGATCAAGAGTCGCTACGGTAACTCCGGCACGAACCACGATTAAATATGGTGATACAACGACTGTAACCTCATCAATTTCACCAGAGATAGATTCCGCCACTGTCATATTCTCTGCTGGCTCGTTCTTAGGGTGTGCCGTCGATAATGTGACCGGTGAAGTGACAGGTATTCGGGCTGGTGCATCTTGCGCAGTCTCGGTTTCCTACGGTCAAACAGACCTTTACGAATCTGCCACTGCATCATCTGCAATAACTATCAATAAGGCGCTTTCTCCAATAGTTACAACTGAAACAATAACTGCAGTTTCATACACTGGAAATACCGCCATCGTTACGCCTACTTACCGCGTTTCTGGTGTACTAGCTCGCGATATCTTGCAGATTGTACCGACGGCAGATGTTTCGGATATTTCATTGATTGATCCGACAACTTACTCAACGGTGGCGAGTTATAAGTACTTTGCAACAGTTCCAACATCTTATGACTCAACCACCGCCCCAAGCCTTGGTGGAACCTATGCGGTTACGCCGCAGACATTGACCTTGCTCAGTGGAGTTGATATTTCGAACTATGAGACACCAACCTACGTAAGTTCAAATTTAGTAATTAACCCAATCGCACAAACCCCGCTTCGCATCTTGCTATCTTTACAAGACAGCATCACCGTTCCTTACGACATTACGTTCTCTGGTGGCTCTTCAACTGGCTCGGTAAGCGTTATTTTGGTTAGCGGTACGAGTGGAATAGGTTGCTCTGTCTCTGGATTGCGTTTGACCACATCAGCCCCTGGAGTTTGTGTTTTGCAAGCTCGTAAAGCTGCCGATCGAAACTACCTTGAGGTCATTTCTGAGACCGCAACCGTGAATGTCTTGAACTTCGTTGCCTACACGGATTGGAATGCAGTATTTAACAGCGGTTCGGGGATCACCATTACTTCAGCAGTACCGATTACCGTTGGTCCAGATACATGTAGCTTAGATTGCGTTCCACAAATTACTGATGTTCAAGATGCCAGCGGCAACCCAACAACAACACTTACCGTCGGTGCACCACTTCGAATAGTTGGCGTTGATTTGAACACCACTGATCGCGTTCTCTTTACCGCAAGAATTAATGGAGTGCGCATGTCTAATGTGCCGGCAGATAGTTTCCAAATCGATTCACCTACTCAATTAACTGTGATGCCACCTGCCAGTTTTGTCCCAAATACAGGCGAGAACTCCTCAAGTATTACTGTTCGAATTATCGTCTTTTCCTCTGGTGGATCAATTAACACTGAAAAGATCGTAACTATTAGCCTCTAACCTTCTAGGATTGCTCAATAATGAGCACTACAGAAAAAGCAAAAAACCAGCGCTGGCTAGGAATTTATCTCGCCCTTGGCGTTGTCTGGGGCTGTTCATTTATCTTCATCAAACTCGGACTGGAATTCTTAACTCCATTTGGTGTTGCTTTCGGACGATGTGCACTCGGTGCAGTGGCGCTGTTGGCATGGGCAAAGTACAAAGGAATTGCACTACCTAAATCAAGGAGTCTTATATTCCATCTTTGGGTTGTCTCGTTGCTTTTGAATGTAGTTCCAGGTGTCTTCTTCGCTCTGGCTGAAACACAAGTGACTTCAGTTCTTGCGGGAATCATTAATGCCGTAACACCACTGATGACTCTGTTGGCGATTATGGTCGTTACAAGAGATGAGAAACCGAAGCTTTATCAGGTCGTAGGAATCTTGATTGGGTTTACAGGAGTGCTAACTGTCCTAGGTGCCTGGAAAGGTCTTGGAGATAATCCACTCTGGGCAATTTTGATTTTGCTTGCTGCAGTTACTTGTTATGGATTTTCATTTCCGTATTCGCGCCGTTTTGTATTGCCACATAAGTTGGCGCCTGAGTCAATCGCTGCTGGTCAAGTAACTCTTGGCGCGATTACTTTGCTTCCACTTTTTCTCCTGGATGGAATTGCCAAAGATGAGTATCGCCCGGCTCCAGTGCTTGCGATGCTTGCACTTGGCGTATTCGGTAGCGGGTTTGCTTACATCTGGAACTTTAAAGTTATGGCGCTGGCAGGTAGTGCGATAGCTAGCAGCGTTACTTACTTAACGCCCGTGGTTGCAGTAATCGTTGGTGTGATTTTCTTGCAAGAAAGTATTTACTGGTACGAACCAGTTGGAGCACTCATTGTTTTGCTGGGCGCCGCCATTGGTCAAGCGCGGATAAAACCTCCCCTACTTAAATGAAAATCCAACCGGAAGTTCCAGCCGGTGTGATTTCAAAAGGCTTTCGTCGTTAAGAATCTTGCCAGTATTGTCATCGGCGACGATGATGCCACCGGAGAGAATTACCGAACGCTCACAGAGTTCGAAAGCATAAGGAAGATCGTGGGTAACCATGACGATCGTGATATCCAGTGATCGCAAAATATCGGCAAGTTCGCGGCGGCTAGCTGGATCTAGGTTGGATGAAGGCTCATCTAAGACCAGAATTTCCGGCTTCATCGCCAGCACTGTTGCAACAGCTACGCGACGACGCTGCCCAAAGGAAAGGTGATGCGGCGGACGATCAATGAAATCGAGCATTCCAACTTGGGTCAAAGCATCTGCAACCACTTTATTTAACTCATCACCGCGAAGACCCATGTTGTAAGGGCCGAATGCGACATCTTCGCCAACAGTTGGCATGAAAAGTTGATCATCGGGATCTTGAAAGACGATTCCTACTTTTGAGCGAATAGCTTTGAGAGACTCTTTATTCTTGCTATCGACTAGCTCGCCTGAGATGCGAACTTCACCCTGCATTGTTGGATGAATTCCGTTCATGTGCATAACAAGAGTTGTCTTGCCGGCTCCATTTGGACCAAGAAGTGAAACGCGCTCACCTTTTTGAATAGTTAGGTTCACACCGTATAGCGCTTGATTACCATCAGGATAAGCAAAAGCAAGTTCGGTGATTTGCAAGCTCGGGACGTTAGACATTTCTACCAACCAATCAGTGATGCGGTAATTGAAGCGATAAGAGCAAGGAATGGAATAGATAGCGCTGTTGCCCACTGCTTTCGGGTTACGGCGTGAGTTTCAATCGATGGAAGAGCGCCATCGAATCCGCGCGAGAGCATTGCTAAGTGAACTCGTTCACCGCGTTCGTATGAGCGAATAAAAAGTGCGGCGGCTGCGGTTGCTAGAACTTTCCAGTGCTTAATGCCGGTTGCATTAAAGCCACGTGATTCGCGAGCAACTTTCATGCGCTCCATTTCATCGCTGATGACGTTGATGTAGCGCAACATAAATGAGGCGATTTGAACCATGATCATCGGAAGCTTTAACTTTTCGAGCCCGCGCAGAATTTCGCGTGCTGTAGTTGTCGTTGAAAGAATTACGGCAGCTAATACACCGAGAGTGCCTTTAACGACAATTGAAGTACCGGCGAGCAATCCGTCGCGATAAACCATTAGGCCAAAGATTGAAAACTTTTCACCTTCGCCAAAAAATGGCATCAGGATTGCGAAGAAGACAAAGGGTATTTCGATGAGTGCGCGCTTAAAGAGCAAAAGAAGTGTAATCTTGCTCATGAACGCGGTGTAGATAATCAGCGCAAAGAAGGCGATAAAAGCTGGCCAGCGAGTGATTGGAGTGGCCACAGATACCGAAATAAAGGCTAAAACCGTCAAAATCTTTACATGTGAAGCCAGCGAATGGGTTACAGAATGGCGATGCAGGTAAAGACGCTCGCCCACATCGTGGCCGTGGTGGTGGCCATGGGTGTGAACGAGATCGAGTTCAGGGGTTTGAAGTTTTATTTTTTCTCACCAGATTTGCGGCGAATGAGCATAAAGAGTCCGGTTGAGATTGCACCGGTTGCAACTACACCGATTACGCCAGCAGCACCTGTTGATAGGCGAGAGTTTTCAACTCCCTTAACGCCGTAATCAGCAAGGATCCCATCGCTGTTGGTGTGATCTTTCGCTGTTTCGATAAAGCCGATATCTCCAGCAACTTTTTCTAGACCATCAGGGTTTGATGAAGCATAGAAAGAAACGATGCCTGCCAGAAAAAGAGATGCGATAAAACCTGAGATTAAGAAAGTCTTCTGCTTCATTAGTTGGCTCGAATCTCTAATTTGGAAACTTCGTTCTTGTATCCGTAAACCAGATCTGAACGGCTTGCAAGGACTGCACTCACAGCAAAGAAAGTAATGAGCGCTTCACCGATTCCGATTAGGAAGTGAGTTCCGATCATCGCGGTTAAGACAGCAGAAACTGAAAACGTGGCATTGGCGCCGATCGCGTATTGGAGAACGAAACCGGCAGCTGCGGCAGGAACGGAAAGAAGTGCGGCAATTGCTGCTGCGAGGCTGATCGAGATTTTCTTCTTCGGTGAAAACTTCTTAATTACAAGGAATACCCCGTAGCCAAACCAGACAGCGAGCAGTGACATATTGAAAATGCTTAAACCAAGTGCGCTTAATCCGCCGTCGGCAAAGAGAAGTGCTTGCAAGATTAGGACGATGGTGATTGCCAGAGTTGCGGCGTAGGGACCAATTAACACTGCGGCGAGCGCTGCGCCAAGCAAATGTCCGCTAGTGCCAGCAGCAACGGGAAAGTTGAGCATTTGAACGGCAAAAATAAATGTTGCGGTAAGTCCGGCCAGTGGTGCGGTCTTCTCATCGAGTGATGACTTTGCGCCACGGATAGAAATAGCCACTCCGGCTGCGGCGACGACTGCGAATGCGCCAGAAGTTGGGAGATCAATAAAGCCATCAGGGATATGCATGGTTTAAGTGTAAGCCAGTTGCAAATCATTTGCATCTGCAAGGAATTTGGATAGAGCCACAGGATTTACCCGCGTGGGGCGCCTATTCTTTAGCCCACCATGCGTAAACCGATCGCTTTAGCACTCACTGCCTTAATTGGCACCGCGCTTTTGGCACCAGTGGCGCAGGCCGATAGCTGCGGGCAGTTAAGCGACGGATGGGTGGTCACCGAGAACGCTCGCCAAGGCGATCTGACTTGGAACCAGGGCGTGCCCTTTCGCTTCAGCGCAGATTTTTCACGGCGTAAGAATTTAGATCGCGCCGAAGGTTATTTCGATACAACTTCACTGCGTTGTGGTGCAACCGCGAAGTTAACTTTAGTTGGCGTAGCAAAAGCCAAGTTGACTGTTTATCGGATGGGGTACTACAACGGAGTCGGCGCTCGCCGGGTTGCTTCGATGAGCGTGAAAAACGGCTGGAATTTTGTTGCAACGGAAAAGTATTTGCCGGGGCAGTACCTATTTAAATTGCAGGCGCCTAATCGTGCGGCAACATTTGTTCCGTTGGTTGTCAGCAATCCGACAGTTGCAAGTGATCTGACTTTTATCTCATCAGTATTAACTTGGCAGTCATATAACCAATGGGGTGGTTACTCACTTTATAAAGGCCCTGATGGAAAACGAGAAACCCGCGCTACTGAAGTTTCTTTTGCTCGGCCTTACGACGGTGATGGTTCAGGACAATTTCAATATATGGAGTTTCCTGTAATCAAAGCTGCTGAAAAGTTAGGGCTGGCAATTAACTATGCCACCGACTTTGATTTAGATGGCGATCCAGATCTGCTCAACCAAACAACTTCTGTCGTGTTTGGTGGACATAGCGAATACTGGACAACTGCTTTGCGCGATGCGGTTGAAGCAGCGGTTGATCGCGGAGTTAATTTGATCGTGCTCGGTGGAAATACGGCGTACAACCGAATAGATATAAACGGCCAGCAAATATCAAACATCAAATCTTGGCGAGATTTAGGTCGACCAGAAATCACGCTCTTAGGTTCGCAATATCTGGCACTCGGTTTTAAAAGAGATATGGTTATTGAAACCAGCCTTTGGCCTTTTGATCTTTTAAAACCTGACGCAATAATAAAAGGCGTAGTTGGCTATGAAGCCGATACTCCAATTACTTTCAACGGCCCGCCGGTGGAAACTCTTGCTCGCTCTTCGATTCTCCCGAATGAAAAATCAGTTCCATCGATGGCTACCTATTACACGCGCGAAACTGGCGCCGGGATCGTAAATATGGCCACAAATGGCTGGGTTTGTGCGATGGAGGACCGCTGTCCCTGGGGCCATCGCTTTGCCAAAGGGACACAGGCTCAAATTCGAGCGGTTACGGAGAACATTCTGATCGGTGCATCACGGGGTCCGCTAGGAAACTGGCGTACGGCGTTTACACAAAACAACGCGCCTTCTTAAAATTTTGGGAGTAATCTCGCGGGCATGAGCGATGACGACGGCCAAGACGAGCTCGTAACTGAGGAAATGCTCTGGGATCGAATCCCAGAAGTACACGGCGCAGAACGCGCAAATACGTATTACGAACTAAGCGCGCGAATCTTTGCGCGCGGTCAATACGACGAAGCCTTAGCGCTTGCCGAAACTGCGCGTGATATTTTCTCAGAACTCGGCGCTGCTGAATCAAGTGAAGGGCTTGCGCAGGCTTACTCCGCGATTGGCTATAACTTAAATCAGTTGAAGAGAATGGATGAAGCAGCAACTGCTATGAGCAAAGCTGTTGAAATTTTGCGTGAAAGTAAATCACCACTCTCGCTCGAACTTGCCTGCACATTGGGTGAGTGGTGGTATGCCTCAAAGAACTATGCCAAAGTCGTAGAAATCATGGATGAATGTGCGCAAGAGCATTTAGTTGATGGCAACCAAATTGGTGCAGCAAATGATCTGCACTTGCTCGGTTGTGCCTATCGGGAGCTAAAGCAATACGACCAAGCGATAACCACATTTAAAGAAGCCCGCCTGATCTTTAAGACTGAGAAAGAAGTAATTCAAGTTGCCCGTTGTGATCAAAAGATCGCATCTTGTTATGTAGAACTCGGCGATGGCGAAAAAGCTTTGGAAGCTGCTCGCAAAGCGATTGATGTATTTGAGACCGGTCATGATCACCGCCGCGAAACTTTTGCACTTTACGAATACGGAAAAGCGGAAGTCCTCCTTGGAAAACTCGAACAAGGCTTGGCTACTCTCGATGGAGTTCTGCAGATAATTTCTGAAGAGGAGCCAAAGGATTTCGAACTCATCGTAAATATCGAAACCCGCATGGCCAGCGTGTTACGCGCACTTGGCCGCATGGCCGAAGCCGATGAGATCGAACGCCGCTTAGTTGCTGTGCGAGAAGCGATGGAAGATGTACCGGTTTCAGAGGATTTAGGCGACTAAATACCCCGTGCCCGATCTTTCTCATCTGCGCGATCGCGATGAAATTCTCATCACCATGGTCTGCCTTGGAAATATTTGTCGATCACCAATGGCTGCGGCGGTATTAGCCAATAGAACATCTGATTGGTCGGCGCCAAAGATTTTGGTAGATAGCGCAGGAACATCTGATTGGCATGTCGGTGAAGGTCCCAATCCACCTTCGAAGAAAACATGGGAAGCAGCCGGTTATAAATTCGATCACGTGGCATCTCAAATTACCGAAGCGCGCATGAAGAAATCAGATTTGATTCTCGTGATGGATCGCAGCAATCATCGAAACGTTCTCGCTTTAACGCAGGATTCAGCGCTACATAGCAAAGTACATTTCCTGCGCGATTTTGATTACACAATCGCAGGCGAACGTGAAGTCCCGGATCCTTATTCGTTGCCGGATTCGGCTTTTGAAGAAGTCTTAGGAATGGTCGAACGCGCTGTTGATGGATTGCTCGAGGAGTTAAGCAGAGGTTAACGCGGCAGGTGCTGCAACGCCCAGTGGTACATGGCGATTGCACCGGCAGCTGATGCGTTCATAGAACGCGTCGATCCATATTGTTGAATCTCATATAGCACTTCGCAGACTTCGATTCCTTCATCAGACATTCCAGCGCCTTCTTGGCCAAAGAGAAGCACACAAGATTCCGGCAACTGCGCACCTTCGAGCCGCTTCGAAGTTGGAACGTTATCGATACCGATTATTGGCAAGTTATTTTCTTTGCACCAAGTGGAAAAGTCCGCGATCGTTGGGTGATGGATAACGGTTAGGTATTTATCTGTAACCATTGCCCCGCGCTTATTCCAGTCGCGCTTTCCAACGATGTGAACAGCGGAAACGTTAAAGGCATTTGCGGTTCGTACAACAGAACCGATATTTAAATCATGCTGCCAATTTTCGATTGCAATATGCAATTTGTGGCGCTTGGTATTTAGATCAGCGACGATCGCTTCGACCGACCAATATCGATAATGATCTAAAACATTGCGACGGTCGCCATTTTCTAGCAATTCTGGGTCATATTGCGCCCCAGTTGGCCAAGGTTTTTCGTGAGGGCCAACTCCGACAACTGGAAAAAATTCTCCTGGGCCGATCGTGGCTGGTGTATTTATTTCCATGTGCGCACTCTAAACTTAATATGTAAGAAAGGCTAGAAAGGGCTAAAACTATGAAGACAGTATTTCTAATCGCATATATCGCGCACATGTTGGCGATCGCTGGAATTTTGGGACTACTTCTTCATCAGTGGAATAAGAGCCCTCGTAAATTATCTGCAGGTGTGATGCATTCGGCCGCTACAGCACTTCTTGCTGGTCTAGTTATGGTCGGTACATATTCATCGGCAAAGCCGGATGAGACTTTAGATCACACCAAAGTTGGCATCAAGCTAGTGGTAGTTCTTGTGATCTTGGTGCTTAGTTACGTGAACGCCAAGAAGAGCGAGTTAAAGAAGAACACTTGGCTCACACTCATTGTCCTGACAGTTCTCAATATTCTCATCGCCACAGTCGCGTAATCCGAGAAGTTTATTAAAGCGATGCGCAATCGATTAAAGAGATCTGCCCTGCTCACTGCAGCGGTTATGGTCTTTGCTCCAAGCGCATCTGCTTTCGATCCCATCTCGGCAGCTAGCGTCTTTTCTAGGCTGGCAGTTGAGCCAGAGTTAAGCAATCCATCGGTTTCGCTAATTGATGTAAGTACTGGTGAAGTTGTCTTTGAATCAAATGCTTTCTCGCAGCGCAAACCAGCATCAACCATGAAATTACTAGCCGCTGCCGCAACTTTGCAGTACTTATTGCCTGAACAAGTTTTCAGCACACGCGTTTCCCTAGGCACTGTTCCAGACTCGATTGTAATCGACGGTGAATTCGATCCATGGATTTCTATGGATCACCGAGTAGCAACCAAAATGAAGCGCACTTCATTTCCGCGCATCGCTTTTAACTCACTGAGCAAGGTTAAGGAAAGCTCGGGCGGATCAATTAAGGATTTAAAGGTCTATTACAACGGTATCTATGCCAATGAAGTCGCTAGTTATAAAGTTTTCTTTAAGAAACGTGGCGTCAAAGCTTCATTTATAAAGGTCACTGATGAAAAAGCGATTTCGCTCGCGAGTGAAGAAATCTTGGTCACCGAATCTCCCAAGGTATTAACCATGATGGATTGGTTCTTACTTTGGAGCGATAACCAGCTATCCGAAAGAATGGCCAAACTTGCCGCAAAGGCGGCTGGCAATGAATTTAGCGATGCGGGAGTTGCTAAGACATTTTCAGATATTTTGCTGGGCTTTGATATCAATCCCGCTCAACTAAAGATCATCGATGCAAGTGGTTTATCGCGCCAAAATAAAGTAACGGCTCACGTTTTGGCGCAACTGCTCTACAAGATTCATTCAGATCCAGTGCTTTCCCAATTAATCGAAAGCCTGCCTGTGGGTGGGGAAAGTGGCACGCTGCGTAACCGTTATTTAGAGACCGCACCTGAAGCAGTTGGTTTGGTTAAGGCTAAGACCGGAACGCTTTCTGGAACGGTGAGTTTGGCTGGTTATGTGCAATCTGGTGATCGCGAATATGCATTTGTGATTATTGCCGATCGCATCAAACGCACATTTTCCGCTAGTGATCGCGCGCGCAAGACCTTGGATCGTTACTTGGCAAAGATCGCAGCACCGCTAATGGCGCCATCAGCGGTGGTTGATACAGCAACAGTCGTTACTGATCTGCAAGTACTTTAATTGAACCGCCGTAACAGGCAACCCAAGTCTTAGAAGTCTTGGAGTCGTAAGTTACGCCGATTGGTTCGTTACAAACCTTAATTGTTTGAAGCACTTTCATATCTTCAGTTCTGACCTTAGATAAAGTCCCGCTGCGAAAATTAACTACATATAGCGCAGTTCCATCTGCAGAAATTGCCAAACTGCGTGCAGATTTTCCGGTTGCTACGCTTTTGATCGCCTTATTTGTTATTAGATCCCACGCAATAACCTTGCCCGAAATGTTTAACGTTGCATAAAGCTTGGTGTTATCTGGAGACAGTTCGATCGCTCGAGGATTAGAACCAATTGGAAGGTAATTAACTGAGAAATCTTCAAGATTGATGCGATGAATTCGGTTTCCGCCCATTTCGGCGACATAGGCATATTTGCTATCGCTGGTGATTGATATTCCACGGGGGTAGCGACCGATCTTTATTGATTTAACGGTTTTCTCTGTTTCAACCGAGATTACGGTAACCGTGTATGAACACCAGTTACTTACCAAGATGTACTTATTATCAGGCGTAACTTTCACGACTTTAGGAACTGACCCAACGGGGTAAACCGCATCAATCTCGTAGTTTTCTAAGTTAATGCGGGACAAGAAACTTGTATCGAAACCAGACGCAGGTGAACAAGTGTCGTGGCCCTCTTTGTTAAATCCTTTGCCATACATCGCGTAATTAGTGAAGTAGAGATATTTTCCATCTGGTGAAAATGCTCCTTCAACTGGTGCGCCTTTAAAAGTTCCAACGTATTTAGGAAAACCGAGCTTTGATAAATTCACTGTGTCAGGAACTGTTGCAACTAAATCCATAGAGTCTGAGTTGTAAATAGTCACGCTATGGCGATACATCATGTTATGAGCGCTGACCAAGCCGGCATTTGAAGCAAGGATAGATTTCGGGGCGATCGACCCGTTAATGGTTTTAACTAGAGTTAATTTTTTAGTGGCAGCACTTTCCTGAATAACCTCTTCGGCACTTGCGAACTGGAATGGGGCAGCGATCGCCAGAATTAAAGCGAAGAGAAAGAATGTTTTGCGCATTCCCCAACTTTACTGGCTTTAGTGGTTCTCAAATTCATCATCATCGTGATCGTCATCGCCATCGTGATCACGTTCTCCGCGGTCACGGTGTTTGCCTTCTCTGAAATCATCATCGTCGTCATCTCCACCCTTCATATTTGGGGGAGTTGCGATCGCTGGTGCTGAAACTGCTGGTGCTGGAGTCGCTGCATTGTTAAAGGCAGGCGCCACGCTCGTTGCAGATTGTGATGCTTGCGGAACAGTTGCTTGTTCCATGGATTGTTCAGTGGATTGTTCAATCGATGTTGGTGAGCCTTGATTACTCTGGGCAATGACCGCGCCACCGAAAGTTAGAACCAAGGCCGTTGCTGCAATTAGCACCGGACGGATCTTCTTCGCCTTTGGCGCTGGGTTAATTGAACCGCCATCGTTGTCGGCGATTTCCATCCAGTCGGGCTTCTTTGGAGGTGTCATTTGTCATACCCTTTCGTCAATACGCACGATAGAGGCCCATCCTTAGAGGACCATGAGAACGCGGCACAT
>JACCDJ010245738.1_pt1 | contig 12813 bp, 8 predicted proteins | sample 7444481 | NCBI WGS metagenome assembly JACCDJ01 (sample SAMN15323435, study PRJNA562643) | freshwater metagenome | isolation source: river surface water | place: USA:Blue River Watershed | collected 2017-08-15 | reverse complement strand
AGTTCCAGGTTGTTTTTTCCGGTCATCCTTGCACTTTGAATATCTTAAAATACTGGAGCACAACTTGAGAGAAAAATTATGCTTGAAAGAAAGGTGTATAATATTGTGAAGATTTGTTTCATAGAATACATATTATAATGTCAAAAATAGGCAGTTGGGACCTCGATATAAAATTGAATTTCACAAGTATATATCCCTAAGTTGCGCTAATCACAATTTTTTTCCTTGAATGAAGATGTTGATAATACTTTACCAATGCGTAAAAAGGAATCACTATGTTATGTCATGTGAAGGCTCGGTGCCTCAGGCATTAATTTGTTTTTAGCAAGCAATTCTACCGAAGATGCTGTTTTGAGAAAAATTTACTTGGCTTCCGATGTCAACATCGTAGCTGGTCATTTGGTGAATGCAAAGAATGGTCGCATAGTGGAACGCTTGGCCCAGGCCATTGCTAACAAAGAACAAGTCATTCTTAAACGCTACCACTCCATCAATTCCGAAACCATTTCAGATCGTTTGGTTGAGCCCTTTGGATTTACTGATAACTACCACACAGTTATGGCCTTTGAGGTTACCTCTGCTAAAAACAAAATGTATCACCTGGATAGAATCATCGCAGTTGAATTCAACAACCGAGGTTTTATGTTTGAAGAAAAACACGAACAACAAATTCCCGATGCGTTTGGATTTAGTTTCCAAGGCGCACAACACAAGGTAGCATTATCCCTTTCCCTCAAAGGCTATTTGCTCCTCAAAGACGAATATCCTTTGACCATTCCTTACGTGAAATACAATCCCAAAAAAGACCTGTATGAACTAAAAGTTCAGTTAATCGATTTGAAGCCTATTCAGCGGTTTATGTGGGGGATGGATAATGAATAATGTAAATTATTAGTTATTTTTGAGAAACATAAAAATCACATGTCAGAAGAACAAAAAAAACAACTGGAACAACAACTTTGGAACATTGCCAATACCTTGAGAGGTAAGATGGATGCCGATGAATTTCGGGATTATATTCTAGGTTTTATTTTCTACAAATACCTTTCGGATAAACAACTACAATACGCCAATGAACAGTTGGAGGGAGAGTCGATTACTGATTATATGAAATTGACTGATGAGGAGGATATTGATGCAATCCGTGATTTATCCTTGGAAAGTTTGGGATATTTTCTAAAACCTGAAGAGTTGTTTAGTTCTATTGCCATCAAAGGAAATGGAACAAAAGAAGGTGCGAATTTCATTTTGGATGATCTCAATCGTATTTTGAATAGCATTGAACAAAGCACGATGGGGACGGAAAGTGAAGATGATTTCAATAAGTTATTTGAAGATTTGGATTTGAACTCTACCAAACTTGGAAGAACTCCCGAAGCAAGAAACGAACTAATATCAAAAGTTTTGTTGCATTTGGATAAAATTGATTTTGGGTTGGATGAAGTGGAAGCTGATGTATTGGGTGATGCTTATGAGTATCTCATTTCCCAATTTGCGTCAGGTGCTGGTAAAAAAGCCGGTGAATTTTACACTCCACAGCAGGTTTCCAAGATTTTGGCAAAATTGGTTACTTCAGGAAAAACGAAATTAAAATCGGTGTATGATCCAACTTGTGGTTCTGGGTCTTTGTTGTTGCGTGTTGCAAGAGAAGTGGAAGTAAGTGAGTTTTACGGACAAGAAATGAACCGAACCACTTACAACTTGGCACGAATGAATATGATACTTCACGGAGTTCATTACCGCCAATTTGATATTCAACAGGAAGATACCTTGGAGGAACCAAAACACTTGGATAAAAAGTTTGAGGCAGTTGTTGCAAATCCACCGTTTTCGGCACAATGGAAAGGAGATAAAAACCCTTTGTTTCAATCCGATGAACGATTTAGTCAATATGGGAAATTAGCACCAGGAAGTAAAGCTGATTTTGCCTTTGTTCAACACATGATTTATCAATTAGGAGATAACGGAACTTTGGCTTGTGTTTTACCTCACGGAGTTTTGTTCAGAGGAGCTGCGGAAGGATTGATTCGGGAGTATTTGATAAAAGAACTAAATTACATTGATGCCATCATTGGCTTACCTGCCAATATCTTTTACGGAACTTCTATTCCTACTTGTATTTTGGTGGTGAAGAAATGTAGAACCGCTGATGATAACATCCTATTCATTGATGCGAGCCAACATTTTGAAAAACAAGGAAACCAAAATGTGTTGACAGATGCGCATGTGGAGAAGATTATTGAAACATACCGATTGAGAAAAGAGGAAGAGAAATACAGTCATTTGGCAAGTATAGAGAAAGTGGCAGAAAACGATTACAACCTCAACATTCCTCGGTATGTGGACACCTTTGATGAAGAAGAACAAATTGATATAAACGAAGTAGCAAAAGAACTTAAAAGGTTGGGACAGGAAATGAAACAAACCGATGAGCAATTAGCAGCGTTTTGCAAGGAGTTAAATATCCAAATGCCTTTCTGATATGAAAAAACTACAACCAAAATTGAGGTTTACAGAATTTAAGGAAGAATGGGAGAAAGATATTATAGGAAATGTTTGCGATATATCATCAGGAGGAACACCAAGTAGATACAATAACGCATATTGGGACGGAGAAATACCTTGGGTTTCGACTTCTTTAATTGATTTTAATACTATCACATCAACTGATGAATATATTACAGAATTAGGTTTAAAAAATTCTTCAGCAAAGCTTTTTCCTAAAGGGACAATTTTAATGGCAATGTATGGTCAAGGAAAAACACGTGGAAAAGTTAGTATTTTAGGAATAGAAGCGTCTACAAATCAAGCATGCGGCGCTATAATTCCCAAAAGTGACGTTTTAAATTACATCTATTTATTTCAAAATCTTTCAAAACGATATGATGAAATTCGAGATTTAAGTAATCAAGGTGGACAAGAAAATCTAAGTGGTGGAATTATAAAATCATTAGAAATCACACTCCCATCACTCCCCGAACAAACCAAAATTGCCTCGTTTCTCACCACCGTAGATGAAAAAATTGCTGGGTTAAAAAAACAGCTCAACTTATTGGAACGCTACAAAAAAGGGGTAATGCAAAAGATTTTCTCCTAAGAACTTCGATTTAAACCTGCCCCGAATGAAATTTCGGGGGATGAAACTGGCAATGACTTCCCAGATTGGGAGGAGAAAAAGTTGGGGGAGATTTCTCGAATTACTACAGGTTCATCAAATCGTATTGATTCCAATTTACATGGGGAATATACTTTTTTTGACAGATCACAAGACATAAGATCTAGTAATAGATTTTTGTTTGATACAGAGGCAATTATAGTGCCTGGTGAAGGACAAGAATTTATCCCTAAACACTTTGTTGGTAAATTTGATTTACATCAAAGAACTTATGCCATTATGAATTTTCAACCAAATTTTGGTAAGTTTTTATATTATTACATTGGATACAATTCAAATCACTTAAATTCTCAAGCTGTTGGATCTACTGTTAAATCACTTAGATTACCTATGTTTGAGAGAATGCCTATTAGTTTACCTTCTCTCCGCGAACAGCAAAAAATCGCCTCCTTTCTATCTTCCATTGATGAAAAAATAGAAAAGTGTCAAGGTCAGATAAAAGCGATGGAGAACTGGAAAAAGGGGTTGTTGCAACAGATGTTTTGTTAAAAAATCAAGTATTTATGTTTAAAAAAGAAAAAAGTAATACCTTTGATTTTAAGTTTCTTGAATGGAATAGTTTAAACTTCCATTCTTTTTATTCTTTAAGAAGTTTTACAACTAAAAATAATACACCTCCTATGCCTCTCTACGATGCACACTTAGGGGGTTTTCTCTTTTTATAACCGATGACCAAAATTTACGATAAAATACCTTTAAGCATTTCCGATCAAATATCCTTATTAAAAAGTAGGCACTTAACTATTGGTGATGAAACTAAGGCAACTTCATATTTACAAGAAATCAGTTACTACAGATTAAGTGCTTATTTCTTGCCTTATCAGTTATCTAAAGACAAATTTGATTCTACTGCAAGTTTCGATCAAATTATCAAAACCTATTCCTTTGATCGCGAATTGCGACTGTTAGTTTTTGATTGTATTGAAAGAATTGAAGTTGCGATACGAACTCAATTCGTTTATCAGATGGCTACATTTCATAACGATAGCCACTGGCAAGACAATCAAAATCATTTTATAACCCCATATTACAATAAAATTGGGAATTTGATAAATCCTTTTGCCGATTTCCAAGCAATTATCTCTAAGGCAAAAACAGCTAGAACACCAGAAACTTTTATAAAACATTACGTCAATAAATACCACAAGCCATCTAATCCACCAAGCTGGATGTGTTTTGAATTATTGACCATTGGAGAATTATCACACATTTACAGGGGATTAAAAAATAATTCGGACAAAAAACGTATCGCAGATTTCTTCGATATCCATCCAACTGTTTTCACTTCTTGGTTGCATACACTTACTTATGTCCGAAATATTTGTGCTCATCACAGTCGATTATGGAACAGAGATTTAGCAATTGAACCTGAAAAACTTTTGAAACCAAAAGGTAATTGGATTGATAAAAAATACGAAAACAATAAAAGGGTTTTCTATTTTCTGTGTGTTCTAAGATATATGCTTTTAAGAGCAAATCCGGGAAATAATCTGAAGCAAAAAGTCGAAAACTTATTTAACAAATATCCTATGATTCCTATAAAATTTCTTGGTATTCCTTCGGATGGAAAAGGAAATTTATTAGATTGGAAAAATGAACCTTTATGGAAATGATATGACCACCCAACCAGAACAACTCCTTGAAAACAATTTGGTTACCCAACTACGAGGTTTGGGTTATCAATATGTGGAAATCAAAGACGAAGCGGATTTGATGGCTAACTTTCAAGATCAACTTGAAAAACACAACAAAACCAAATTCACCCAAAACGAGTTCTTTCAAATACTAAATCAATTGGGGAAAGGAAACATCTTTGAAAAAGCCAAAACCCTCCGAGAAAAAATACCAGTTACCAACGATAAGGGACAAGTTCGCCACATTGAACTAATAAATAAAACCCATTGGTGTCAAAACCTTTTTCAAGTTACGCAACAAGTAACAATGGAAGGTAGTTTTAAGAATCGTTACGATGTCACTATTCTTATCAATGGATTACCCTTGGTTCAAATTGAATTAAAACGACGAGGTCTTGAATTGAAAGAAGCCTTTAATCAAACCAACCGTTACGAAAGACATTCTTATGGTTCAGGTGCAGGATTATTTCAGTTTATCCAAATTTTTATTATCAGTAATGGGGTAAATACCAAGTATTATTGTAACAACCCAATTAAAATGAGGTCTTTTAAACAGACCTTTTACTGGAGCGACAAAGACAATCAACTCATCACACAACTAAAGGACTTTACAGATAATTTTCTGGAACCGTGTCATTTGGCTAAAATGGTAACCAAATACACCGTATTGAACGAAACCCAACAACTCTTGATGATCCTTCGTCCGTATCAATTCTATGCTGTAGAAGCCATTGTGGACCGGGTTAAAACGACCACAAAAAACGGTTATATCTGGCATACAACCGGCAGTGGGAAGACACTAACATCATTCAAAGCAGCCCAAATCATTAACGGGTTGGAAAAAGGATTGAAAGTGGTTTTTGTGGTGGATAGAAAAGATTTGGATTACCAAACCACCAGAGAATTTGATAGTTTCTCTAAAGGAAGTGTAGATGCTACAAACGATACACAAAGTTTGGTAAAGCAATTAACTGATGAAACTAGTTTGATTGTCACCACTATTCAAAAACTCAACACAGCAATCAGTAAAGCCCATTTTTCGCAACTGATGTCTAAAATTCAACACGAAAAAATTGTTTTCATTTTTGATGAATGTCACCGAAGTCAATTTGGAGAAACCCATTCAAGAATTAAGGGTTATTTCACCAATGCCCAAATGTTTGGATTTACGGGAACACCCATCTTTGCTGAAAATGCGGCCAGTAATGAAAAAGGAAAACGAACCACCAAGGATTTATTTAATGAATGTCTACATAAATATGTGATTACGGATGCCATCCGAGATGAAAATGTATTGAAGTTTTCAGTTGAGTATATTTCCACCATTCGCCAAAAGGACCAAATCTTGGATATCAATGTGGAAGATATTGACCGAGATGAAGTGATGAATGCTCCAGAACGATTGGGAAAGATCGTGGATTACATTTTAACTCATCATCCTTCCAAAACACATGATAGACATTTCACATCAATGTTTTGTGTTTCATCCATTGATACCTTGGTAAAGTATTATGAACTTTTCAAAGAGAAACAAAAACATTCAGAAAAGAAACTGGTAATTGGAACCATTTATTCTTATCAAGCAAATGAAGATGATAAAGATGTCGGAACTTATTATTTAGAAGATACCGATATCATTGGAGAAGAAACCACAACGAATGTTCATTCAAGAGACAAATTGGAAGAATTTATTGCCGATTACAACAAACAATTTGGTTCAAATTATTCCACCAAAGACAGTAAGTTATTCTATCAATATTACAACGATATAGCCAAACGAGTGAAGAACCGTGAGATAGATATTTTATTGGTGGTAAATATGTTTTTAACGGGATTTGACAGTAAACCCTTGAATACATTGTATGTAGATAAGAACTTAAAATACCACGGACTCATTCAGGCATTTTCAAGAACCAATCGTATTTTGGATGAACGAAAATCGCAAGGAAATATCGTTTGTTTCAGAAACTTGAAAAACCGAACAGATGAGGCAATTACCTTATTCTCAAACAAAGATGCGATTGAAGAGATTATCCTTCAACCTTATGGATATTATGTATTGAAATTCAATGCGATTGTAAACGAAATTCAGAGAATTGCTCCAACTGTGGATGATGTCACCCGCTTACCAAGTGAAACAGAGGAGTTCCAGTTTGTTAGCACCTTCAGAGAATTAATGCGTGTGAAGAATGTTCTTTCCAGTTTTACTGATTTTAATTTTTCTGATCTCACTTGGGAAGAACAACATTTTGAGGATTACAAAAGCAAGTATTTGGACATCTACGACAAAGTAAAAAAGAACAAATCTGTTGCTCCAACAAGTATCTTGAATGACATCGACTTTGAATTGGAGTTAATTCACAAGGATGAAATTAATGTGGCTTATATTCTTCAACTTCTTGGAAGAATTAATCAAATGAAAGGAGATGAAGTTGAGAAAGAAAAGCAAATCAAATCGTTGGTAGATATTTTATCTGGTGAATCAAGATTACGAAGTAAACGAAAGTTGATAGAACAATTTATCCGACAAAACTTACCACTTATTCAAGATTCTGAATTCATTTCAGAAGAATTTGAATCTTACTGGGAGGATCAAAAACACAAGGCAATAATTGAATTGAGTGAAGAGGAAAAATTGGATGCCAAAGGACTGGAGAAAATAATAGGTGATTATCTATTCACAGAAAAACCACCATTAACTGATGACATCCTAAATGTGTTATCCTATCGTCCAGGATTAAAAGATAAAAAAGTTGTCGCAAAACGAATAACCGATAAAATCATTGATTTTGTGGATACATTTGTTTCAGGAATGGAATATGCGGCTTAGATGAAAATAATAGTTCTTTTATTCACATAATTCCTTTTTATAACCTCCTGCAATTTCAAGAAATCAGATAAAGCTGGAGGTAGTTATGTCAAACCATCTGTAAACTATAAAGGTCAAACACGAAAAGGTCATGTTCGCAGAAAAGTAAGCACAGATAAAAACGCTATCATTAATAAAAACAGGTTGTGGTATATAAATTTGAAACAGAAAGTCTTATGCTAGTTTAGCATTCAATTCTTCAAGCCAATTCAAGCTAACATCAAAAATCGAAGAAAAATATGTAACTTTTGGCTCTAATTGAACAAAACATTCGTAATGGAAAGTAATGCCCAGGTTGACCCAACATCTTCAAAGAATCAACAAATTCTCAATCTCATTAGCAATTATAAAAAACACATTTCACAAACACAGCTAAAAGATGAGGTGTACAAATGGGAATTACTTAACAAATTCAAAGGTCGTCCTGATGTTAATGCACAAAACTTTGAAAATGAATACAAATCGGTAAAATTTTCCAATTTAATGTATCACCTTTCTTTTGCGGTAGGAAAACATATTTGCCGTGAAAAACCTGAGGAATTTAGACAGTTGTTTGTTCACTTATACGATGAAAAAACTGACCTCAGCACGCGTGTTAAGAACTTCAACGAGGAATCCCTTACACTCTATAGATCATTAGGAGAAGAAAAAGGACACCACCAAGACGATAGGGCTATTTCAGTTTATCTCACGTTTCATAATCCTGAAAAATATACGTTCTACAAAAGTACTTTTTACAGTGATTTTTGTGAATTGTTAGAAATTCCTACCGCAGGTAAAAATGAAAGGTACACGCATTACCTTGAACTTCTCTCTGATTTCATTGAAAAGTACATTATTCCAGACACCGAATTAATTGAAACAGTTAAATCTTTAATTCCTGAATATTATGACGGCACAAATCACCTTTTGCTTGCTCAAGATATTTTGTATTGCATGCTGAATAAGTTCAAGGAAGAAGTAAACTATTGGATTTTTCAAGGAAATCCGAAGATTTATGATTTTGTGGAAGCGAGAAATAAAGGAGCCATTGACCAATGGACAGCTACAGCACACCGAGACAAAATGAAAATTGGTGATAAGGTGATTTTTTGGCTTACTGGAGCTGATGCAGGATGTTATGCGCTTGGTGAAATCACCAGCGAACCATTTGAGAATAATGAAGAGCAAGATGAATTTTGGAAGAAAGAAGACAAAACGGAATGGAAAGTAGGTGTGAAAGTCACTCATGACCTTTCAACAAGTCCAATCCTAAGAGAAATTGTAGATTCCACAGAGGAATTTAGAGAATTAAAAGTTGGACATCAAGGCACCAATTTTGCTGCATCAAAACAGGAATACGAATGCTTTTTAGATATATTTAATTCAAGAAAAACTGATGCTTACAGTAAAATTAAAAAAGCCCTTGATGCAGATAAACTTGGGGTATTTATTAGAATGTTAAAAAAGTTTACAACTGATCATGGTCTTAAAGAAAACGATCACAGAATTAGCTTCAACATCAGAGAAAATAAATCTAGATTAGTTTTTGTAATTGGGAGTAGATATTCATTATGTATTGAAAAGAATAAAAATGAAACAATCCTTTCATTTATTTCAGAATATAATCTTACAAATACCACAGAAGTTCCATTCAAAAATAAAAAAGGAGACGCTGAGGCGTATTGGATAAATTTCAATTTCGATAAACCAAATGAATTTGAAAAGTATGTTTTTGATGGTTTGAATTCGGAGCTCCAACGTAATTATCATTGTAATTATAAGAATTTCTCAAATCACGAATTTGCCGCAGATATTCTCGGAAAATCACAGATCAAGTATTGGTTGTACGCGCCAGGAGAGAACGCAAATATGTGGGATGAATTTTATGAGAAAGGAATAATGGGTCTTGGTTGGGATGAAATTGGCGATTTGACTCAATATAAATCAAGAGATGAAATAAAAACAGCTTTGATAAAAGCTTATGGTGGTGAAGGATCGAAAAAAAATGATATTTCAGGAAATGATGATTTTCTCAATAAAATGGCAATCGGTGATGTTATTTTTACTAAAAAAGGTAGAAATACATATCTTGGTTATGGATATGTAACTTCAGATTACTATTATGATCAATCTGCTGAGTCTTATAAACATCGCAGAAAGGTAAGATGGGAAAAATATGGGAATTGGGATACTAATCACTCCATTGTATTAAAGACTCTAACGGATATTACAAACGTTAGATCGAAGTCCAACCCTTCCTTGATGGCTCCAGAAGCAATTTTAAATATAATCAATGGAATTCAATCAGATAAAAAAAATCAAATGCCCATTAACCAAATCCTATACGGTCCTCCAGGAACAGGAAAAACGTACGAATTAAAATCTCATTATTTTCCGAAATATACGAGCCAAGAATCATCCATTTCTGCTGAACAACATTTTAAAAATGTAGTGAGTGAATGCTCGTGGTGGCAGGTAATTGCATTAGCGTTATTAGATCTTGATAAACCCTCAAAGGTTGTTGATATTATGAATAATCGATGGGTCCAAATGAAATTTCAATTATCTGATGCAAAAAATATAAGACCTGTAATGTGGAGTGCGCTTCAATCGCATACCATTCAGGAAAGTGATACAGTTGGAGTTAAGCTCAGGCAACCACCTTATGTTTTTAATAAAAAAGATGACTCCTCTTGGGAAGTTCTTGAAAATGAAGTGAGAGATCAAATACCTGAACTTTATGATACGTTGGCATCTGTAGAAAAATTCAGTCCGCGAGCTGATAAGAAATTTGATCGTTATTTTTTCACGACTTTCCACCAATCCTATAGTTATGAAGATTTTATCGAAGGAATAAAACCAGTTTTGGAAAATGAGGAAAGTGATGGTTCAGTAGCATATCGTATAGAGGATGGAATCTTCAAACAGATTTGTAAAAAAGCTGAGATTGACCCCGAAAATCAATACGCTATCTTTATTGATGAAATCAACAGAGGAAATATATCAGCCATTTTTGGTGAGCTAATAACTCTAATCGAACAAGATAAACGTAAAGGTGCTGCAAATGAGATGACGGTGATTTTACCTTATTCTAAAAAACCATTTTCCGTTCCACAAAACCTGGATATCATCGGAACAATGAACACCGCTGACCGCTCTGTAGAAGCTTTGGATACGGCCTTACGAAGACGTTTTAGCTTTGTGGAGATGCTCCCAAAACCTGAACTACTAAAAGATAAAGGAGAGAACAATAGTGGTGAAATTGAAGGAATTGATTTGTTTTCTTTATTATCAATAATCAATGAGCGCATTGAAGTGCTCGTAGATCGTGATCACACCATCGGTCATGCATTCTTTATCAATGATACTTCCATTGAAGACCTTCGAAATACCTTTGCTAATAAGATTATTCCGCTCCTACAAGAATATTTTTATGGAGATTACAGTAAGATGGAGTTGGTCATCGGTTCCGCATTTTTTGAGAAAAAAGAAGTGTCAAAAGTGAAATTTGCCGTAAAATCGGATGATTTTGAAGCGGAAGGTCAAGTATATCACATCAAGAACATTTCAGAACCTTCTGTAATGTCAGATGAAGATTTTATTTCAGCACTTACTACCTTGATTAACGGAGAAGCTTGAAATCCATAGATGTATATGAGCATGGTCGATTGATAATCGATGAAAAAACGTTTACGCATGAGCATTGGGAGGCTTTTGTTAAATTGAATACTGTTCACAACGGCGAATATTTCGATGTACTTCACAATGGATTGAAATTCAAGCAATACGTGGGTGTTCTTCAAGTAGATGGTTTACTTGTTCATATTCATCCAAAAGCTGATAAAGACGATCCAGACTCAGCTTGGAAAGGAGTACTTTTAAAAATGCTCAAGGCCTGTGGAAGAATAAAAGCACAAGCAACTGGAAATGCACTTTTGCGCAAACAAAACATCAATTTATTAGAGATTTATTTCGATTATTACCTTTCAGAACTGGAAGAATTATTACACGGCGGATTGGTAAAAAAATACCGAAAGAAAACCAATAACGTCAAAGCACTTAAAGGGAAGCTGGAGTTTGCAGGAAACATTCGCAAAAACCTTGTTCACCAAGAACGATTTTACACTACACATCAAGTGTACGATGCGAACCACAAATTACATCGTGTTTTGGCGCACGCACTGGGTATTGTTAGTCACTTTTCAAGAGGCACTCGCTTAAATGACCGTTGCAAACGAGTTGAGTTGTCTTTTCCTGAAGTGGATGCAATTCTGCCAACAGCCGCTTATCTTGAATCAATTAAATTGGACCGAAAAACATCCGGTTATGAACGAGCATTGGAATTGGCAAAGTTTATTATACTAAATTATTCACCAGATATCAATCAAGGGCAGCGAAAAATGATTGCCTTGCTATTCGATATGAATGAATTATGGGAAGAGTACGTCATAAAAATGTTGAAGAAATTCAGTAGAGAGCATCCAGCTGAAGGTTGGCAAATTACAGGACAAGAATCACGCTTATTTTATGGCGCCTATCGAACCATTCGTCCCGATATTGTTTTGCGAAAGGGAGAGGAAGTGTTTATCCTCGATACCAAATGGAAAAGACCATCCAATAAAGCAGCAAGTATTGAAGATTTACGTCAGATGTATGCCTATGCACGCTTTTGGAAAACAAATAAGGTAATGCTCCTTTACCCGGGTGAGCCTTATGACAGTGGTTACAAAACCTACCCTAATCATCATGACCACGAGACAGATCATCACCAGTGTAAAATTGCCATGGTGAATGTCTTGAAGGATGGGATATTATCGGATTGTTTGGCAGAAGATATTTTGGGCTTGTTGTGTGAGGAGGAACCTTTGCAAAAAAAAGTTTCTGGCCTATGATGCAGCGCTCTCTATTCACCTTTCTACCTATCGCGCTGGGATTTCTTGTGATTACACTAAGTTCTTGCGATGCCAAAAAATCAGATTCAGCCGGCGGGACATACGTAAAACCATCGGTAGATTACAAAGGTCAAACACGCAAAGGTCATATTCGCAGAAAAGTTAGCACAGATAAAAACGCCATCAAAAACCAAAATCGTTCGAGGTATTACTACCAAACGAGGGGGAAATATAGGAGGAAGAAATGATGAACGTCTCATT
>JACCDJ010504002.1_pt1 | contig 12821 bp, 3 predicted proteins | sample 7444481 | NCBI WGS metagenome assembly JACCDJ01 (sample SAMN15323435, study PRJNA562643) | freshwater metagenome | isolation source: river surface water | place: USA:Blue River Watershed | collected 2017-08-15 | reverse complement strand
TAATTCGTATTTTTTGGGTCTATAAATGACCGCCAAGAGAAAGTTCACTAATTGGCATGATTTTACTTTCATTGAAATGATAACCTGGTCCTATATTGATATCAAAAAACAACTTATTCCCAAATGACCTCTGAAAACCCCACAAAAAAGATGGGATAAATCCGCCTTTTGGAGGTATTACACCCGGTTCAGTTTCATTGATATTTTTGAACATATAGATTGCGCTTAGAGAAAAATAATTTGCTGAATTATAATCTGTTCTTCTTCTATTATAATCTCTTTTTTCTATATTATAATAATTTCGAATTGCAAATGAAGCAACAGGATGAAATGTATAAGAAATAAAAGTGCTTTGCATTCCAAATACCTGTTCCTCATATAATCCAGAGACTGCTGTTACAGCTGTCCTTAATCTAACTGTAGTTTTTGGAGCAATTGAATATTCTAATGCTATCCCTGGCTCTATTAATGATAAACCAATATTATTTGAAGTATAATTGCCATATTGAGCGTAGCTATAATTCGATATTATTAACAATAGAATGATTTTTAGGTATTTCATGATTGTATTATTTATTATAAGGAAAATATTTTTCTCCAAAGTGGAATGTAAGGTTTATTGAATTTACGATAAATTTTTGAATATAATTCCCCATAAAAATGATTTTAAAAGTTCATTTTAAGACAGCTAGAAATAGCTGAATGGGGGTAAATCAAAGGTAGCTTAAAGTAGTAATAAATAAAGACTATAGTTAGCATAAATAGTTAGATGTATCTTACCTTTTTACTAACATGATTAGCTCTATTTGGTGCATAAATTTGCACATTGGTAGGCATCTCACCCTATTTACAATACTGCGCTATCTGAGTATCTACATCAGGATATTTTTTAGCTTTTGCTGCTTGCAATGCACTACATCCTGCCGCCTTATTTCCAAGCGCAATGTAGGACATTGCTTTAAAGAATTCAGACTTACCAGTATTTGCAGAAGGTAAATCTATTGCTCTATTAAAGTATTGAATGGCTTTATCAAATGACTTAGCAGTGTAATAACAGATACCCATATTTTCAAAATGCGTATAATTAGATGGTTCTGCATTACTCGCTTGTAAATAATAATTTGCTGCTACCGTATACTTCCCTTTTTGAAAAGCTTGCGCACCTAAGGCTGCATAATTAGGTAAAGCGCCAGTTGAAATAGCAGTACCATAGAGTAAGGATTTTGTATTTACAAAGATGGCGCTATCTGCTGGGAATTTTGAAATGGCGGTATCTAACAACGCCCTTGTTTCAGCAATGGGTGTTTGATTGATTTCAATTAATCCTAAAATATATTGATTCCATGCTTCCCCACTATTTCTATAATAAGTGTAGGTTTTAAATGCCTTTGTTGCTTCTGCGGTGTCTTTCATTTTTGCAGATGCAAAAATCATGTTCTTATAATAACTTGTTGCTCTTGGCCAATTATAGAATGCCTTTTTTGCATAATAAAAAGTACTATCGAATTTGCCTTGGGTCGAAAAAATGGCAGTCCTGATAAAATCATTATAATGCAAGTATGGATTCACATTTTCACTTTCATTTAATAAGCGCATCGCTTCGTCGTTTTGCTTATCTCTTAAATAATACCTAGCAACCAAGGCTTTAATAGGTAGCGTAGAAGTAGACAGATTAGGTATTTCAGGGAATGCATCCTTCACGTCGTCCAAAGCCATTTTTGGGTCTTCATTGATCTCCCCCATCACATATTTCTGTACTTTCAAAGATGTAAAGGTTTGATAATTCACGTAAATAGCCCCTACAACTAATAACAAAGGGATGAATAGTAACAAAGCTCCTTTAAAATTTGGTTGTTTTGTGTTATTTGAATCTACAAAATAAATAGGTAAAAATAATAATGCAGCAGACAATGCAAACATGGTCTGCATGGATGTTCTTTCTACAGGGAAATTAAAGAATGCATCTACAAAATAACAGGCAATCGCCATCAATGCAATTGCTGTAATTAATTTATGGCTATTGTCTTTTGATTTTATCCAAAATTGCAATACAATATATCCAAGTAATATAAATAATGCAGCAAAACTTATTCCACCAATAATGCCTAAGTCTGCAAACATTTCGATATAGTCATTATGGCAATGGTAAGGTACAAACAAATCGTTGGTGTACTCTTTTTCATATGGAATGGATGCCAATTTCCAATTACCATAACCAGCTCCTGTAAAAGGATGTTTAGATGCATAATCAATAGCTGCTTTCCATAGCTTTATCCTACTATTTTGCTCACTTGCTACATTGATATCTCCTACTCTTTTTGTTACAGAACCAAAAGTACTTTGAAACCCTTGTACATCAACAGCTTTAGACAACATCCCATTGGCTGCAAAAAAAGCAAATCCCAAAGGGAGGATAAAATAAGCCAGCTGGGTGCCAATTGTTTTTGTATCCGTCTTCTTATTCAATAAAACAATAGCAGTACTAAACATGACAAACAATACCCCTAAACCCACATAGGTAGACCTTGTATTTAAAATAAACAAGGCCATCATCCCTAGGAATAAAATAATTAAACCCAATATTTTGCCAGCCAATTTATTATGTAAGATCACAAAAAGTAAGAATGGAAATTTGATCAACAAACTAGCTGCCATCACGTTCTTATTCCCGTTTTTCCCAGTTAGGCTAAGTATATTTTGATCCAAATTCATGTCTACCATATTCTTTGAGAATCCCGAGATCACATACATTGCATCAAAAAGCAGCACAATAGCCACCAAAATAGACACGACATTAAAAATGTTGGCTACTGGTTTCTTATAAAATAAGATAGATAAATTGATGAATATTAAATAGGTGCTTACAAGCCTAGCCAAACAAACCAAGGTCTCAATAGCGTTGATGGAATAAATGAGCGAAAGCAATGCCCAAATGACCAAGAAACTATATATTAATGTGAATTTTAAAGTTAAAACTGCTTGTATCGCAGATTTAAACTGTTGGTGATTAAAAAGAATATAAGTGAGTATTGCAAAATCCAATAAACTAACATATAACCACTGTGCACCCATTACATCGGCACCGCCAAAATCAGGGATAAAATGGACTAATAAATATAATAAGGCGCAAAATCCTGGACCCAATGTATTTTTTTCAACCTGACTCATACTAGACTATTATTAGACTTAAAGATACTACAAATGTATAAAAAAACCGTCCAAGCACTAAGTGCAAGGACGGTTTTAAAAGGGGTTATAAAAGGCTTACTTAGAAGCTAACTCAAATGTCTTTAAAGACGTATTAGTAGACTTTGACTTTGAAGTTACTGTAACTGTAGCAACACATAGTGTTCCAGGAGTTAATCCAGTAACGGTAACAGGATTGCTAGCTGCAGAAGAAGATAAATTTGTAGTAAATACCACTGTATTATCTAATTTCTTTTTAACTGTGACATCCAATGTTACACCGTCTTTAGGTAATGTAGATGTGATATTCGCATTCAAAAGAAGTGAGGTTCCTACCACTGGGAACACTGTTGAGTAGTTCACTTCTGAACCAGCCACATCCACTTTGAATACAATATCAGCCTCAGCTACCACCACTGGTGGCGGTGTAGGAGTTGGAGAAGGACTATCCCCTCCTTTACTACATCCAGTAAGAACAAATACACTGGATACTAATGCGAGTATGCTTAATTTCTTTAAGACAATGTTTATATTTTTCATAAATTATAATTTAACCATTTTAAACTGATGAGCTACTTTTAAGTCTGGCGTTGCTACTCTTACTAAGTAAATGCCTGCATTTAATTCATTGAATGTTAATCTTGATCCTGCTGTTACACCCATTCTTGTAGCCACTTTTGCTCCTGTTGCAGCAGAGAATACTTCGATATTCATTCTTTGATGTCCTTTGACAACAAAATCAATATTCACAAAATTGATGAAAGGATTAGGTGTTAACTTGATGAATTCATCCCAACTTAATCTAATGATATCAGTTACTAAGAAATAGTAAGGTGCACTGAATGCACTCATACATCCTGTTGCAGCATTTGTTACTCTTAAAGTATAGTTAGAAGCAATTGTAGGTTTAAGTTTGGCGCTAGTACTATCAATTAATACTCCATCTCTGTACCACTTAATTCCTGTACTAACAGATGGTACTAAATTGCCAGCAGTATCTCTTGCTAATGTTGGAGTAACTGGTGCTAGATTCACTGTTAAATCAATTTTAGCTCTATCACTTTCACAACCAGTTGCAGAGTCCACTTGGCTTACATAGTATGAAGCAACACCAGGGTTTGAAATAACAGGTGTAGGAGCTGTTTTTACAGCCGTTCCACCTGTAGCACTTGTGCCGTACCAATTTAAACTACTCTTAGCACTTGCCTTTGCAGTCAATGGCACTACCGCTGAATTTGTACATAAAGCAAGCGGGGCAACAACTGGACTAGCAGGTTTTGGATTAATTACAACAGTAATTGGCTTTATAACAGAACAATTTTCGGCATTGGTTGCTTTAATATAATACGTGCCAGCTGTAGCAATTTTTGTAGCATCTTTAAGAATGGTAATTTCATTTGGATCGCTATAATAATTGACATTAAATGCACCTAAGCTTCCTTTTCTATAATTGGTATCCGTTAAGTTGATCGTACCAGGGCTACAGATTGTAACTGGACTTGAAACTACTGCTAAGCTTGGTTTGGTAACACAATTAGAAATAAATTTGATGATTTTATCTGTATTAATTCCAAAATCATCAATTGCACTAACTCTAACAGTTAAAGTGTCAGCGCTATTCAATTTACGTCTATTAATGATTAAATTATCACGAACAACGAATGAAGCATTATTTAGATCGCCCGACCCATTCACTAATTTATAAACAAAATTAGAACTCGCATTACTAATAGCTGTTGAATAAGCCGCTTGCAAACTCGTCACCAATAATGATGAATCAATTCCATTCGCATATTGTACAAGACTGATATCTGCGTTATTTACAAGTATTTTATCAGCAGATTGTCTTACATAAATATTGAATGTTTTAACAAGATCACTTCCTAATGTGTCAGCACCTTTCACAATTAGTTTATATAAAGTATCCGTTAATTTAGAATTAACAGTAACCGTATTTGTTGTAGCATCTAGTTTGAAGATTGGACTTGTACCTGTTTCTAAAGAAACTTTATACTTAGCAGTTGCATCTTTTGAAATTGCTTTCAATAGCACTTTGAAATTCGCAGAATCCCCTTTTCTAAAATAGTAACTACTATTAGTTGAGTCGTTGAATAAGATATCTGAAGGTGGTGTTACTTCCTTCGCATCTCCTGATGCAGTTAAAGTAAACATCTTACGTTCAGAGAAATTAGAGCCAGCAAAAGAAGCATCAACTGCTTGTACAGAGTAATAATACTTACCAGGAGGTAAAGAAATTTGCCAACTAGTATCTTTTCCTATATTACCATCTTGTGGTTTCTTCTGAACTCCTGTTGCTAAATCCGATTCAACATTCACAACATCAGAAGTACCATAAGTAGTACCGACTGAAAGAGAATAGGTCAAACCTGAAGTTGGCGTATTGTCATCTTTCGCTTTTTTCCAATTGAACTGAACTAGATAATTAATATTATCACGTTTTTTGACCACATTTAAGTTATTCAATGCTGGACTACTAGGAGCTGCATTGGCTACATAACTAGATTCATATAATGCTTGATCTATTGTTGCACTATCTGCCGCAAATGGTTGATTGTTTGAACTAGTATAATTGCTACTATTTGACAATGATGCTCTTTGGTTATATGAATTAGACTGAATATTGGATGTTGGCATTACAACCTTAGAAGCCGCATTTCTTACATTTTGTAAAATCCTAAACGATTTATACAAAGTAGTAGGATAAAGTGGATCTTTTTCACTTCCAACCAACACAAATCCTAATTGACCATCACCACTAATATCCCCCATTGATGGTGTCAATTTTGAATAATTACCAAAAGGGAAAGTAGCTAGTTCATTGAACTGTGTAAATCCAGAAGGCCCCTTAGATGAGGTTGCCATCTTAGTGACATAACCAAAGCCATCTCTATCTCCACTAAAAATCACGTCAGGGAATCCATCTCCATTATAATCACCCCAGGTTGTTTTAGAATTTTGAACTGGCTGAAGTCCAGGTGTAGTTACATTAATGAAATTTAAGCCATTTGTAGTTGTATAATTATTTTGGTAAACATTAAATATTTCACCAATACCAGTAGCATACCCTGTCATAGCAATGTCTAATAAGCCATCATTATTGAAATCTACAAGCTCTACTTTTCCGTTTTTAATTTTAGGTAATGTGAAGCCTGTAAACTTAGAGAATATATTACTATTTGATGCGCTATCAAATACATTGGTATAAATATCAGTAAAGCGCGCAAAACCCGCACCCTCGTATGTTGTAATTAAGTCAAAGGTTTTGTCTTTGTTTAAATCGCCAAATGCAAATTGAATATTTTGTGGATCATTCGCATTGATTAATTGAGTTAAATTATTTCTTAAAGTAGTTACTTTAAATGCATAATTAGGCGTTGTTTTTATACTTGTATCCTTACTGATTTTATAAATATTAACAGTTCCAGTACCATTCGCTAGCGTACCTCCATAAATCATATCCAAGTAACCGTCATTATCAAAGTCGGAGAACTCTAATTTTGGTGTTCTTAGTACTTGTGGAACATTAAATTTAGAAGTCACATCAGTGAACATGAAATTATTATTTTGGTTTTGATATACTCTAAATGTTGGAGAAGAATTATAATCGGTAGGATGTTCACCTGCAATGATAATATCAATAAAGCCATCCGCATTGATATCCATACATTTAACCTCTATATTTTTTAATCCAGGCAATCCTTCAATCAATGTGTTTGAAACTTTTTCAAACTTGTTTTTCTTATTTTGATAAATACCAGTTTGATCCCCGTTATTTACAGATATGTTGCCTAAATAAATAAAGTCAGACAAGCCATCATTATTGAAATCCGCCCATGCAAAAGCAGGATTATCAACGGCCTGTATCCTTCTATCAATCAAACCTCCTTGGTTTACAAACTTCCATGGATAAGAAATGGTGAAATTTGATTCTGTAGAAAAATCAGAACTTTCAAAATTATTATCAATTGCCATTACGGACCAATAGTATTTACCTGGCATTAATTCTAAATAATAAGAACTACCGCTTATTAAAGTAGTATTAGAAGTTAATAGTTTATATTTTCCATTCACTTTACTAACAGGGACAGTCATAATATCTGAACCTCCAGCAGTAGTACCTACCCTGATTTGATAATACAAGCTATTTTTAGTACTACGGTCATCTTCTGGTGCAGTCCATGATAACATCACTCTACCTAAACCAAAATCTGTGACTTTTAGATTCTTAGGTGCTGTTTTTGGTGCTGCATTTTTATTGTCACCTTGATTATTGATGAATACTGATAAAGCACTTACACCTTTGCTTTCACCTGAAACAACTAAATCCACTGTTCCAGTGTTGTCATAATCTGCCCAAGCAATAGTAGAAGCTGAGTATTGTGGTAATGCCACATTTCTAACAGTATCAAAATTATTAAAACCACCCAAATTCAAGAGAATCTTGGTTGTAGGTGACTTAAGTTTATTTGTACCTGTATAGGCTAAATCTAATAAACCATCATTGTTATAGTCGGCAAATTTTACTGAACCCTGATCTACACTATCAATGATGGATTCTTGTGTATTGATGTAATTATTATAATTATTAGATGATCTAGTTTCTCTAGTTAAATTCTTAATCATTTTTACGATTGGACTTGCAACTACATTGCTACCTCCATTCTGATTGGTACCAATAAGCACAATATCCATATCACCATCATTGTCCACATCACCTAAATCAAATTTAGCATTGGCTAGATTTAAACCTTGTACATAGTTGGTATTAAATGAATTAATATAATTGATTGTATTTTTTGGATCCAATAAAGTATTTACTTTAATACCTCCTATACCAACTGCTGTAGCTTGATCTAATTTATTGCTACCAGCATAGATTAAATCAAGATCACCATCTAAATCAAAGTCAATGAAACGGATATCTCCATCACACATCGATGGAACAATCTGACTTGAATTATCCACAGTGAAATTACCTTTCCCGTCATTATTCAATAAATAAGATCTAGCATTGGAAAGCGAATCCGCTCCAATCATCACTAAATCTATTGTTCCATTCGCATCATGATCTCCAAATGTAATTGCTGAGTTTCTAAGTGCTGGAATAGAACTTGGCTCGGTAATCTCAAAGAAAGACTTCCTATTGGTAAACAATTGAACCTTATTTTTACTAGCAGAGTATTGTCCAACTGCTAATAAATCTAGCCAGCCATCATTATTGATATCAGCCCATTTTAAATCTCCATTTAATAAAGGAAGATTTGTTAAACCAAGATCGGTTAATGTGCCCGCTTTATTTTGATAAACAGCAGTAAACGAAGTTCCATCTTCTTTACGACCCATTACCGCTAAATCCATCAAACCATCATTATTATAATCACCCCAAGCTAATCTAGCATTAGATAAGCCAGGTAGAACGTTACTTAAACTCTTTGTTAATACATCTTTTGGTGTGAATGTAATTTGTGTTTCGGCACTTACATAACCATCAGGATTAACTGTTTGAAGTGCTAACGTGTATGGCTTAGTTGAACTTAAAGCATTATCTGTAAATGTAACAGAATCTACATAAGACCCAAATTTCATTCCATCCAATACAATTGGCACTCTTGAATTGGAAGCTCTATAATTATGGAATGTGTTTAATTTGGCATTTTTAAACGTGGCTGTTGTATCTATCTTAACATTGTACGTATTGATACTATTTGAAGCTTGATTTAATACTCTATCCCACTTCAATTTGATTTCATAACCATTATTGACAGCAACTAAATTTTTCGGAGCGGCAAGTGTTGGCGTAGTTATTGATTTAATTGGAGTTTGAATTAAAGCTCTTAAAATCCTAGCTGTATAATATGTATTCTGACTTGAAGCATTCTCATTCCAAACTAAATCCTTATAACCATCATTGTTTAAATCTAATAACCTAAAATTATATGGATAGTTATTGCCTTGACCATCTCGGTAGAAAGGATTTTCAAATTGGCTTACATTCTTAAACCCATCTAATTGGTTGTTTAAATAAATCTGAATAGATCCAGAATTAGCAAATTGAGCAATATCTGGGAACCCATCTCCATTCACATCGGCAACATCGAATCTGCCATCTTGTAAATTGACTTTTAATTTATAATCAATGTTATAAGTTGTAAATCTATTTGTGGTATTATCAAATTTAAATGTATTGTAAGCACTTGAGCCAGAACTTCTAGCAATTGCATAAATTCCACTTTGTAAATTTTTCAAAGCACCAATGTATAATGAGGTACTGTAGTCCAAAGAAACATTGGTATAGAATAATTCGTATGAACCTATTTTCTTATTGGAAACAAATACCATTAATGGAGATCCTCCAACTGAGTTTAACCCAATTTGCCAATTATCATTAGAAGTTGCGAAAATATCTTTGAGACCATCATTATTTATATCTATGAATTTAACCAATTTAAGTGTGGCATTTACTTGATGATACGAAACGTTATTCGTTGGTGTATACATAGAAGCCCATTTCAATTGCATAGGCGATACAACATATTCTTGTTTACCATCAAAATTCCCATCTATATAATCAGCATCGTCACGAATATTTGGATTTTGAGAATATTGTGAATAGCTAATCTTTTTGGTAATTGTTGAGTTGGAAGGTATCTCACCTTGAACTATTTGACTAAAATTGGTCTTGAATACGCCATAATAATTGGTAGTTGAATCGTGGTCAAAGTCCCATAGTCCGCTAGATTGACTTGAAACCTTTCCTAGCAATGTCATGATTTCAGTATTTTGACCCCAGAAATCATCTGTTGTATTTCTTCTTCTAATGATTGGAATATCAAATTCATCATCAAAATTGATATTAAACGGCGGCAGAATTTTTTGATAATAATCTGGCTTAGAAGTTAATTTAATTTTTGCATTGTAATTAAATTTAATGCTATTGTTGCCATTGCCTTTAGTAGAATTTAAAACATATAAGGTATCATACTGATCTATTCTAGATTGATTGGTATCTACTAAACGATAGCTATCATCGTAAAAAATTAAATGCGGATATTTATTATTTACAGAATCTGAAGATAAGTTTACTAAATTAAATTTAAGTCTACTACTAGCATTATTGTACTTAATAGAAGCTGTATCCGATACAAAATTGACAGCAGGTACATTAATGGTATCGTTAGAATTTTTAATATTACTTAATCCACTGAATTTATTTTCTGTTGTAACAAGCTTTAAAGCATAATAGTATACTTTACCATTGTTGATTGTATCTAGAATTTGCGTAGTCGTCTTTGCAAGTTCTCTAAACACATTGACAGTATCTAATGCAGACTTCAAAGTGTCTCTAAATAATTGATATTTACTTAATGATAAAGCAGAGTCATAGCTAAATGTGATAGACAAAATCTTTTTATCATTAATGTCTCTATTTAACTCTAATAAAGTAGGAGCTGCGAAATAATTTTTATTTTCATATGCGCCTATATCTATAGTTGAGCCAGCAGGTAATGGTCTAGCATTGTATTCAAAATCTTTGGTCGCAGCAAATAATGTATCACCTCCAATGAGTATGAAAGGTGCACCTTTGCCCAATGCTGGAGAACTATTTGATAATTGATAAGAACCAGTAGAAATATCATCAAATAAAGGATCTTTATTGATATTTCCTGGTTTCAATGAATATACCTTGTCGTCAACAATTGAATTAGCCACAATATGGTTTTCACTTGAGCCATCCTTCAACATGGTAGCTCTATCATTACCCCAAATAATACAGTTTAAGAAAGGCATCTTACCTCTTACATTTCCAGTATTAATATAACCCCAACTTGAGTTATTGACAATATTTGAGTTCACAAATCTTGTTGTTCTAAAATTTAAACTTGTTGTATCATTTGAAGGAACCCAAAATAAATTTTCGTTATTGGAAATAATACAATTTACGAATGTTGGCGAAGCATTTTCAGAACCAATAGTGCTTTTATACTTATTGTTTTGAATGATACAGTTCTCGAAAATTGGACTAGTGCTCTCAACCGCATTAATAACTCCATAAGGATAAGGATTTGGCATATTGTTATAATATGCAAAATCAGAAATACTAAACCCGCTAATTACAGAAACAGGGTATGGTTTTATAGAACTATTATTACCATCGATTCTAACTAAATAGCCAACTTTATTAACATCAGATAAACTTGTTTTAGACGGCCCTCCTGTAGCTTTGATTAAGATACTTTTATTTGTTACTTTAAATGAAGCGTACACACCTGGTTTAACCAATACCGTATCTCCATTTTTAGCATTATTGATAGTAAATTGTAAATTGTTGAATGGATATTCATTAGAACCAATTTGAATCGCATTTGGCAATGTGTCCACATACCATGAATTAGTCAATTTTAATTGAACAAAATTACTTGTTTTACTAACTGCGCCCCCAGAATCGATCGTTTTAACTGCAAACCAATAATTGGTATTAGCAACTAAATCTGTCACTTTATAAAAATTAGTATCCACTCCATTCGCAAGCACATTTAAACTATCTTTATTTTTACCTCCTAATACTAAATACTTTACTTGAGAACTAAGTTTTTTCCAAGTCAATAATGCAGATCTTGGAGCAGATGATATAAATAAAGAGTCTACTCTACTTGGCGGAATATTCGGAATAACACTAATTTGATTACTATACTCACTAGTTGATGTAGTTCCAATTAAATTTGACTTTACTCTGTAGAAATACTTTATACCATTATTAACAGTTGTATCAATAAACTTTAAATCTGCATTCGTTTTAGTGACATGAATTGGCTTTAAAGTAATATTAGAATCAACGATTTCCTTTGTATCTCTAAATATTGAAAACCCACTTATTTTTACCCCATTATATGGCTTGTAAATGATAATGGTGTTTAAATTGTCTCCGCCTTCCACATTGTCTAAAATAGGTGAAGGTAAATTGCTAGTTATTTGTTCTGCGCCAATATCAATATTTGTGGTTCTAACATTTTTATAAAAATCAAATAATGGCACTTTGTAATATGAAATTCCAGATTTATTCAATAAATCGTATACTCCTTCTTTAATACCAATAAAGTTTGATTTTAGCTTATTTGAAACTGTATCATACATTCTAGATATATCTTGACCATAAATATTTCCACTTTCACTTACATTATAAAAACCTTGGCTTTTGTAATTTTTCAAGGAATCTGTTAATGTATTATTCAAGAAAATTGTTGATCTATTTCTACTAGAGTTATTATTAGGATTATAGAACATAATATCTCCAGCAGGATTATAAATTAAATTATTTGCAATAATCATTGTCCTGTCCGAACTTAATGAGACATGAATAGCCAATCCTTTATTTTTAATAAATGTATTATTAATAATAAAGGTAGAATCTCCGCCCCAGCCACCTGGTTCAATCACTGCACTTCTATATCCATCCCAATTGTTGGTAAAATCATTTCCATTTTCAACAAACAAGTTATTGGTAATATAGGTCTTACCTTTCCATCCATTAATTAATTGAGTAGCACTATTTTCTTGACTATACTTATTTCTGTAAAAGAAATTTTGCTCAACTCTATTTCCAGATCCTTCTAATG
>JACCDJ010097649.1_pt1 | contig 12822 bp, 8 predicted proteins | sample 7444481 | NCBI WGS metagenome assembly JACCDJ01 (sample SAMN15323435, study PRJNA562643) | freshwater metagenome | isolation source: river surface water | place: USA:Blue River Watershed | collected 2017-08-15 | reverse complement strand
GGATTTGGTTTTGGAACCAGAAGCAGATTTAGTTGCGGATTTTACTGCTGTTGTTGTTTGTGTATAATATTTTGATTTAGATACAAGTTCTTTTGATGCTTTTGCGACTGATTTGCTTGGTGGAACAGCAGGGTTTACTTCACCCCTTAGTTCTCTATACATTGCTGCGACTTTTTTCATTACTTCTGGTTGAGGCATAGTTGGGTTTTCAGCTTTTACTTTTGGCATATGTTCTTTCATAAAAAGAATATATTTGGAAGGAGCACGACCACCTTTTTATTGAGAAGACATTATTAAAATTTTTAAGTTTATTATTTATTATTTATTATAATGTAAGAAAAAAATACAAATAATAAAAACTTTATTTAATGGTGCGAAATATTAAATTAATTAAAAACATATTTATACTAAAAACAATATGCTTTAACCAAAATTATAATAAAATAACATTTAAAACATTTTTTAAGATTTATTGGAATAAAATGATATTACAAATCTGAATATTTTTTTTGACGGATTATATAATGATGGTCAAAAAACTCATCTCAAAAAAATGTAATAAAAATATTTATTATTGAAACCTTTTATATATTATGAAAATTTGTTTATATTATTATATCAATTAAGTAATACCACAAATTATTAAAATATGATATTATATAATTACTATATCAATATAACAGATTCTTTATCGTGGCCTTCAATTATACATTATCCTTTTAGTTAGATTAAGTAACAAGAAGAAGACTAATTAAAATGTATTTTTAAAGGTATATATGATAATTCTAAAAAAAATTATAATTTATAAACTATATTCAATTATTTAGAAAAATTATTACATCATTCACAAGATTAATCTGATTATATTTGGTTATTATTAAAATTATTATTGAAACTAAATAAAACATATATTAATAAAAATTAAAAATGTTAATTATAATATATTAAAGATTCATATAAAAATAGTGTTTTTGCAAATTTATTAAATTACATATATAACATTGATAATTAACATATTTTTAATAATAAATTGATTGTATTATAATAATTATATAATAATTAATTATCTAATTATATTTTTGCTTGTATAAATAAAATTTTTCAATAATATAGATAATATTATCATAATCACATTATAATTTAAAATTATAGTTTATAAAATCCAAAATAATTATTTTAAATTATGTTTTAATAATTAGAAAAAGAAGAAATAAAAAAACTATTTTAAAGTGATTATACTTAAAGTGAATAAAAAAAATACTTCTAAGATTAAAACAAAATTTAAAAATTAAATTTAAAAACATTATGTTAATAACCATCTTAATAAAATTAACAAGATTATGATATAGAAGATACTACACGAATGTTAATGAAGAGTAACTTATAATAATGTTCATAAGATAATTAAAGTATTATGATTAAAAAGAAAAATGGGGCAAAAATGTAATTAGAATAATTAAATTAAATATAAAAAAAATGTGAATATCTATATTACATTCCAAGAAAATAATAATCATAAAATAATTGAAAATTGAAATATGAAATATAAAATATGTCAAGGAACTTATTCAAATATCTCATTTTCTAATTCAACAAGTCTTGCTTTGATATTTACAACATCAAACTATATGTCTTCAATATCTTCATTTAATTAAATTTATTAATTATTAACACTATCTACTGATGTTTATATATCTGTAATATTTGTAGTATTTTATTAAATATTTTAATCATAAATATTATTTTTTATTTCTTGTTAAGTCTAAAATGTTTATAATGTTTAAATATTATTGATATTTTAAGATAATTGTGATAATTATTATTATATATTTTATATAGATTGTTCTATTTCATTTATCTAAGTAGAAGAAACATTTATATCCAATACTTCTTATTATATTGTATTATTTTTTTATTATAATTATTCTATATTTGATTACATCTATGATATATCGTCATTAATTGATTAAACTTAAATTGTTGAAATATATTATTAAAATTATTCTATTTTTTTATTAAAATTGGTAATATTTTATTAAAATGAACCAATGTTATTATTTTATGCATTGATACTTGCTGTTAAAAGTGATTAATTTGATTAAATATTTTCAGACAGCATATTTTATAATATTTATACTAAATTCTATATATATGCGTCTTTTTTTCTAACTTCAATATCTATTTCTTTTTAAATATACTTTACCATTAATGGATCTATTCCTATATTTTCAAAACTAATAATCAATTCAACATTATTTCCAACAACTTCCTAAACTTCTTTTTATAAGTATTATCTGACTGCTTCTGATAATTCTGTATCATTATTAAAATAAGTAAAAGCTTTTTGAGATTTTAATTATTATACCAATAATTAATATTTGAGTGATAAAATATTCATTGAATATTCAAATCCAAAAGTTAACCAAAATTCAATAACAGAGACCTTACTATATGGCATACCAAGAGTTTATAATTTATAATAGTTATAGTAAAATTATGTATCAATCTTTAAATTTGTTTCATTGGTGATATTTTAATATAATTATTTTCTATTAATATATAGATTTTTTTATTTACCATACTATTCATAATGTTAAATAGCTTTATTATCTATGTTAAATTGTGTAAAAAATAATTCAGGATAATAAATTAAATAAAATCTTTCTTCAAAAAAATCATTTGGCATTGATTATATTTAAGATAATTCTTATTTAATTTTACTTACAATATGTGATTTATCAATATTTGATAGTAATTGTTCCATTATTAAAATTAACTATTTTATTTATATTTATAGTTATTTTATAAGTTATAATATAATAATATATTATATTATATTAAAGAAAAATTTAATTCTTATAATAATATTTAAAATATTATATTAAAGAAAAATTTAATTCTTATAATATGTAAAAAATACAATTTTCACAGTTTCGACAAGCTTGGTCTTGGGCAATATAATAAAAAAATTAAAATAAAAATATTGAATTAATTAAAAATTATTCATATACAGATTAAATTAGATATATTATCAAATAAGAATAATTAAAATATCAAAAATAGTAAAAATAGTAAAAACATTAATATTATCAATTTTATTAATATATAAACAATATTAGAATATAAAAATATATTGTAGATAAATATTATTAGTAATATAAATTGTGATTTAAAAAAAATAAATAATATTATTTATATGTGAATTTTAAAATTAATAAAAATAAGTTTAAAATTAAATTAAATTTATAATAATAAAAATCATTTTAAATAGAAAAATGTCTGAATAATAAAATACAGAAATTGTTAAAATGACATATTCAAAAAAAACAATGAATATATTTTTTGTTGATTTGTCATATTATATACACCATTTAATTAATGGTTATGTTTCATACTATAAAAGATTAAAATTACCAGAAGATAAATCACAGGATAGTATTTTATCTTATTAAGAATTTTAAGAATCATTAAAAGAAAAATATTAAGAAAAACTATAAAAATTTATAAAAAAAAATAAACTTTAAAATTACAAAATGATATTAGTTGGAGATGATAAAAAAAATTGGAGAAAACAACATTTAACATAATATAAAGAACACAGAAGTTAAATTCCTGTATTCTGGTAAGTATTTACAATGATATTAGAATAATTTAAAAAGGATTATAAAAATTGTTTCTTTTAAATGCCATATGTTGAAGCAGATGATATTATAATGAATATGATACATTTTTTAAATACAAGCACACCTCCTGGATTTTAATAACATAATATTTTTGTATTAACAAATGATAATGATTATTTATAAATAAGATTCAATAATGTATAGTTATATAATATGGAAGGAAAAAATTTGACAATATGTTCAGAAGGTGATCCAGATAAAGATTTGTTTATTAAAATTGTTATTGGTGATAAATCAGATAATATACCACCAGTTTTTTCAAAAGTAGGGTTATAAAAAGCAAAAAAAATATACGACAATTAAATATTATTAGATAAATTATTTAAAGAACAAGAAGGTTCATATGAACGATTTAAGAAAAATGAATTATTAATTGATGTTAGAAAAGTTCCTTAATAATATATGAATAAAATCATTAATTTGTATGAAGAAATTTTTTCATTGAAACATATAGATCTTGATTAAGCGCTTTGAGATAAAATAATATAGTTTATGTATAATTATGATTATTTTCTGTAATTATATATATTTAACCATAATTTTTAATAATATCATTAATTTAATGTAAATATTTTTTATTTTTTATTTCAGAAATATCATTTATAAATACAATATTTTTTTCATTCAATGATTGTTATATAAGTTATTCCCATTCAGAAGAAGATTTATATTTTTCTTTCATATCATTAAAAACAATATAAAAATTATTCTTAAAAATATTTTTTATATAAAGGTTTGACTACAATTAAAAATAATATAGAAACATAGTTGTAAATGTTTTATGTATTTATTTATATTTGAAAGGATTATAAATACTCTTAAAATCTAAAATTGATTTATTAATTGAAAAATAATTATTTGATATATTGTTGTTTATTAGTTGTAATTATAACATCATAGATATTAATTATGAATAATTCATATATTGACGATATACTGTATAAGTTAGAATAAATCTAAATACAAGAATTAAGAAAATAATAAATAAATTACAATGTCAAGGATAAAAATATTGGGTAATCTTCTTAATAAACTAATTAAAAATTTTAAGAAAATTTAAAGGTGACAAATACAAATAATTAAATGTCTGAATAAATTAATGATAATTAATAAGTATTGTGTGAATATTGTGATAAATCTTAGATTATATTTTAAGATAATATATATTATTGTAATTCATGCAATACTGTTCTAAATTAATATATTGATAATCAGAATGAATGTAATAATTATGATGATAAAAACAAATAAAACAGGGCAGATTATTGTAATGAAAAATAAGAAATGTTTAATTAACCACTTGGTTCATATATTGATAGAAATAAAAAATCTTTTGTGATAGCATAATATCAATAACGAAATATTACATCGTATTAATACAAGACATATAATGATATTTATAATAAAATCACTTCAATATGTAAAAAAGGAAATATACCCGAATCAATTATAAAAGATGCATTTATATATTATAGATGCATTTAACAAAATAAGGGAATATATAGAGATCCAAAAAGGACAGGTATGTTTTGTGCATGTATATATTATGCGTGTGCAAAAAATAATGTTAAACGCAGCAATCGTGAAATTGCATAAATGGCAAATGTAAATGTTTAAATTGTAACTAAATGTATTAATATATTTAATTAGTTTAATATTAGTTAATAACAATAACAAACTCCATATGATTATTTGAGTCGTCATATATCATAATTAAATTTAACTTATGAATAATTACAAGAAACATTTAGAATTATGGACATTATTGAAACATAATAAATATTATATAGAAAAGATCCAAGAAGTCGTGAAGCAGGTTGTTTGTAAATGGTTTTATTAAATGACCCCATTAAAAGAAAAAAAATACACGAAATATGTAGCATTTCACCAGCTAACGCAAGTAAATTATTTAAAATTATGTTGTAATATAAACATTTATTTTATCCAGAAGAAGAAATAAAAAAAATGGACATACATGAAACTGAAACCGAAAATGAAGAAATATGAAATATTAAATCATTACTATTAAACTTATTATTAAATGAATGGATTAAAATCTTCACCTTTATGATAAAATACTTATGGAATATTACCCGTATAAATACCTTGCTCAGATAATTATTATTTATGTTTTTTTACTTATTATAATTTTTAATCTTATATAACTACATTTTCGGATCGGATTGTGTCTTCCAAAGAAGAAAGAGTATTTGTTGTAACTTATTCTTCCGACGATAATTATTATTATTATTCAATGTATCCACCTTTTTATCCATATTTGGATTCAAGAGCATTATAAAAATTTTAAAAATTAAAAACTTTATCGGCACCCCCCATCATTTTTTAAACTGATTATACTCCTGTCATACCTTTTGATTTTGATTTTGATTTTGGGACAGATGCTTGTGTAGTTTTTGATTGAGATTTTGATTTAGAATCAGTTTTTGATTTTGATTTTGGGGCAGATACTTGTGCAGTTTTTGTTTTTTATTAAGATAGTTCAACAGTTGAAGATTTTTTAGATTTAGAAATAGATTTATGGATATCGTCCATTTCTTTTAGATTTTTAGAAATATGTTACATCGTAATTATAAACTTTTTTGTTATATTTTTAATATAAAAATATAAAAAAATAATATTAATTTAAATCAAAATTTTTAAATTGCTTCAACTGTATATATAAACATTAACAGTTTTTCTACGGCAAATACCATACTAAACGCAAGTAGAAACCATGCGATTTTACCACAATTTCCAGACATTGAACATTCTACAATGTTTGGTAATAGATATACAACAATGGCAAATTGAATTACAAATGCGATAATGGTTGCCCAATATAGTATTTTAATATCTTATGGAACATTTTTGTATTTCTTAACAATTTGTGGCATTTTCAATAATAAATATACGAGTGCCATTAAAACAATAATATGGTTAATTCTATAACTTTTTTAACCTTAAACACTTTTGAATGTTTTTGGTGGTTCAGTAGATAGAAATTTTTCTACTTATTTAAGTGTTGGTTTTACTGAAAGAGATGAAAATTAAGATTTTGCCATTTTTAAACTAAATTAAATTTTTTTTACTTTTTATATATAAAAATAAAATTTGATATATTATTATAATAAAATTATTTATTATTGTATCAATATAGAATATTAAAATAATAATCAATAATTATATCCAATAATTATATCCAATAATTATATCCAATAATTAGATTCAAAAATATTAAAAATGGGAATTATAAATTATTTTAAATATATTAGTTAATAATATCCATAAATTATTAAAAAAAATAGTGTTCCTTAAAAAAATATTGATATTTTATTTTATGACGCAAATGGACTAATATATAAAAATATATCAAAATGTAAAACAAAAAAATAAATATATTAAGCTTTTTGTGAAGAAATTAAAAATTAGAATGAAAAAATTAAACCAAAATAAACATATATTGTTTTAGATGGAATACCTTGTTATGCTAAATTATAATAGTAAAGAAAACGAAGATTTTTATCACAATATAAAAATCAATAGTTATTTGTTTTTTGTAAAAAAAATATGTGCTTATAAGAATTTAATGAACAAAATTGGTTTGATACAAATTAAATATCAGTAGGAACATAATTTATGAAAGAATTATCAGAATATATTAAAGAATTTATTAACAGCAATGGTTTATAAGATAATACATTTTTATATGATGACCAAATGTTAGGAGAAGCAGAACATAAAATATTTTAAATAATCAGACAATAACCATAAGATATTAATAAATATTATGCAATTAATGGTTTAGATAGTGATTTAATATAATTAGTATTATTTAATACAGAATAACATAACATTTTCATTGTTCGCGAAGACGGAACAGTTATAGATACAATGTTGTTGAAAGACCTTATTTTATAAGATATTGAAGACAAATATGAATTTAAAATTAGTATATAAGAATATGTTGTTTTAACTATGCTTTTTGGTAATGATTTTTTACCAAGATTATCATATTTATATTTTAATAATTATATTTATAATAAATTATATGAGGCATATGCTTCAACAGCAATTGATACATAATAACGAATAATAATTGATAATACACATGATACATAAAAATATGTTAAAACGGGAAATATTGATATAGATAAAAACGAATAATTGTTTTATAAAACGCCTGGATAAAAAACATATAAAATAAATTATAATTTTGTTAAATATTTTTTTAGAAAATTATAATAAGATGAAAATATTGAATATAAAAAATATATGGAATAATTTTATAAACAAAAAAATTAAAGTTGGAATACAAATATAAATACCGCAAAATTAAATGAATATATGAAAGTAATAGAATATAATCCACATTTATTGTCAAATGATGAAATTCCACTATATAAAATTAAAAATAAGTATGTATTGTATCAATATATTGAAAATATGAATGAAACCGAATTATAAAAAGTTAAGTTTATGTGTTTTAATTATTTAGCAGGATTATAATATAATTTAGATTATTATTAATATAACTTTACCAATTCCGCATATTGTTATAAATATTCAATGGCACCATTCATCGAATGTATTTATAATACAATTGATGATAATTAAAACTATTTAAATTATTATATTTAAAAAGAAATCTTTGAAAAGATTAAAATAACAAACGAAACACTTTAAATGTTTATAATGCCATATTTATCAAAGAGTTTAGTTCCTTAAAAGTATCATTGTATGTATCATGATTCAAAATATGGTATTTTATAATATTATCCAATATAATATTAAATTAATACATTTTTAAAAACATATCTTCATGAATGTGACCCAATAATTCCACATTTAGATTTAAAAAAAATAATAAAAGTATAATATCTGATTAATAAAGATATTTTTAAAAAAGAATACGAAGAAACATTATTAAAAATTACAAAATTATGAAATATTATTCTCATTATTCTCATTATTCTCATTATTAAAATTATATTTTTTATGACAAAAAATCTTAGATTTCAATCAATGTATCATCAATGATATCTTAAAGTTTATTGTCTTTTTTAATTGCTGTTAATACTATTTTTGTCAATGCCAATTATAACCCTTAATCTTAAAAGAATGTTTATTATAATTATTAATATTTTTAATTGGGGTATTTTGTTTCATATTCTGAAACAAAATTATCAATTTATGTTATTAAAATTTCTTTAACTTGACTATTAATTTTTATATTTTATTATTTATAATTATCTACAAATTATTAAAGTTCATTTAAGAATGATTATTAATTTAAATAATGGTAAAGTTTTTAAAGAATAATAAATTAATCTTTTGCTAAAACATTTTATTTTTATAATACAAACATTCTTTTTGTTTATGAGAGATTATTTTTATTTACATATGAATTCAATAATGAAAATTATTTATTCATATCTAATTATGTATTAATAATATTTAATAAATTTTCATATATTTCATTTGAAATTAATTATTTTTTATTATCTAATAACAATTATTTTTATAAAACATTTAAAAAACGCTATAATTTATTTTCCGTATAGTTGTAGCGTTTTTTATAAGTATCAATTGCTGTTTATAAATTTTTAGAAAGCATTTATGGTTTATTATAAAACATTTTTAAAGATACTTGTATTGTTGCTTTAATAAATTTATATGAAAGTTCTTATTCAGAAGGATAAAATTAGTTAATAAGTGTATTAACTGCCAATGTTTATTAATTAGTAGGAAGTGCCATTATTATTTTTATTATTATTTATTTAATATATAATAATAATAAAAATATGTAAGAATTTTATAAAGATTTTTGGATTAAAAGTTATAATTATGCGGTTAAACATAATATAAAATGTGTATTGGAATTGATAAATAAAATTGATTTTTTATCACAAAAAACTACTCTTAAATTAATATACGATTATGAAATATTATTAAGTTCTTAATAATATTTTAATAAATACAAAAATAGATTTGTACATGTATAAATATTATAATAATATTATTTTTTATTATAATATAAAAAATTTGGTATTAGATAATATTTTATTGAAAACAATATTATAAATAAAATTAATAATTTCGTATTCACAATAAATAATATTTAAAATAATACAATTTGTTAATAATTTGCATAATATTATCAAACTTATACTGGTGGTCCATTAATAGATCATTATGGTAATTATATTTTATTTAATGGTAAATAGTGTCATAAAAAAGTATGGGAAGTATATTAAGAATATATAAATAGTGAGAAAAAAATATTATAATTTAACATATACCCAGAAGAATAAGTAGAATTATTTATTGGTTTATTGTGGATGGGATATACGACAAATATATCAAAAAGTAATAAATAAAACATTGTTAATAAAGCATTTAAAGGGATTTATCCAATGAATCAAGACTAATCATATGAAACCGAATATATACAAATGCTTGAACGATTGTCGATATATTATTTTTTAATGAATTTTAATTAAAAAATATAATTTTGTTTTAATTAATAATGTAAATTTAAACAGGGAAATTATTATACAAGTAGGTGTCGTTTATGATTAATATATATATATTGTTTTTCATTTTTCAATCACATTTTTTCGGATAATTATATTAAATCAGATTTGTAATCATTTTAATATTTATTAAATAATATGCCATATTTTGGATGACACATATAATCAATTACAACTTTTTTAAATTTAAGAACTCTTCTTTTTTTAATATATTTCAAAAAAATAATTTTTGCTAATGATATTTTAATATAATCATTATTAGGATGATTATTATTAAATATTTTTTAGATATTAATAAAATTTAATTTATGTATATCTTATACTAAATATTATTATAATTTTATTATAATATAACTCATTGTGTTATATACCAAAGTTTCATGGCGTTACATAAAAGGTTATTCAAAAGGATGTTTTGTTTGTATTACTTGAATAATATATTAAAATTCTTCAAAAACAGTATTTAATAAATTAATTTGTTTTTATTCAATATTGTTAATCTAATTTCTATTTTTAAAGAAAAAAAACATTAAAACTAATATTTTATTAAAATATTATAATTTCTCAACATATTAATTTAAATATTATATGTTAAATTAATCAGGTGTTTTATATTATTATGAATTATCCAAAAATACTATAAATTTTTCATTATTATCACAAAATTACACATATTAATTTTCATAAAAAGTTTAATCAAATTGTTAAAACATATAAAAATCAATACAAAAAAAAGTACTAACATAACTACTACATAAAATACGACTTTCGGTATAACTATTAATGAGTTTTTATGTATATAACTATGTATTTCCGTATATGTAATTCAAAAATTATTTTTTAATATTTTTCCTGGAATCAAATAAAAGTCTAATGAAAAATAAATAACACATATCAGATTATATAATATATCCTATATTAGATTATTTTTATAGTAACTAACACAATAATTCTAAATCATCATTAAAATGTTAGTTTTAAAAATCTTTTGATTTATAAATCAGATATAAAAAATTTAAAGTTTTTGTTGTTGTATCTGAGTATAATTACAAATATTAATTATAATTATGAACACCATCATGATCATGATTATGATTATGATTATGAACATAATTAGTATTTATTTGAAGATTTTTAATTAATTCTATCCCTTTTAAAATAAATTATTATGCAAATTTATATTTATAATTATTTTCTATATTGTTATTATTGGTATTTATAATAATTTAAAATTATTGTTATTTTTATTAATCTTCTTCAAATATATTATTAAATTTTTAAATTATATATTCATCATCAACTTTTTCATATATTTCTGTATTATTTACAATATATTCTAAACCTTCTAAATTTTCCATCATGATGATAATTTTTGGATTTCAATTATTATATAACTTAAAATATTTATACTAAAACTTTTAATTAAATAGTTAAAATAGTGATTTCATATGTATATGAAATAATATAATATAGATTTCAATTTTTGTTTTTTGTATAATGGATATCCATACTTAATTGAATAAACTTTTCAACAATGTTATTATAATTAATAGATAACTCATTATTCGTGTTTTACAATAAAGAAACCTATTTCTTTAAATCTTCCTTTTATTCAGATAAAAGATTATTTTTATCTTCTAATAATTTTATTTATATTTATATATCCTATATTCTTGGAGCATATATTTTATTTAATTTATCCATAAAACTCTTAATTTCTTAAAGTTTTTATTTAAAATCTCCTTTTTCTATTTTAATTAATTCTGATGAAAAATCTTAAATACTATGATAAACACCGATTGAAATTAAATATTATTTTAATTCATTTTCTGCTTCATATGTATTTTCCGGATCAATATAAATAGAATATACCATTTAAATAGTTAAGTCTTTTTATTTTTTTTCAGAAATATGTTATTATATTCTATCTTTTCCTTTATTAGATTTCCCATATTCAAATAAATAATAATCATTTGTATAATTTGTATATTTAAATAAGTATAAACAAGGGTAACCATGAGGGGGAATATCGTTTTTAGTATTGTCTGCATAAATTTTTTATTTTTATTCCAATGATCCTAAATGAAATGAATATATAATATTTGTTGCCCAATCTCTAAATTTATTCACATTTGGAGATTTTGATTTGTATAATAATTTAATAAACCCATCATAAGTTAAAAATATTTATTATTATTTTCTATTATTGTTTTTTTCAGGTTAATGAATATTAACAATATTAAATTTAATATAATCTTAATTTAATATAAAATCTGTGTCAGATTATATTATCATGTGATTAACATTATAATCTAATAATTTTGAAACATCGTCGCATTTAAAATATGTTTTTTATTTATTTCCTTATTCACCTCTTACTTCAATATTATAAATATTGTTATTATTGTCTCTAACTTTTTAATGGTCTTATAATTCAATTAATGGTGGAAGATTTTATATGCTTTGTAATTCAAATAATTCTCTTTATGATATTTCTTCTGTTAAAAATGATGGGATATTTCTTTCTACCCATTCTTTTGGAATTCCGATTATTCCTTTTTTATAATCTTAACTACATTATTGTTGGTCGTATTTTGTTTTTACAT